>Ga0307515_10000723_pt1 | contig 75986 bp, 69 predicted proteins | sample 17_EM_MG_FD_194513 | JGI IMG/M metagenome (GOLD analysis project Ga0307515, IMG submission 194513) | Populus trichocarpa ectomycorrhiza microbial communities from riparian zone in the Pacific Northwest, United States - 17_EM | ecosystem: Host-associated > Plants > Roots > Unclassified | place...
CTGTTCGGGAGCTTCTGGGAGCTTCTGGAAGGATCGGCGTGGCTGTTCAGAACAGCTGAGTCATCGAGTTATGACTTCCGAACCATTTTACATTTTGCTGATGCGTCGCCTGGACGACGGGTAGCGTGTAATTCTCTGTCAGAGGGTACAAGGTTCCGTCAGAGCTGTCAGAGCCGTCCGGAACACCCGGGTGTTTCTGACGGAAACTAGAGTTGTTGCTGATGTACCTTGATGACAAAGTTAGTACTCCAAGGAGTAAGAACTCGACTATCAATGGTAGAGGCAAACGATGAAGAGGCTGTTACATATGTGAACTCCGAAACAGGCTTTGGCAGTATTAGGATTGTTAAGAGTGCAGATCGTCTGATATATTTCTGCGACACCGACATGGAGAAAGGACATCGATGACCTACTATCGATCATACAATCTACAGTAAGATTTATCTACGGATACTTATTGACCTTCTCGACCTGGAGGTTAAGCCTTAATTTCATTCCCATGTATTATTTATTTGTTCTACGTCAAAGTCAACAAGGATACTTCTCCTGTGAAGTCCAGAGTTGTACGTGCATCTTCAGTTCTAAGTTACGGATATATTTATTACACTTTCTACTCGGTTATTCTTAGTACCTTTGTTAACGCAAGTCGTTGATCAGGAAGAGGGCAAGACGATACTTTTGAGTCCGAAAGAAGGCTGAGAATCCGCCCGATAGCATGGTGATTCAGAGGATACTTCTGTTAGGATACTCTTGAGTCGGCACTACTCCTTCTGCTGAGGCAAAACTACTTTGCTGTTTCTTTTAAGATAAGTCGATACTTGGAGTCATCACATTCTTGGACATTCAGTCCTCGGGTATAAGTGCCACTTGTTGAGATGATACTCTAGCATCCGTTAGAAGTCCGAGAGACATCACAATAGTGTGGTGGTTTAGAGGATACTTCTTTCAGGCTCTCCTAGAGTCATGTACATCAGCATACTGATAGCTTAAGACGATACTCTTTAGTCGATACTATCTATCGGGAACAGAAAACTGAACAGTTACCTTGTTCTCCCTGGGCGTTAATCCTTTTATGCATCCTGAGTTAAGCCTTATTCATCTTCTTCTTTATCAGTCTGGAACTTATTAGGGGTTTTTATTGATTTGCACTTAGGGTGAATCTCCCGGTGTTACAGGTACGGACCCAGCGATGGCACAACCTCACAATGATCAGCGCAGCTTTGATGAGGACTTCCTTGATTTTGTCCCAGAGGAGCTGATGGAGCAGCCCAACAATTCTTTTAATCGTCTCAGCAGCTTTGTTGCTGCTACTGAAGCTAGCATGTGATTCTCAGCTGTTCTGCCTATCGGTGGGTCTGCCATCGCCAGCAGCTGCCAGCCCGTCCCCTGCAGCAACAGCAACAGCAACAGCAACAACATCACCACCATCACCAACATGACCAGCGGTGAGAATATGGGATTAGTCGATGGAAGTACGATTGTAGAGGGTACGATGTTGCTTGGAGGTTAGGAATGGTGTCAGTGATCAGAGTTAGGATTTCCTTTGTGTCCAATTTTATTCTAGGTTTCGTCGATATATCATAATAGTAGTAAATGTAATAGGACTGATGGTATATTGAGGTCTGATCTCAAATGCATCAAATCGTAATTGCGATGATGCATAACCCTCTCGCAACGGTTGAACTGCAAGGTACTGACAATCTTGAATCAACAAATTAACTATTGTGAACCACTTCTGCATGGTAACTATCATTGGTCAAATTAAGCCATGAGGGTCTTTAAAAACAAGAACCACACGCTTTATTAGATGTATGGAGAGAGTACTAACACCATCATGAGGACAAATCGAATTTGGCGACGTAGGAGTATGCTGAGAGATGATTTGTGATATTGCCAAAGGAAGTGTGAACCATTCGTCAAGTGCTCATTGTCATATTCGCAAAAGTGGGTACACTGGTCGTGAAGTTTGAAAACAGCATCGCGATGACTCCAAGAACACTCTGGAACAGTAAAGCAACGCCATATTGCAGGGAAACCTTGATTTCATCTTTTTGAGTTTGTGGGTACTATAAACTAAATAAATTTAATGAAGGAAATTTAGTTTTTGCTGATGTTCCACTGGCAGACAGACGGTCAAACAGGGCGGCAGTACCAAACGATGTAGCAGCACCTCCGAGCCTTTTGCACCTATCAGCAGGACAACCGGGTCGAATTGTTACCACTGGTGGAATTTGCGTACAACAACGCCATCCACCAATCCACGATGGTGACACCCTTCTGGGTGAACTACAATTACCATCCTCCGATGCAATTCAAGCCTCCAAAGGACCCCAGTTTCATATCACAGGTGCAAGCAGACTCGTGGATGGCAGGCGTGAAAGAGACTCACTGAATTCTCTGGGAAAACATAATTGAGCCTCAGGAGCGACAAACACAGTACGCCGGCTGGAAAGAGATGACTTTTGCGGTCGGAGACAAAGTATGGCTATCGACCAGGAACTGGAAAGCATCTAGGCCTCCAAAGAAGCTTGATTACAAATGCACAGGACGGTATAAGGTAAGTAAGATCATCAATAAGAATGCTTACAATTTTGACTTGCCGAGTACAATGTGTAACCACAACGTCTTCCATGTGTCGCTTCTCAATTGTTATACACTGCCAGTCAGAGGTCAACCATCATCAGAACCACACCCAGTGATAGTCGAGGAAACAGAGGAATGGGAAGTCGACTGCATACTCGACTCTAGGCGGCGCTATCAGTAGCTGCATTAACTCATCCAATGGGCTGGTTAGAACCACATACGCCTGAGCTGGGAACTGGCAGAGCATCTTGAAAACACCGGTGATCTGGTTGACAAGGTTCACCGCAAGCGTCCGCATCGGCCACCGGGGTAGAAGTATAGAGTTCACAGGTGGAGGTTCAGAGGTCACAGATGCAGTTTGGACATTTCATTGTTCTTTGTTTCTTCATTTTCTTCTCTTCTCTTTTGATTGGATTTCAGCCCAGTATAAATGGCGTCAGCATGGGTTTCACCACCTACCAATGGAGGTGGAGTTTCCCCATGCGCCAAATCTGCTGAAAGATCGCTATTGAGCTGTCCCGATCAGTTGTGGGACTTATGGGTTCATAAGATTGCATATGTAGAGTGATTGTTTCATTCTTTGTTTCCCTTTCCTTCTCTTCTCTTATATACTAGCTTTGGCAGCCCAAGAGGTCTGCACCTAAAGAGGGGGATGCACCATTCTACATAAGTCGCCACTGCGACATTTAGATCAGTATCAAATATATTCCCACTCTATTTTACATATATACTCACTCGCTCTCATGTGCAACTGTATTACCATACTACATGTCTGTGGTCAAGCGTAGGCGTACGTGCCTTTACAGGGAATCAGGTTGCTGGAGGAGGTGGAGCAAGAGGAGTCACTCCTGTGGTGGAAACCTCATGATATCGCAATATATTGGGGTGCAACTTCTTGATAGCCAAGAGCAAAAAGTCACAAATGAACATGTGGGTCCATAAGAAATACAAGAAATACAATGACAAGGTGTGATGCAGTTGAGTGAGACAATGTGCTGCAAAGTGAAAGTAGGGTAACCTGAACTTTCGGGTCACCCCTTTTCCCGCATTGCTAATACCCTGAAGTAAACTTCTGAGCAATAGTAGACTTCACGGCAACCCGAGATCACCTTCCAAATACTCATAGAGTGGCATTTTTCGTTGATTCATTATTTCCGAGTCTTCTTGTAATCTCCGTATAACGCCTTAATTATGAGTGGGTTCTACTCTTATCGTTGCCTGTGAATCGCGCTGATCCCTATATTAGGTTACGGTGGACAAGATTACGCATCTTACGGAGCTGTTGGAGGTGGCTTCTATACTTCCTCACAGGGCGGTAGTCAATCCAGTCCGGGCAGCGAAAGCAAAGTATTTCTTTTTGGTTTACTATTGTCTCGAAGCGATTACACCGCTATGTGCTGCTAACATTGTGTCTACAGTCTCGTGGTTCGAATACTTTGCGACCGGTAACTGTAAAGCAAGTCCTTGAAGCAACCCAAGATCCACACGAAGCCTTCTTAATAGATGGCCATGAGATAAGCCACGTATGTATTCTTTATTTACCCTCTTAACTCCACCTCGCGGCTAACAGGCCTCAAGATCACCTTTGTCGGCCGCGTACGTAGTGTAGCAGAGCAACAAACCAACATTACATACGTTCTCGATGACGGTACTGGCGTCCTTGATGTAAAACAGTGGGTTGACGCAGAGAGCAGCAATGGAGATGGCGCGGCGCAGCAGCTTAATGGGCAGTACGTGCGAGTTCTTGGCCAACTCAAGTCCTTCAACAACAAGAAGCACGTAGGGTCGCACATGATCCGGCTTATTACCGACTTCAACGAAGTACAATACCATCTCCTAGAGGCCACTGCGGTTCACCTACATATCACCCGTGGACCGCCAGAGCAGTTTGCCTTTACTGGTGATGGGGGTGCGGCACAAACCTTTCCATATGGTCATGTGAAGGGCGAGGATATGATGATGGCAGCTGTGGACAGTGGTTATGGTGGTTCACGTTCTGGTCAAGGCTTGCCTGACACATTGTCTTTTAACGCCAGGGTTGCTTACGAAACAATCAAGGCTGCGTCAGACTCCAATGAAGGCATTCATTATAATGTCATTAAGGTGAAGAGTCAATTGTCGGAGGAAGCTGTAACCAAAGCGGTGGATGAATTATTGGCCCATGGAGCTGCATATACTACGTTAGATGAATGGCACGTGGCGGCGATGGACTTTTAGGCATTTCCGCGGGCACGAGTGGTTGGAGACCTGAGTTTGTAGCTATATCTTCACTCGCTGCCTACCTAGCCTTATAACCGAACAGCACGAACGTCATGTATTGACGATATGTTTGGAAGTGTAGTTGGAATGAATGAGCAGCAAAGAAACTTCTAGCATGAACTGGTAGCGGCCATGACTGGGTCATGGCAACCCATCTTTATATAATAAATAATAATCGATCAGCCGGCGCCTTTAATGAATCTCTCACTGATCGCATTTAGCAGCAACACACTGACTATCAGTCTTTCGATTGAAGTCACTCAGACAAGAATTGATTGGACTATGAAAGTACACATCCTTGCTCGAGTTTGGTGGGAGAACTTGAATGCTCCATCCTGGCGAAGATAATGTAGTCCGTCATACGGCTTAGGGCAGGAATAATCTACTCAAGTTCATGAAATTTACCTTCTAGAACGCCGGTTATTTCGGAAACGCTAAGCTAATAATTACCTAACCAAGTTCCCGCTGAGTGGACATCACTAATGTTGAAACACTAATAGTGCTTGCTATATTAAATAGGTTCATCCCGGATTTTGCGGTTGCATTTATATAGGCAGATACCTTATTTACGCAGTACTATCGTGTTCCCGATATCAAATACACCTGTCACTGCCCTGCTTTCAATTAGTTCGGTACCGCTATACTTGCTGGTACAATATAAGGTACAGTTCTGGCCCACTCCGTACCCCGCATAACCAAAAACTCTTCTGTGAAACCTCACCTCACATAATCTTATATCAACTTTATCAATCCAAGCAAAATGGCGGCGCACAGCTATTATATGGGAGTTGATGTTGGGACGGGCAGTGCTAGGGTGTGTATCATAGACGAAGCTGGAATAATCATTGCGGTGGAGTCCAGAGACATCAAAACCTGGAACGACAAGGCTCACTACTACGTAAGTTCTGAGAGGTAAAATGCATAGCCCTAGTACTCACGATATTCCAGGAACAATCTACTGAAGATATTTGGGCAGCGATCTGTCATTGTAGTCGAATTGTTCTGGAACGAACAGGAATTAAACCCGAGCTTGTAAAGGGAATTGGTTTCGACGCTACGTGCTCTTTGGCGGTTCTCGATGAGGAGACCGATGAGCCCATCTCCGTTGCTGGGCCAGATTTTCATGAGAAGACAAGGAATGTCATTTGTAAGAAGCACCTTCCCGACGTTTATTTAGCATTGCTGCTTATCTTACGATACATCAGTGTGGATGGATCATGTATGAGACCCATAATTTCGGATTGAATACCAAATCCTAACTCTTTGATAGCGACCAAAAGCAGAAACTAAGATGATCAATGCCACCAAACATAGTCTTCTCAAATATGTTGGTGGGTCGATGTCAATAGAAATGGAAATTCCGAAGGTACTATGGCTCAAGAACAATATGCCTCGGGAAGTGTTCGAGCGCTGCAAATTCTATGACCTGGTGGATGCACTTACACATATTGCGACTGGAAAAGAGACGAGGTCATTCTGTAGTACAGTTTGCAAGCAGGGCTATGTGCCAGTTGGAGTGGATGGCAGTGTTAAGGGTTGGCAAGATGACTTCCTAGTTGAGATTGGATTGAAGGATTTAGTGGATGGTGACTTCAAGAAGATTGGTGGTATCAATGGCCAGGTAAGAGTCCCGTCTCTGGCCACTTAGTTCGGTGCCGACTTCATTTCTAGAATGGCTCCTGGGCTTCCGCTGGCGAAGTTGTTGGCGATCTATGTGAGAATTCCGCGAGGGAGCTCGGCTTGAAGCCTGGCGTCAGGATTGGTAGCGGTGTTATCGACGCATATGCAGGATGGATTGGTTCAGTTGGAGCCAAGTTCGAATGGGCCAATGAGTCTCTTAATACTAACCACGCCAAAAATGACGAAGAGCAGGCCTTCCACCGTCTGGCTGTTGTGGCGGGGACGAGCACATGCCATCTCGTCATGTCAAGGGATCCTGTGTATGTGACAGGTATATGGGGGCCTTACCGCGATGTTATCCTGAAAGGCCGTTGGCTGGCGGAAGGAGGACAGTCTACTACTGGAGCACTGTTGCACAATGTGCTAACCACACACCCTTCCTACACCAATGCCCTCGAGAAGGCCAAGGCGCTTTCCACGAATATCTTCGATTTTCTTAATAAACATTTGGATGAGATGCGTGTACAACAGAATGTACCCACCATAAGCTATCTTGCCCGACATATGTTCTTTTACGGAGACAAGCACGGGAATCGCAGCCCAATAGCAGATCCCAACATGCGTGGGTCGATTGTGGGCCTCAGCATGGACTCTAGTATCGATGACCTTGCACTACAATACTACACTGCTATGGAGTTTATCGCCCAGCAGACGCGGCACATCATAGATACCCTCAACGGAGCTGGGCATCAAATCACCAATATCTTCATGAGCGGTGGGCAATGCAAAAATGACTTACTAATGCATCTCATTGCGGATGCGACCCAGTTGCCTGTGGCTATTCCCAAATACATCCAAGACGCCGTCGTCCTTGGTGCTGCTATGCTAGGAGCAAAAGCGGCTACAGTCAACGAGCAAGGGGAAACGGAGGGACTATGGACTATTATGGATCGAATGAGCCATGGCGGCCGGGTGGTGAATCCTACGGATGACAGGAATGAGAAAAAGTTATTGGAGGCCAAATATGCGGTTCGTGGATCAATCTGCCGACTTTGTGGTAGCCTTTAATTGACCGTATGACTTGGTTCAGGTATTTACGCAGATGGCACAAGCTCAACATGCATACCGAAATACTGTTGACGATGCAATTAGTGATTGGAAGGCTTAATGGTTAATTGTTTGGCGTTCCAAAGGAATAGTATGTACCTATGGGCATGTATGACTGGAGGATTGCTGCTGCTAAGCATTTGGTTCTTCTACTCTACATGATGTACAACGAACATATTCCACGCCGAATAACCAAGGGAGTTCAGTGGCAAAGTGGCACACGCAAACAAAGATGAATATAAAGCCGTTTCACCTCAACTCTTTAATCCTATCCCGGTACAACTCCGTGAAACCTTCTTCACCCTCTTTCCCTTTATTGAGACTCGTCAATGTACTAGTATGTATTAGTAAATGGGTGGCTGCTGTACAGAATGTGACAGCATCCCAATGATGGAAGTGGAGTGAATAGAATGGTTGCTCTTATCCCCAAAGTTCCACTGGCTTCACATGTGCATATATGGCCTTCTCAGAACAAGTTCAGGTACATCTAAATGTTTCCTTCCTGATATCAATGCAAAACGAAAAGAGAACGAAAATAGACTCTTACACCAGTCCAAAAATCAAAACACGAAAAAAAAGCCCATGTACACGGAAACAATATGTGAACCGAAATAGACCCAATGCATGTAGGTAGATGATGTATATGTGAGGGGATTTCCCGCCAAACCCAGTAACAAAAACGACAACCCACCAACCCACCATCAATTCAAGCTTTTCTTTTCCCGGAATCTAATGGCCTCTGCTTTGCCAGCCACTCCAAAACTGTCTCGTAGCAAAGGACGTATTGCTGTAGGCACTGTACCATGGATATCCTTTGGTCTCTTAGTTGGGTTACTGCTTTGAAGATGAGATCTTCGTCATCGCGATTGATCCAATCACTATCATCCTCTAAACCCAACTGTTTCATCTTCATGTCACCGTCACCGTCGGATCCTTCGTCTTGATACTGTTGCTGACACTTCCGACTCGTCCATTGGCGTTTCATCATACCGATCACGGAATCTACGGTGCAGAAAGTGCCCGTCCGGCCACACCCCGCGCTGCAGTGTACGAGCACTGGTCGTCGGGCTGCTGCTTCCGACGACGTAGATGCCCGTACCACCGCAGCAGTATGTTCTATAAGCCCAAGAACATGCGATGGGTGAGCCGGAGTCCCAAGATCAGGCCATCCAGAGTATTGTAACTGTGTGATCTCGCGAATAGGAGAGAATGGCGAGCCTGTATGTTCTAAAGTAAATTTACGAACAATAATGCAAGGAATGCTGGAGTCGGATGAAGATGGCTGACTCGAAGTCGAAACGGACCGCCTTTTTGGGCTGGTCTTGAGAGAAGTTGGCTCGAGTGAAACCTTCCTCTCCTGTATACGAATCAACTTCAACGGACCATACTCATCGGTCTCCCAATACTTGTGGCTCTTTAATCGGCCACCTTCTTCTTCAGCCGTCAACATGACAATCACCCTGACATCTTGCTCCCAAACCATGCACCAAAAATCCTAAATAGAATTTCTTAGACGCCTCCCTTCGACAAGACACAACAGAAACTTACTCGGAATGTACTTGGAAGCGGTGCCTGAGATGCGATATATCTTTTCTGGCTATGTGGTATGGATATATGGCTCGCATTCACATAATCGCATTCCTCATTCGGATATTCCTGCAGCTTAACTCTCGAGTGGTCATACGGCCATATGTTATTATACCGATTCTTGTTGCCCTTTTCGACACCCGCCAACGTATGCGGTTTAGTATGCGATGAAGTGGGCGAATCATATACCACCGAAACGTTCAACGCTTCTTGCATTCGTCGCTGTTCTGCCTTCTCAATTTTCAAAAACCGATCTGCCATGACTTTGGACCCGTCCTCCTTACACGCTACTTCACTGAGCCAAGCAGGCAGTTGGGAAAGACTTTTATTGCCCATTGTTGTGGGTAGATGTATAGAGATCTCTCCAACACCGTCGATGAGATCCATATTCTGTCTGATATTCGAAAAGAAAGGATTTACAACCGACTGTTGTGCAGGCAAAGGGCAATTGAATACACCGCCGACCCCCTTGTCTGTGCCCGGTGCCCCTCTCAAAGTCAAGCCTTTGGATGAATTGGAACTGTCTGGCAATGGGGTGTGGTCAACATTATTTGAAAAGGCCGCAGAAAACGCGCTAAATCCACCTGATTTGACCCAAATAATTAGCACTTATTGAAATGAGCAGTTTAGGCAATAAGACTGTACCTTTCAAGATATAAGCCGAGCCATCCCAACCCTCTCTCGAAAATTTGTTCAGTGTGTGTAGGGCTGTTAATGCGGACGAATCATTCAGGTCTTTTGAATCTGCATCATATACCACGATGTACTTCATCTTTTTCCATTGCCCAAATCTTTCCTTGTCTTGATTATTGGCGAAAGTGTCAGAGAGCTTGGCGACATTGAATGAAGGACGTTTGAGTAAGGTAGTAGGTATACACAAGTTGACAGCCGTTTTTATGCGAGACCCAGCAAACAACTTGTATGTTCGAACATCCAGTAGAAGTAAACTGCTCGTATTGCATAATGTGATTAATTCCGACAGTTGGAGTGGTGTAATGAGGCTTGGGTGGCCATCTTTGATAGGGTTTGGTAATGTCGCAGCCCGGTGGCCAGCTAGCTTTAGTGACATGGGAGACTGAAGTGCGGGAGTTGCTCCAAGCGATGTTGGCACCGATAATGGCGGCCACGGCTCATCCCCAGGATCTTCTATTCTTTCGGGTGAAGCGGTGCGAACCGTGGAAAAATAATCAAGGCCAAACGGTGTCAATGGTTTGTCTGGCGGGAAACTGACATCTCGCCCTGCTGCATGACTGCCTTTGATGGTGCTCCGTGTCAGCTCTTTGTCTCCGGGTGGTGGCGCGGCAGAGCGCTGTAATTTTTGCGCCAGAACTTCCGTTTGTATCTGGAAGGGCGTAGGAGGATTATCTAAATGGACTGGTAAAGGTGATCGGGCGGCAGCCGAACGAATCGACGAGCTTGCCGGCGACCAATTCTTTCTCGAGTGATGCCCGTGCGCCGGGTCATTTGGGTCGACAACGAAACCGAAATATCCAGTAGAGGATGACGATTTACTCTCTGAGGGTGTGGCAGTGGCCACTGATGCTTGCATGGTCGACGGCGAAAAGTCGAAGGACGATTGCGCTGGAGTCGGTCCGGTGTGGAATTGGCGGACTTGAGTGTGAGAGTTGTGACTGGAGGTTTCGGACGGTTTGAAGGCTCGTGACGGTGCAGTTATACCCGACATGATGTTTATTGGAGGGGATCCAACCAGTGAAGCCATATACACGTATATGGCAAATGTTCGTGTTTACGGGAGCGGGAACAAGTACAAACAAATGTCCAAGATGAGGGTAGGAAGAGACGTAAAATGCTGATGGTAGAAATATCCAGTCAGTGGTAAGGTGATTCGCAAAATCGATACACGCTGATCATGGTCGTCAATTGAAGTCGTCGGTGATTGAAGCGGACCGATTAACAGGTACGGTCTCTAGCCACAATGATACCTCGGACAATGTTCAACTTGACGGCCAGTCCTCCAGAATAAAACCAGTAAAAAGAAGGGTTGATATAGCGTCGCGCGGTTGTATCCTATAGTAGCCGGCGTTATGTACTTCTGGTTGTCTTCGTGTGGCGGATAGGTCGATTGATGTGTTTGGTATTATTCTGCCTTCTTAGAGCAGGCTTTGTTCGGTTATTTGGATTGGTGGGTATGGATGACGAAAAGGGCCATGGCCGAATAGGTCAAGCACAGGGTAGAGGATGCGTCGAATGGAGAAGTAAGTTAATACCAGTTGCTCAGAAATTTAGGAGTTAGCAAGACATCAACCTAACATTGATCAGAGAGAAGTCGGTGGGCGGTGAGGGGAGGTCGATAGTCGTTTGTCACTTAGCGGGAGGCGTTCCTTGCCGGTCACAATCAGGAAAAAAATATAGTTGAGTAAGCTGAATAGAACTGAATTGAACAGAACAGGATTTCTTCATTTCATTTATTTACGCCCTGCCTTCGCCTCCGCTTTCACACTTTCATTGTTCTCTGTCGAGTCTACACTTCGTACTGGTACAGCGGCAGTTTGATGAGATCATCGAACATAAATCGAAAGTCTGGAACTGCTGTCCCCTCGCTTACCATCAAAACTCTCTCAATGATGACGGCAGAGAGGCAAAAGCAAAATCAATGTTTGGACATTTCAGTATATATTAAAATAGATATAGTGCTATAATAATCACTAATCTCGTAAATTCTGGGGCTTTCTCAGCCTTTTTGCTTCGTCTCTAGGTTTACCACGTTAACTTGGTCATCAAACCAATCCTAAAAAGATGAACAAACCAATCTCGGAATTTTGAAACAAGTCCGTGATATACCTAGATACTTAGTACTTCATGTACCATTGTCAAAGATTAAACGCTCTGTTGGACTGTTCAACAGGCTCCGGTCGACGCCGCGATGTAAGTCTGACCATGAAGACTAAAAAGAGCATATGCTCTCAGTGTCTCAAACCAGAGGACCCATCAATTTGAGCACACAGGCTGCGGCGGAATCACGAAGATAGGTCTTCGATCCAGACCCGACCTCAAATTGCAGCCGAAAAAAAAGGGGGATTAGGGCATCGGTGATCAGAATGGGCTTACAAATGGGACAGAATACTGTCATTGGCGAAGGAACACAAAGCCTATAGGGCGAGTCGTCCAAGTCAAATGATAGTTTACGAAAAGATATCAAATCGGTAGTTAAGGGAGGTTAAAGACTACTCTCAAGCTATCGTGAGTGATTTGTTGTGCATCTCAATCCATTGGACAAGATACCTCAGTGGGTGAGTAAAAGCACTTATCTGCATCGATGAATAAAGTCCACTTAGGTATAGGTATATAGAAGTACGGCATCTCCGAGCATCCAGGAAATGGCTTCCGGTGGATTCACCAGAGCGCATCGAGATCATGATAACTCGACGGAAGAGTCGCCCTTCCTACCCCAGACTGCTCATAAACTGATATTGTACGTCCATATGGTATTCACTGCCCCATGATGATAGTACTACTATCGCCCCTTTAGCCATCCTCTTAGAATTGTTAAGTCCGCATTATCTAACTGATTTCTATGGTACAGTTTTGTCTCGTGCCCAGATTTCTAGCCTCGCTCGGCGGAAATTTATTTGGCAGTATTGGAACGAGACATGATACAGTTGGACGATAGGGATATGCTGGAATGTGTTTGCCCTCTACTGTACACTATCATTGGGCATGCGATAGGTCTCTATCCGCATGTCTATAGTAAACCAGCCTGCATTCGAGTACCAGTTACTGTAGTTGCCCCACACAACATACACTTCTTTTTAAAGGCACCACACATACGTCATGGCAATGATAGTAGCCCCTCCAGAATTACAAAGTATCACGGCTTGTCCAGAAGTAAACACCAGTATATGTAACGCGTCAAGTTATTCGGGTACATCCGCAATATCTTAGGTACGTGGGGTGATTGATTTAAAGATCATCTTTTTGTTTGCAGAGTCATCAAAGATACATCTCTTTCTTCTGTCTGCTCAAGAAACTCCTTATACTAACTCTTTGTATTAATACGCACTTTGTGTCTATATCAAGTGGTAGCGCAACTTCGAATAATGAGAATTGTTCGATTTTTAAACCATATACCAATTACCGTATCCCATTCCAGTTTACACCGCCAGTAATGGACGAGTGGTTACCATCTCTTGTGTTGAAATAATAGTCTACTTATCCAGATCCGCAGTTCAAAAAAACCCCTGTATGCACTGTCGCTGCAAACATGTCTAGTGATCGATAAAAAAAAAAAACATTACCAGTCGACACGTAGATAGATGTTTCACCAACAACCATATTTTCTAGCAACATCGATGTGCTGTTAAAACATTTTACCCGTCAAATCGATGGGAGCGCACGGGAAATCAATTAACAGCACATGAATATGTCAGGAGTTGGTTCTAGGACCACGTAGACCTAGAGTGTCATGAAGGATCAACAACGGCTGGCATGCATACGAGACAAGTGTCAAAGAAATAATGTTCCCGTATCAACTATTAATGTTCGACACTAAACAATCACAAATAATTCTATATAACAGTGTCAATATTCTTCAAGCAATGAAACATTTACATCTCCACCCGCTTTCATTCCGGGTCCGTCAACCGCCCAAACCAAGGAGAAGCTCACAAGCCTTCAAAAATTCCTGTTAATGGCATCCTACACCTCCTCCATCCTCCCCCTGATAACCCTCAACATCTCGATCGCCATCCTGGCAAGCCATTACCCATCTCTACTCTCTACTCCTGCCTTTAGCATTTTCCACCTCTGGTTTCTTTTCTCCAGCATCGTCGCCTTTCAACTGTGTCTGCCGGTATGCTACTCCTCGAGCACGTACTTCAGAAATTTCAGTTGAAAGCATGTAACCAATTCACTGCATAATTATCTATACGCGGCTCTTACTAACCTCTGTGATTTATCAGGCCGTACTACACAATTTCGATACGCTTGCTGCATGAGTGGAGCAAAGTTTAAGAATGCAAGCTCCCGACTGCGGTTGACGTATTGTCGCATGGGGAACGCTAGAACAAGAGGGCGCAATACTTTGAGTCCCGCTAGATATATACGGGGTTAGTTGCCATAGGTGGATAACGAAAACGGGCACTATATACGATATGTGTGCCTGGATGATCGGAGCATCTGTACATGGTAGTAAGAGGAGGTCGTGTGGTTTCTCCGGTATTGAAGTAAGGGCATATGTATAGAGAAGATGTTGCGAATGACATGTTACCAGATCTGGCATAATAATGGCCAATGAACATAGACCAAACCATGCCCCCACGCATCTAAACACCAGTAAACCTGTGCAAATTCCTTTCCTTTTCTTGTGAGTAATCCTTACATTATTCGTCACAAAATCGCTCCAAACAAGCTTCAGATATGCACGCAAATTATCCAGAGTCTAAAGAATGGAGCCTAGATGCATGAGAGATTTTCACCGGGAAACAGATTGCCAAACTCCGTAAGTGCAAATTTGTTGTCTCTCCAGCTCATCCGCTTTCTGATTTGATTACTTCGAAGGGCGCGTTGTACTGTAGAGCGGTTCGGGGACGACGGGTAGTAGGAGTGGAGCTCCGCCATCTAGCCGGCCAGCCCGGAGGCGGGGGGGATTAAGGGACTGTCATACTCTAAGTAGAGTGAATACAGTATGATTAAAACAAACAAACAAAAACTGTAGAGCGGTTCGTAGTGGATACCACGGTTGTAAAGTAGCTACGGTATAAATCTCTCTTACCCCACTTCTAGTCTTCCCCTCAATCTGATTGGTATCGATTTGTACATCGGATTCTCTAACATTTACTTGGAGTCCTCAGAAGCCAGCCTTTTGGGTAATACCCCGAGCAAAGATTCTAAGAAATCTTAGGTACAGCTCGGTATTGATAGAGGAGAGCTCAAGAATTCCCTGGTCTGGCTAATACTACACTGCTTTGGGCTACTATACCGTGTAAGGCAAGCACATTTCTCAGAGACTTTTGCTTCGCTAGTGCTTAAACAAGCTTTTCGCTAATTAAAGTTTGACGTGACGCTAATTTAGCCCGCCGTGCGTTTGTTTGCTTCTCCATATCCCCACACAGCCCTCCCCAGTTTTCCCCTCCTACACTCTCCAGAAGCAATATGCTTCTTAAACCTCTCTGGTACCTCGGCATGTTTCTCTGGCCTCGCCGCTTGAGAAAGTGGCTATCGGTAACTACCTCAGGTGCACTCTAACGAAACACAATCCTTCCCTATCATTTTCAACAACTATTTCCGCATTATTTGCTGAGACCACAAGTGAGATCTGGCATGTGTACACTCCTCAGAAAGTATGCAACCAAGCCAGCAACTTCGGTAGATAGTCATCCTCAATGGCTCAACTTCCTTTCAGATTACCCAGGATATGCTGGCATTAAAAAAGCCCGGGACTTCTAATTGATTTCTTGAGTTTTGAAGACTGCCGGATGTAGCTACTTTGGTCTATCTGGCATCGGTCAATCGAATACTCATTACTCTGGTTAACTACTCGTATTCGGACTCAATCTACCTACTGGTACCCAGCAGGCAGCCCAAAGCGACAGCGCAACCAATATGGGTTGGTAATTGTAGTGGCGTTCTTTCATGGTCCCCGTGAAGTAATAATAATATACCTCCCCCGTAGTAGTGAAAACCTACAAAACACAATGCACGACACAGATATTTTAGCTGGCTGTAGGTTGACGAAAAGAAGAGGATCATTCGGTTCCAAGATCCAATCAACTAATGGATACAGTCACCCGAAAACCCTAGTTGAATACAACACTTTCAAGATTGCGGGGGAGTATGCTAATCATAATTTGCCCATAAATCTTGCGCATCACAATATTTTGGCTATGTAAGTAACAAGAAAATCACACATATCGACCCGGATGACTTGCGATAAATTCGAAAGCTTTTTCTAAGGAGAAGAAGTCGAGGGGCGGTAATCAAAATTGGCTGGGTTAATGGGCTTTTGCATAAGTATCGTTGCTCTCGTGCCCAGACTTTTTCGCCTCGCTCGCAAGTTCGTCTCCACGAAGTGAACCTGGTATACGAGAGCAAAGTATCGTATCCCATGGATCGTAACAATTAAATCACGAACGGATATTCGGTCGCCACATAAACTGGCATCCCACCATGAAGACCAGTATTGATTAAAGATCCCACAAGACAAATTTTCTATGGTTCTCCTCGGAATAAGTTGGGACTTTTGTTTGATCAATAGTTGTCAAGAGTGTCCATTATGTGGTGTCCATACAAAGCAGGACCTGTTACAATTTAGGGGATAAGCAAAACTTAGATGTTATCAATTCCGCAGTACTGCATAAGTGAGTATCGACAATTGTCTCCATTTACTGCCATGACCGGCCTCCAGACGGTCACGTTCAACGATCACTTACTGCCCGCGGCTTGTGACTGCCCAACTTCGGCCACTCCAGTAAACTTTTGAATTTGCAGGACTTACTCATGATGTGGTCCGAATTCGGACCTGCATATGTGAGTTTTGGAACCAATGATGGGATGCTATCGAGAAACTGCTCCCTTAGACTAGGAAAAGCACTCCGTACCGCGGCTTCAGAAATATTCACCGATCACTTACACCTTTCCAGGCGCCTACACTACTAAACCACGACGGAAAATCTTATTCAGCCCTTCTTCCATCACAACCCGTTCACTTGGTACCCGACTTTTGCAATCCTGCGCAGGCAGCAACCTGGCTGGACCTGGGGCCAAGTCGCACCAAGATTCAAATTCGCCACCTGATGGTGTCGTCTCCCAACCAACGAACGGACCCCATCCCTGTGCAAAACTCCGATCCTCTACTCTAAGGCGTGAGGATCCGAGGCGCGCGCATCAGAATCCGACCCCTAGCCCTCTTCTACACCCTTTTCGTTTGTTTTGAGCACGGAAACAAGTCAAGGGACCATCAGGGTGCACAATGATCCGCAATCCAACAGTGGAAACTATCCGGTGACAAATCTAATGAGACCAGGGTCATGAATGCTTGTCGCCCGAAGCAGCCAACAGGCAAAATGATCGAATTCGTTGTTGAATAGTATTCGTAACTAGATGGTAGATCACTGTTGTAGGTTGTAAAAAGTTCAAATAGATTCATGCAAAAACGCCAACAAGTTCCCCCTTCCCCCCTGTATAAAGCTGACAGCTAGACATCTAAAATGTATATGCAACGCACCGAACAATACCGAAAACACCATCAAAGCATCACGTCCAACAATCGGAATAAAGAAGCCACCATGAGAAATCGTAATTACAAACTCGCCTAAAGAATTAACAAAGCGTACTGGAAACAAAGGATATTAAAAATTTCGACAAAAGACGAGGGGCAAACAAGAAGCCACAGGAATCTAAAAGAATTTGAGTCTGAAGGAAGAACCAGAGCCATCAAACCAGCTCAAAGTCCTCATCCGTGTCGCTTTCGTTCACAAACTCATACTCATTTTTGACGAGCGTGGCGAGCTCCTTGGATTCGAATTTCTCGACAGCCTGAGTGACAGCATGGCTCAAGGCCAGCTCGTTTCCAGGACCGGTGCTGTCGAACGAGTACGCAACGCCCTCTACGTAGGCATCATGCTCATCATACTCCTCTTCGGAGCTACCAGAATCCATATCCCGGAAGTCATCAATCTCAGCGTGGTTAAGCACAGGCCGAGGTGCCTTGCGGGCGATATGGGTAGAACCGGTGCAAACCACATCGATGATATCAACTCGTGGATGCTTTCGACGGTTTATCCTGGCAGTATCTTGTTTGCAGCTTGCGCAGTGGCATGTCTTTCCCACCATGTCTCGCATTCGGAACCTATGGAGACGATGTATTAGCACTATGGATAATGCTACAATCAGCGGATATTTATGTTACTGACTTGTTGTTGCTGTTCCATGTAGAGGAGCTGCGGACTTTCTGGTCTGGGAACCATTCACTAACGGGTCTGCCAATAAGGCCGACGTTGACACCTCGGTACTTGACACGGTGCTAATAAAGGTAATACGTTAAAGAGGTGATAACAAGATGGGGATAACGAGCCAACAAACATACCTCCTTCTCACGACGTTGCTCGAGAGCGGCGCTACGGAGATCTCCAACAGACATGTCGGCAGACATAGCAGACTCGGTGTTGATGGGAATAAGGGATAGCAATGGGTGAAGTGGTTGCAGTGATGACGACAAGGACGTTGGCTGGGGAGCTTTCTGGAAGGAGAACAGATATGGGGGTGGGTAGCTAGCTTCAGCTATGTTTTGCAATGTGGAGGCGGCTGTTTATAATGAAGGATGGGAAGGGGTTGAGTTGCTGGAAGGACGGCGAGTGTGGTTTATGAAGGAGCTACTGAGTCATGGGATATTACTATACTCTAGAGGGGAGGCGTTATCGAGAAGGTACCGACCACCACTACCTAATAGTAGAGCTATCGCCTATAGTACCTTCCAAGGTTGCTACTGCGCACAGGAAGTTACCATCCGTGGGAGCAAACAAGACTAGAGTAGGAATTGCGGCTTTCACCTGTCCTGGCTTCTGTCCTGGCTTCTGTCCGTATCTGCCGGAGGGGTCGTACAGTGTCATTGTCATCATCGCAACTCATCGCTACTGTCATGTTGAGAATGAAAGACGTTAGGGGAGGTCATCCGCTTCCGCCGATAAGCTGCAGTCATTAGCGGTATGTAGGTAGCTCTGCCCCAGACAAGGACCAGGGTTGCAGGGGTAAGCTCCAGCTTTGGGGAGCTGAGCTCTCATGGTCACCAGAAACGGCAAAATGTGCGTGAGCCATCATTCATCATCCATCTTCATCATCTGCGACGACAATGAGTGATCATCCGTCGACACCAATAACAAAAAAAAACCTCGCTAAGCCCATCAACAATACTAAAGTCCAAAAACAAATACTCCCTCAAAGATAATACTAAGGCACCTAATTAGTACTTGCGTACATATATGTACCAAGTATAGACAGGCCCAGTACTCTGTCCTGACATCTGGATCCGGTCGAAGAAGCTCAACCGAGGGTATGATATCGAAACATTGTACCAACAAGCAGCGGAGTTCGGGTCGCTCATTCTTTCCAAATCCATGACTCACATGTCAACTTCTACTGACATTCTCATATCTCGGAGAACCTTCCAGGTACCCGCTAGTTTTTAAGTGTCCCAATATTGAACCCTCCCCCGAAAAACAGAAACATGAGCGCCCGAGGTATTTGTAGGTCTGGGTTAGGGGTTTTGGATTCTGGATAGTTACATCAATGTAGCTTTTAAATAGCAACAAACACAATACAACCGTTTGAAGAAGTACGTTACGATGTTCAATTATCCAATATCATTTTTTCCCTAAGGAACTTTCTAGCTCCCATTACCATGATAATTCCAGATTTGATGGAATTTCGAAAGGTTATCAGAGGCTGGCCTTTGCATACTTATCTAACCAAACACTTTTTTAATCATTGTCCTCGGCTTGCTTTAGAGTATTTGTGACCAAGCTCTCCTCCACTGCTGGCATATTTAGTGCGGGCAGTAATGTATCCTGATTAATTTTTGCATTTGCGGTCTTCTCGTTGCTGGGCAAATCCCCGGGAGATTTCGGACCTTTGTGATCGCGGTCTTCCCTCCTCAAATATGGTCTCTCCGGTGGAGCTTCCTCGCAGAGGTCTTCTTTCAATTTATTACCTCGGTCGCCGCAATTCTTGATTAGCCTCATTGCTCTTCGTAGTTCGTCCCTAATTCTCCCTACTCCTGGAATGAAATCAATCAATGAAACAGATAAGAGAGTATAAAAGTCTTTACCTGGGCGGTTGCATGTCCTACCTACGTTGTGGGCAGTCTCAAATGGGTCCTCGAGAGCGAACAGATAGCTGAAAACCGAGTCAATCCCTCACTGGTCAACAACAGGTCGCTCGCGGGGATATACCGATCTTTTACTTTATAAGTCTCACTGCCATCCACAGTGATTCCGGGTCTGCTCTTTGCTGTTATCCAGCCTTTGTCCTGCTTCGTAAGTAGGCCTCCTTTGGTGCGTATAGATATTACATCCTGACCCCACGCAAATTTATATGCGTAATAGTCAAAAAAGCCTCTGAGTAACTCTCCGAGGATTCCATTATTTACAGAAGGCAAAATGCTTTGAGTATCTCTTGAAAACCAAATGTTGTATTCATTTCCACCGTCCCTGTAGAATATTGTACCATCGTCCTCTTGCGAGACTGGTTGCAGCTGCAAGTTCGGGAGGACGGGTGGTGAAACAACGTTAATGAGATAGTGCAATATCATGAGTACATAGCCGTACGAAGATAGTGTACCATGATACGGAGAATTGATATGTCTTGTTTTAGCCCACCACTAACACTAAGGTTAATACTCTTATTGAATAACTAAAGAGGACGAATCACGAACAAACCTTAATAAATAAGACCATCTCTTTCAGCCTTGGATCACATTTTGAGTAGGCAAGGAGGAGCTGCGTATTATGGATTGCCAGATGGTTTTTGAAACCAATGTCACATTGTATCTCCTGGAGACATCCCGATGACTCCCGCTGTACCATTTTGATTATTGGAACCCGTGTCCGCAAGAGGAGCTGCGCTTCGAAGCCTTCATCTTGCAGCTTTCTTTCCAGCAGCGAAGGGTAATCGGGTGTTGTGTCTCCAGTCATTTCATCGCTTTCCAATCCCGGAGAAAACACACAGTCAATGTCCGAAGACGCTGTTGCAAAGCCAGCTACACAAAGGAGAAGAAGATCAATTAGAACCTGCTGACTGATGTATAGCTACCCTGTAAAGTTTTGGCAAATCTTCAAGCTAAAGGGAGATACGGATTCGGAATCGTGAGTGGGTATTACATACTGACAAGACTCCCGAATGGTATTAACTTTGCGGTTGGGCTCAACTGCTTGCATATTAGCTCCAACGAGTTCAGAAGCTCATGCTTCGCGGTAATCGCCGAATCCGGAGGTGTAATCTTGTCGAGAAGCCGCTTTGTCACTTGGTCGAGGTAGAAAGCTTGTTCAGCGAAAAATTGTTCATAATGGCCTAGGGCTTGAGCGGGCCTCCGCTGATACGACTTGGTATTCCGGTTCCCAGGACCAACGGGCTGCTGTCCACGAGGCTGATCAGCGCGCTGAGTTGGAACGCTATTCAAAGGTCGTTGTTTCTCTTTTGGAATCTCTTTACCTAACGGCGGAAAGTGGTCAAAGTTTGATGGCGGCGGGGAATTCTGCGAGGCCAAGTTTTGGCGGGACGGATAACGAGATGCCGGTCCATAAGAATGCACCAGACCAGGGCGCCGCGTATTTCTGCCTAGAGGAGGCTGCGTTGGGACCAATCTTGGTGTACCGCCATCGTGCGATCTATAAGGAGCTTGTGCGACCGCTAGTTGTGGTGAAGCGGTCGCTCCAGCCCCCATCCCTAGCCCAGGGTGTAGCTGCGGCGTTAAGTAGAAAGGTACTGGAAGCGATGGCGGCGCTACCGAGAACGCATTTTGGGGCGGCGGCATGTTGGGTAGGACTTGGCTAGGGGGGAGGTGGGGTTGCTGCTGCTGGGTGAGGTTGCCTTGTGGCGGCAAATGGTGAGCCATTTCCAATTGATTCCGACGGCGGGACTCATGATGTTGCTGGTGACTTATGATCATTCCACGTAGGCGATCTTCGAGAGACAGCGTTGGCGATGCTAATGTAGATTGTGGTGCTGTATCAGCGGCGGGATGACGAGTTCCTTGCATGGTTAGGTCAGAATAACTGGTGAATGAATGATAACAAAGCAATGCTTATGCTGGACGATACGAAGTGGTGGAGTATTACTGAGGTGTTTGGGGTTGAAAGAAAGTGGAATAGAATGTCTTTCTTTGGTGGTGCCGGGTAAGCTAAGTAGCGGTTTTGCTAGCAGCGTTGCCTTACTCAAGGTGTAGATTAACCAGTGAGCACTTTCTAGGTAAGCATTTAGCCACAAACCTCTACAACTATACAACTATACTACCGTCATCATCACCACCAGGGTCGAATCCTCTTTATTTACAAACTTCGTCATCATTCTCGCTTTCCTCCCTCTCCCCCTTCGCTAACTCTTACATTCTATCTCGTCAAAGAGAGCCCACCCATCCCACAGACACACCATTTATCAGTTCAGCAGATCGTCGCGTATTACTGCATATCACATCGCAATGTCTACTCCTTTGCCGGTCGCGGCGTCTAGCTCGGTACCGCAGGTGTCTGCTTCCGGCCAACAGCCGAGACCGTCGCTCGGTATCATCAAGAGGAGAGAAAATTCATCGAATCCGCTCGTTAGCAAGCAGAGGCGGCCGCGTCCCCCGCCGGGTGGCCTACGCGCGCCATCTAGTACCGCTGGACCTCGACATTCAGCTACCCCACCCGCCCTCGCTGCCCCTCGCCCGACAGCAGTCAAAGCTGAACCTGCCTCAGAGCCGGATTGGCAGGAGTTCAAGCTTACCACAACAAAGCGGGAAATATTGGCCGGATATAGGCATCATGTCATGAGATTGCAGTCGAAACGAATAATTAACCCGATGAACCCGGACGAGTTCACGATGCCGATCCGACTTCACAGACGCGATCCTAAAGCACCACTACAGGGTGGAAAAGAGCAGGAGGCTGCCGCTCAAGCTGCGGCTGAAAAAGGTAATGATGGCGACGCTGACCCCAATGCAGTAGAGGAACGAGCAAAAAAGGATGCCGAAAAAGCTGCCCAGGCGGAAAAGATCGCTCCATATGGTGGAGCACAAAAGCAGAAAAAGCTGGCGTTCAAGAAAAAGACCCAGCAAGTGTTCAAGCAAAATGAAGCCGACAAGAAGTTACGCTACGAAGAATACTTTCCTGGGTTTATTGAGGACTTCGACAATAAGAATACATGGCAAGGACAACTAGAAAACCCATTGAGTGGTGGTACATTTGCTATGTTTGTTCTAGATGAAGGTGCATTCAAGATGGTACCTATTGAAAAGTGGTATAAGTTTACAGAGAAGAACAAGTTCAAGACGCTGAGTATAGAGGAAGCCGAAAGTGCAATCAAGAAGGCTACAAGGGCACCAAGGTGGCTTATGAAGATGACAAAGGCAGAGGAAAAGGAGCAAGAGAGAATTGAAAAGGAGAAAAACAACAGCGCATTCAACAGGCTAGCTACGCGGAGAGGCGACAGGCTAGAGAAGCTTTTACCCAAGTCGGAAACTGCAGATGCAGATGACTTGGACTTTGATGATGATCGTTTCGCAGATGATGAAGAGGCTCCAGTTATGGAGGGCGAGGAGCAGGAAAACAAAGAGATTGAGGTACATCCCGCAAGGTATAACTGTCTGTGCTACAAATGCTGAACTTATTGCAGAAACGCATCAAAAAAGAGCAGTTGTCGGCCAATGTCTTTGACACCCGTGATGAGCGAGAGTATGAGGAAGAGGAGCGGGAACGAAAACGTCTCGAAGCTATGCGTATCAAACAGGGAAAGAAGGTCCGGAAAGCTCTAATGAATCGGGAGGGAAACTTTACATACGAAATAGACTCGGATGACAACCCTTATGCTTCTTCGGTAGGCGCTATTCTTCCTTCCTTTCATGTATTTGTTTGGTTGCAGGGACTTACAATAGCAGAGCGAGGAAGAAGATGAAGAAGAGATTGCCCGCAAGGAGGAGGAACGCAAGAAAGAAGAGGAGCGCAAGAAAGAAGAAGAACGTAAGAAAGGTGAAGCCGCCAAAGAACAGGACAAGAAGCCGGTAATACCAAGCCCGGATCCCAAAGCGAAAGTTTCACCGACCAAAAAGCAGAAGATTCCACCCAATGCTACCGGCGACAAGAAGACCGGCTTAAATTTAAAGAGAGCAGGTTCAGCAGAATTGTCAGAATCCGGAAATGAAAAGGCCCGCAAGAAACCCAAAAAGAACCAGCCCCTACCTTCAGCGTCTACTGCTACGGCATCAGGATCAGGTCAGGAACAGAAGCTTGTCAAGCTCAAAGTGCCACCCGAAAAGTTTTCTCAGATCACCTCGTTAACACCTTCTCCAGTGCTCCAACAAGGAAAGAAACGGAAGGCCGCGGGTGAAGCTGGTAGTGGTAGCGGCGATGACACCGCCGGTGAAATGTCGGACTCGAACGGCGTCAAGAAACAGCGTGTCAAACTACTTTCCGGAGGCCGTGCTCTCTCTCCGCCAGCCCAAGGAACTGGAACTGGATCTCGGCAAAGCTCTCCGATCCCTGTATCCAAATCAAGGCCCGGTTCACCGAACGCTCCTCCAGGTGCCAGCCGTGCAAGCAGCCCTGGTGGTACTGTTGCCCCAGGTACGAGAAACTCCCGGATCCACAAAAAGCGTCTTTAACTGACCCATAGTGGTATCATCAGTGCCAATCTCCGATCAAGAAATCTTGGCCGTCATCGGACCTGAAGGAACTACTACTGCTGCTCTTGCTGGACTGTTTAAAGTAAGACTGGCGGATAAAAAGATCAAAGAAATGTTTGTAGTCAGTTTGAAGAGGTTAGTTGAGAATAGGCCTGGGCAGAGCAAACTGTTATACAAACGGAAGGGTCTATAGGGGTTACGTGTTCGGTGGATTTTACTTTCCGGTAGATTCCTTCCGATATCTCCCTTTACTTACAGGTACTGCTTAATATCTTATTGAGATGGCCACGGTTGCATTTCTTATTACATCTCGTGTACAGGGTAATTTTAGATCGAATTATCATAGCGTTTCGCGAGATAAACAACGGTAGAAAGCAAATTTTGTGTCCTATCAAAATTGGTAGTTGGTTCTTGTGGAATTCTTTGCAAAGGGAAATAATCGTAGATAATTGCTGTTTCACCAGTACTCACTCAGATGGCAACGATTTGAAGCTTGCCAAGTCAAGGTGCACCAAGAATATTGGGCCAGTGTAGAGTACAGAGCGCAATAGATGAAATAATGTATCCGATACATCTGGCTAGCTGAAGTTTCGATTCGCATGCACGGGATTTCTTCCGCCAGTCACATGAAGTTTCCATACATAGAGTGCGGCTCAGCTTACGGTTAAGTATTTACTAAGTTCTGTCCTTTCCCAACACCTTTCGTGTGAACCACACGAATCTCTATCGCCCCCCATATTCTGTCGCATTCGTTTCAACGCCTAATCATGGATTCTACACCTCCAGACCAAACGTTTCCCGCGGCCGTGAGCGCGCACACTTCTCGCTTCACCAGAGTAATTTTCCAGACATTGCCCCCTTTTATCACGAACTCATAGAGTTGCTGACGAGAGCCACAGGCATACCAAACATATATCGACAAATCGGTTCCTTTTACTGTGTACCGATGGATTGGTACAGGGGTTTTGCTACTGATGTTCATGGCCCGAATCTTTCTCGCTCAAGGCTGGTACATTGGTGTGTCTGCAGCTTTCATCTTCGCCAGTTTTGCTACAACCCAAAGACTAACCGATCGAGCGACTGTATGCAGTTTGCTATACCCTTGGCATCTACCTTCTCAATTTATTCCTTGCGTTCCTGACGCCAAAATTCGATCCCTCCCTCGAACAGGATGATGAGATGGAAGGCGGAGGAATGCCGGCGTTGCCCACAAAGCAAGATGAGGAGTTTAGGCCTTTTATCAGACGGCTCCCCGAGTTTAAGTTTTGGCATAATGCGACTAGGGCGATCGCGCTTGCCATTTTTGCGACATTGTTCGATGCTTGTGATATTCCTGGTTTGTGTGCTCTAGAAGTGATGCGAAGATCGATGAACTGACAGCGTGCACATAGTCTTCTGGCCTGTACTCGTTATCTACTGGATCATTCTTTTCACCTTGACTATGAGGAGACAAATCCAACACATGATCAAGTATCGCTACGTTCCATTCACTTTCGGCAAGACTCGATACACTCGGTCGTAATCGACTGGGAGGCGCACTGGAATGATGATGGTACTGCGACCGACTGATGGAGGTCAGGTTGGGCCGGGTGTATGTGGACGATGGCGTGAAATGAGGATGATAATACGGGACCAAATCATTCGGCGCATGGGAGCTTCATAAAATCTTTCCGTCTTATACTATTGTTGTATTCATATTAGCATCCACGTAATGATGTTCCTTTGTGGTCATCCGTCGTTGATGATGAGTGGTCTCTTGGGGCCACTTCTATTTCTTGCTGCTATTGATAGGGTTCGTGTTGCTTGCTTTCATTATATACCAAATGTATTACGATAGACTCTATGTCGGAGCTAAGTGACGATTGACGGCCGGCACAATTGAACAACCGTAAACTGGCTCCTCCTGGGTGGGCCGTATTCAGCATATATATATTCGATAGCATACTTGATGAACTGGATGATAGCTCGATAAGCTGCTTTACCTTACTATGAATATTGCCGGCATCCTTGAATACTGTAGCGAGCGCGGTGATTCTGATGAGATTTTTGTTGCGACAAACTTTTCAATACTGAATGCCCAAGAATGGGCGGAATCCTCGATAAAATTTCTTCGGACAGGGCTTTTGTGATTCGTGGCGTCCGAAGGCATCGTGCCCGGTACATCCAAAAGATATTTCACACAGCACTGCTTTCCCAGCAGAGATGAATATCCTGTTGAAGCACGAATATATTGATAACCGGTGGGCACTGCAAGCAAGAGCGGCCTGTTATTCAAAAGCCTTCACTTGGGGCTATTTACAGCGTTTACAAATCTATTCCCAAAACCTACTACCTATAAACAAGCCGGGGATAACCTCGGTTTTATCCAGATCGAGTCAGATCCATGCTGGAAAAGGGGGCCGGCGAGCAGCGAGAGACATCGAGGTGGGTGATGATGGTCTTTTGATCTCGCCTCGAAGTTTGTTCATTAGAAAGGGTACGACGGTATTAATTGGGTGTCGAGAGGATGGATCGAGAGGGTGGAAGGCAGAATAGCTTTCTCTGAAGATATTAGACATCATGATATCGATGGACTGAAACACATAGCTACAAGGTGGTCTAGCATGTTAGAATAGGTATGACCTTGCAAGAAAGCTGAAACTCACCTTTGAACTAACCCGCTCTTCCGTCTGCACAGTGGTTATCAATTGAGCTTGATCACGATCACGAGTTGTAGGTATGTTAATTGAGAGTGTCCCCGGTAGGTCGGTTGACGGTAGTCAATCCCCAACCACTGCTGTCGTATACAAGTCCATGTTGGCGACGAATCGGAGTGCAGTAACTGGACCTTGACTGTCTGCTCCACAAAATAGAGAATGGCCGTGCTAGGTCCTGGACATAACCCTATTTATGCGAATGATTGATTAGCTGTCCGGCCAGCGGTTATTGTTAATCCCGCTTAACTTGAGCCAGCTAACACCACCCGTGCTCGTATGCCCCGAAGCTACACAATCGGGCCTCGGATTTGGCACGGCCAACGAGCCGGATACGAAAACCCTCCGTCGGGTTGGATATGCATAAAGTACATTTTAATGCAGTGGAGGCACTGAACCACAAGTGGACGAGTGACTTTACCACTGCACAGACCATTCATTGGTGAAGTAACATTGCCACTCCCCATTTGGAGGCACACTCAAAATATATCCCACGTTGTGTTCATCCGACCCTTACATACAAATGGTTAGCTACTGAGAACCCGTAGGAGGCTCTCTCGCTGGATAATAACATTTGCCCTGGGGTTTTTACAACATTATCTATTCCCCTTTTCTATGCTTGTTTCGTCCAGTCCGCCGCCAACATTTAGAAGGAACCGAAGAATCGAATACACAGCTACGTATTGGGAATGATAGCAGAATTAAATTCGAAAAACGCTAGAGGAGCACGTTTTGGAAATCAAGGCAGAGCGGTGATATCCACTGCTGTGCCCCACTTCTCAGGTACCCAGAAACCCTAGCCGCATGAGCAGGGCTAGACTACTCGTCAATTTATAAATTATCGAGCCAGGGTTAGGGTTTTACCATACAAAACCGTAGGGTAACCCTTAGCGCCCGCTCGATAATTTAAAAATTGACGAGTACCTAAGCTGAGAACAAGAAATCGCTAATGACCTCTTCGACCTATATACCTGAAAATTTGAAATTTGGTACCTATTTCTATTTACTCTGAAGACTCAAGATCGCCTAAACACTACCCGGTAGACGAAACTACTTGAAGGTATCCATCACGTGGGTGCTGCGGAAATTGTGAATTGTATGGTCGTAGCTGAATTGTATGGTTGTAGCTGAAGACAGCTATCATTCGCGGTGTTTCACGGACGTTAGCTGAGCTGAGCTGATGCGTTACGTCGTCGGTCTTAACTTTACCACCACCCTCACTCCTCCCTCCACAATCTACCGCTTTGCGAATATCTACCCACTGTCTCCAGACTCAAGGACCCCAGGAGCCCAGCAATCTATTCCACTTCGCCCTTGCTAGTACATAATCATGCCCCTCTGCGGCTCAAACAAGGTTTGTCTTTGCACCCCCCGATAACTACTTTACTCATTACGACTGACAGCGATGCGACGAAAGACTACACAACGAAAGATAGTCCTTTTAGGTGTGGCACCACCAGCCTTTTAGATAAACATACAATTTCTGACCCGTCGCCCGAGGCGACTTTACAGGCGACGGCGCGTGTGGAAAGACTTCGCTATTAAATGTTTTTACTCGGGGGTGCGCCTTTCATCTCCCCTCCCCCCTTTGAGTCTTCGGTCGTTGACTCGGGTTGTACAGTTACTTCCCACAGGTCTACGAGCCCACGGTTTTTGGTACACCCGTTCTCAGAAGCAAGGCGCGGAGAATGAGCACTCACCACCACTTTACCAGAGAACTACGTCCATGATGTATACGTCGACAACACTCACATTGAGCTGTCCCTTTGGGACACGGCAGGACAGGAGGAGTTTGATCGTCTCCGGTCCTTAAGCTACAGCGACACCCATACTATAATGCTCTGTTTCTCCGTCCGTTCTTTTTCTCCCTTCATTAGTGCGTTCGCATACACTAACTGAACACCAACAGGTCGACTCCCGCGACTCACTCGAAAACGTCGAAAGTAAATGGGTCGGCGAAATCGCCGATAACTGTCAAGGAGTGAAGCTTGTTTTAGTAGCGCTAAAATGCGATCTCCGAGAAGCCGGTGACGACAGTCCCGAAAAGAACGTTCCTGGCGGGTTTATACAGTATCCGGAAGGACTAGCGGTGGCGCAGAGGATCAAGGTACGAAGGCTGGAAATATGGGGCGGACTGGTGGGAGCTGACCAGGAAACAGGCATTACGCTACCTCGAGTGCTCGGCGAAAATGAATAGAGGAGTCAACGAGGCCTTCACAGAGGCTGCAAGGGTAGCTTTGAGTGCGAATGCGAAGGGGGCGAAAGATAAGCGGTCATGCGTTATCTTATAATACCTCACTGGGCGCCTCGTACTCAAGACAATCATTGCATCATGGCTCAGACCTTTTTGTTTTAAGACGGAGGGAGACATAGAGGGGTGGTTACATACACCTAGATGGTGGCGGATGCAGGTAAGTTATTCATCTTGTAATGTTCTTTAATGTTGCGGCGTGGACGGGATCGATTTGTATCATCTTGTCTGGATTTCTTTGTTCTTTACCTGAGTAACATTCATCTGTTTGCTATTTATTGAAGTTTTTTTGTACCGCTGTATCTTGCATTGTCCAGCGTCCCTTCTATTTTGGGGGTTGTCTTTTTGGATTTGTCTTTTGTTGTTGGACTTCAGGAGTGACGGTTTTGTGGAAGTAGCGTAGCGTAGCATACTGAAAGATGCCATTTTGGCCCTCGTACATACCACACAAGTATTTCCGTAGGCAGAGTGTAATGTGAGGTTTCTGTGGCGTTTTTGTCCTGTAAGCTTTAGAGTAGCGGAGGGACGTTGGATTGGAACCAAAGAGGAGATGTTGACGTGAGAAAATGCAAACAGTCAGGCTTGGTAGTGGATTACCACATTTGCTCACGAAATATATGAGAAATAGATGAATTAAGGGCACTGAATCCACCTCTAGAACTTGCGTTTGTTGTTTGTTTGTAATCATATTGCATTCAGCCGCTTGCGGCTATGGCATATACTAACATATTTCCTCCCCGCTTCTTCCAATAACAAAAATGAAAGCAATGTCGCGAGCCCATCAAACCCCAACAAAAGAAACCGCCATCTAGAACTTGCGTTGGTAGTAGTTGACAGTTGGCGGTGGTAGGAGCCAACCTACCCCCAATACCGGTACGTACTCTACCTCGCAACAGCAGGGAATGAACGTTTGCCAGTGGCTTGGAAGGCGGCTAATGGAACGTCAGACCAAAGTGACACAAACCCGGTGAGGACTGAGTTTCTCTATAATCTTCGAACCTACGTCTACTATGCCTCCAAACTCTACTAGTGCGGGAGCCACAAGCAAGGCGGTAGTAGCGTGAATGTAGCCAGTAGCGGTGACAATGTTATAAAGTTGATGGAATTGTGCTTTGGCAGAGAGATTTTCGGTAAGATGGGTGGTCTTTCATTCCGATAGGGGCGAGTGTGGAAATTTGTATAGTACACTACGATGGTGACTATATCTTCTTCTGTACCTGGTGGGGGGATATTATACCTTCATTAATAATTATGCCTTTGAGTGTGATGGACTTATGGAGCGAGTGCTGCGTCTATTGGGGGCACGGCTGGCGGGGGGCAGGCGGGGACTGGGAACAAAATCACGGTAGACGTTTGCGGAAGAGAATAACCAGTGGAATCAAGCCATCGTAGTCCTTACATCCAGCTACGCTTGGTAGAAGAGATAGAGCAATTTGATCGTATTAAAGACAAGAATGAGATCTCGAGAACGTTAGGGCAAAGGTGTGATTCAGGACCCTCACCTGTCAGACAAACGCATCGAATGTTCACATTCTTCTGGTGCAAGGCTAAAAAAGTGCTTTTGGAAGAGCTGGAAAAACAGTTCCTCCCAACCATGATCTGGGATCTTAACAATCACCAAGGGCTAAATCACCGGATATACAGTGTACCTGGATGTTGCTACAAATGACTTGATCATACTAAAACCGTCTAGAATCTATGTTATCGAGACTAACTAGCGACGCTGTGAGCATCGTTTCCATTTCGGACTGCAGATTAACCATCTGGAAAACCTTCTCCCAGCCCAAGATGTATAATGTGTAGTCAGACATAACGTCTGCCTGCTTGGTCTTCAGTAGAGGGACTTGAAATCCGGTATTTGCTCAAAAACACCGCTTGGACTAGCGGCCTCAGAACAATATCGTAGATCATTCCATCTGATTTATAACGGATCACTTCCTTGCCCTTGAGCACCGTCACCCAGTGTTCCTAATTTTCAGGCGCCTACAGATAAGGCCGACCATACCGCGTTCTTGTCAGCCTCCCCTAATGTAGACCAGGCATAGCCTTCATTTAAAAGGACTGCATAGCAAAACGCCAGATGGCCTACCTAGCTGCTATTTTGATAGCCTGCCTTGATACGGCCTTGCGTGCTGCTGAAGAACATCTGCGTCGCCTCCTCCTCGAATAGCAACGTCTCTCCCTCGAGAGCAGTGAAACGACTGTTTGACGGTGATGTTGAGGTATCTTCCCTGGTGGAGGTTGGCGGAGTAAAAGTTGAACATTTTCTCCGTCAAATTTAGCCCTGTGTACTGAAAATCTTTGTCCTTGGGAGAAGCATAGGTGAAGGAAGTACCGTAATTCTCGATGGAGGTCTAGAAGAGTACTTGGCAAGCCCGCAAGCAACCGCGACTGCATGTATAGTACAGGGTCTGGCCACGCAAGATTAATACTCCCTCCACTAGATTCCGAGATGGGTGATGTTGTACCGGCGGCTGAGTGACATGTTGTGACTCATCATCACGACTACTGGAGTTGCTCGTAAACGCCCACAGAGGACGGCTCTCCTACCCCCTGGACGAGCGCTCCAGTAAACCTGCAGGCCAACCTGTATATCATTGTCGCCGGTTAGAGGCTTACCCAAAGCACAGCAGGCTCTCTCAGCGTCACCGGTGTCAGAACGACAGGTTGTACAACAGTCATCACAACTACCGTCTCTTAGTATGCCCTATGACAGTATATAGATTGCAATAGTAGTTACGAATACGAGTTGTCCATCTCAAACTGTCCGTGGGGTGTGTGACTGGAGTAGGTACCATCAGAGTATGCCATGCTTCATACTATTCATACGCTGGCTGCAAGTGCAAACGTCGCTCATATCGATCGAGAATCTGGAATCACAGACCAGGCACGGCTAGTGTATTTTTCTTGATGGTGGGATGAAAATCAAGGAACCCGACCTATACCCTGGTGGTTGTGCATCTCAAAGATGCGTCTTGATGAGATGACATGTGCAAAAGCAAGCGAACCTTTGGACGATGCGATGAAATCTTGGGAGATGGATGCGTTGTTACTGCTGGTAACTGCCTGGGAATTCTGTGAGCCAGCATACGACAATGGATAGTTGAAAGTATTGAATTATCTGTGTTGAAATTTATCACCCATTTCAACGAATAGATGGACACTGCTTTCACCAAAGTCTCCCATGCTAACACGTTACATATGAATGATTAGATATTCCTGTCAACTTATTTTTAGGCAGCAAATAGCAACCCATCGCTAAGGTACAAAAAACCCACCCGCAGCCAAGAACAAAAAAAGCAAAATAATCTTGATTTACCACCCGCGCTCAATTTGTTAACAAAGAGCCAGCAAGAGTAGAGAACATATCCGGAAAATAAGCAATAACGCCGCCTGAATACACCATTCACTCCTTAACCAAACCCTATCACAAAGTTGCCTGGCAGCTTGTGGTTTTGTCCCATCGAGCTCCATTCGTGCTCTCGGTCGAGACTTGTGTCCAACAAATTCCGCCTTGTCCGCTTCAAAACATTGCCAAAAACAAATCCAGAAAAAAGCCTCGTAGTAATAGGTACTTCCTCATCGTTAGAAGTCTGCTGCGAGCTATAGAACGTCGCTATCCGAAGATGCGCCAAAACTATGCTGCAGAGCTGACTCGTCAAACGCTGCGGAACCATCGCAATCAAGAAATTCTTCCAGAATTGATTCTGGGGAACGTAATTCAGCGGTTTCAGGAGAACTTGCCAGAGCGGAGTCACCGTCAGAGAGATACTGGTGGTCGCTAGTCCAAGGAAAGGTGACAACGCCTCCACAAATGTCACTATCGTTGCCCATACCGTCAAGGTCGCGATAAAGATCATCTTCGTAGCCTCCTGCAGACACGGCAGGTCGCACAACAACGCAGCAGGTTGTTGTGTCTTACAGGAGGACGAACTTGGCACATCGGAGACGATATTGAACGGGGAGTTGGACAAGAGGGAGGCAGGGTTGAGCGTGAAGTTTGGGCCGTCGAAAGTGTAAAGCCCGGTTATGTCAAGTAAAGAAAGTTGTGACGGTATTTCTTGCTGATCTTCGATTGGGACATGTTGGCGTAACCGCTCGACTATTGCTTCGAGTTGTTTGTTCCTTGCGACTAAGATTTCATTCTGTGTCTTAAGGGCGTCCCGTTCCTCCTCGATCTTTTCTAATTGTTGCTTCTTGACTTCTCTTGACTTCTGGGCGGCTGCTCGATTCCGTAGTACACGCTCGACCCGACGTTGTTCCTTTTCCTCAGCGGTCTTAGCTCGCTTTCTATAATGATATTAGTAAAAACCCTCGATATAGGTAAGCTGGGTTAATAATCTTACCGAGGAGGAAGGTTGGTGGTTGGTGTTGGAAGCTGTTGACCCCATGATTTTCTCTTCTTTACCGGCGATTTCTTTTCCTCCTCTTTCTTGGTTTTTGGTTCCTCCTCCGAGGATGATGCAGCACTAGTAGGGGAAGGGGTTGCAGGCAGGAAGCTCGGTGAAGTCTGCCGCGAGCTCGTGAAGCTAGAGGGTGAAGAGGAACAATAACGATCGGAATCGTCGTTTAGGCTTTGGGGCGTAGACGGCGTATCAAGTATATTCGTCATCGTGATATCGTTTGCAGAGTTTCTCGAGGAAATCAAGTTGGGTTTGGTCGTGATCGTGACAGAATATAATTAAAGAATAGGGGGGATTTTAAGTATTTCAGATGTACCGATGGTGAGGATGAGATAGTATAAGAGGTTGATAGGTGGTAGGAGTAGCTAGTAGAGAGTCGAATATGGGCACGGGCATCCTAACAAAAGGTGCATCGCTTTGAAGGAATGGGGCGAAGGGGACAGTAGAGGACAAGTTGTCCTCTTAAGTAACCACAGGAGGATCAGCCGCAAAAGGGGGGCTTGGCGCAGACTCACTCACTCAACTCCACACCATGTTTAGAGTTGGGTTACATTGTTGTGACTCGAGCCAGCCGCAGCCTCTAGAGTGGGTGAGTTGAGTGCGTGCCTTCCATGGGCTTCTAATAAAAATAAAAATATCGGTGATTGCCTTACTCCAGTGTCTCCTCCACTGCCACCCGTCAGATCTCCCCCTTGCAGCGCCTCAGATTGATGCGAACTAGTGTTGGCAACCCATGCAGGCAAACTCACAATTATCCGGGATGTCAATCTAGAAACGTCTAGCAATAAAGCACCTTGGGCCCGCCATCATCGAAAATTGGATTTCAGGTTCTGAGGTCGTGAATTCGATGGAATGCAGTCCCGCAGCTTTCCATATCGATAAACCTTATAAGTACATAAGTAAGTATCTATACATTTCTCCAGATCGTTAACGTTCAGAATCGTCTCGCGACAGTCAATGTATCAAAGTGTCTGTGCCTGAACGCCTGAAGGTTCTTATGCTATGCGTTGTTCTTTGCTACAGCATCGCATGAATCTATACCTCTATGTGGTAGGTAGAAGAGTTGGGCACGTTCGTGTTAGTATACACGGTACAGGCGTTGGGAGCAGCATGCAGACGCCAACGATTAAGTATCTTTTAGAGTTACTGCGAAAAAATACTTCAAAAGTTCACATCCTGTTGTCACTCCAAACCATAGTAGCAAGTACAAGCATACAGAATGTACCTGGCTGTTGATAGGCAAGACCGCTACGCTTGCTGGAGAAGTTATCGAAGATCGTAAGTGCCTGAGCCGTTCCTAACTCCCCACTAATAGGGGACCCTCACGACTGCTCAGTTCAAGACTCGATTTGGAAATAATACCTCAGAGTGATCGCACGGCAGGTTAGAGGCGGCATTTCAAACAAGGTTTGGCGTTTCAAGGATCAAAGAAGAGGCGTTAATCGGTTCTCTACAATAGAAAAATGATGTTGGTTAATGAGTTCCCAGTTGTCTCCATTTCCACTTTCGAAGCCGTCCCTTCTATGTTGAATGCTGGATTGCGCGGAATCTGCTCGGGCGACAGGGGCCAAAGGGTTAGCGACTTAAGCAATAAGCTAGTGGCCCGGATACACGTGGGTACTGGAGGTGGGCAGAAGCATTGAGCGGTTTCCTGCTCCGAGGTACTTATCCATAAGTGGGTGGTAGAAAAGAAGTCTGCTAGAATTCTGCACTCTGCACCACACCAAGAAACATCCCTAGACCTTTCCCCGGCCCAACCCAGAGCACTCCGGAAGTTGTCCTGTGTTCGAAGTGTACCACGCTCCGAGACTATTGGCTCCCCGCAGTTTTACATGTGCCTCCCTCAATATCGGATTCAGTTGGCGGGGCAGACAGGTATATTTCCAGGAACTAAACCTTCCGCTCCGCGCTTATTAATATCAGGTATTCGGTTGCAGAAGCTTTCCGCCTCTTTAGGGGGTCTCTCTCCATGCAAGGCTCTTCCATCGGCGAGTAAGTGAGAAGGGTGAGAACTGAAACTTTTCGGATTAGTTTATGGAGTGGGTTGAGGCCTGATGACTTGTTGCGGAGAAGAGCTACATGGTCACTGGAGGTTTAGGGCTCTGCAACACGAGTGTCGATTTGTCCTGGGGGTTCCGCTACTACAAGCCGGTACTGGTGCCCCCGTCCCCGACATTTGCTCGGGTTCCCCACGGGACACGGGCCGGGCCGGGCCTCGGAGCCGACGGCGCTATTGTCCGGTGTTTTGTTCCGGGCATTAGCGGCTACATTTGTCGGCGAATGCGTCATCAACAGTAGTAATAGAGTAGAGTAATCCTCGGTAGCGGAAACCGATCAACCGGTACTGCTGCCTGATGGAGGAATTCTTTCTGCTAGGGTTATGTACTCAACATTGGGAAACGTCCCCAGGGATTCTTCCCAGCTCAACTCAGAGCAGTTTACATACCCTTACCGCAGAGGTTTTCCGGTATTCGAAATGGTGCAATCTGCTCCAGGTATCAGAGGCCCGGTTATTGTTGGGCTGGTATCATACACACTTTCTACCTAGAGTCCGGATTGATACATTCGGCGCGATGGACTACGTAGTATAAAGTACATTCTTGGAATCTACTTAGTATGTGGAGTATGTGAAGGATCGATATTTCATACCCCTGATATTCCAAGTGCGTAAGGATATCAGCATATCCGGCTGGATATGGATGACGACACTAGCCAAATCTCGGGATCAAAGGACTACCTACCTGGAGTATGTCGGACTCTGTAATGAGTGATATCTAGTGAAACATTCACTATGTTTCATTGTTTTGTCTCAAGCCTGGTTTTCAGAAACTAAGGAGGCAGTCATTGCCCGCTAATGTGATACCTTTCCTGTCTAACAATCACAACACATCTTTGCCGGGTGTTTCGGCACGGATGGTTTGCCCGATGCAACCGAGGTCATAAAAATAGTAAGGGTTTTGTGGGGTTTCACGCCTGGTATAGAGTTACATATTTGCTTTTCGGAGGGTTGCCCGCGGGAGGGATTGGTTAGAACCCCATCTCCAATCGGCGCAGATATCGTAGTGATTATTATTATTGGATGTTTGACGTGCAGTGTGTGATAGCCCTTTCAATGCTACGTGAGCATCACTATTACATACTAAGTTCCGACCGTCCTCGTCATCAACTCACTATCAGACGGAATCCCAATGATCCCGCGCTCCGCTGACTTAGTTATATGAAGCCAAGGACGTTGCTACTATTGTAAGTAATCTGGAAGTTTTCCTCCATTTTGCGCATTCCCATATTTGCATGTGCAGCAATCCATCTCATGCTCCCCACCGCGCGTAGCAACTCCGGATCACTCTACACCTCGAGCTGTTGCTGCCTTCTACATACGGCGTCCGCACAACTCCGCCTAAGCTTCCCGTTGCTTACTAGTCGTTCGTTCCCTCAATGTTGAACTGGACGTCGTTGCATGTGCGGGGCTGGATATTATTCACGGTAGCTTTTGCGGCCCTGTGTTTATCGGCCGAGGCAAACCCACTGGCGATACCACGAAGCAATGGCAACATCGGGAACAACCTGGCGGTGAGAGGGATGGAGAGCAGCGATGGTGGATCGGTCGAGAAGCGGCAGTCATCATCTTTAGGTATTAGTGACAACAACGGGCTCCCCGGCCCAGCACCCAGCACCAGCGTTGCTCTGATAATATTATACTCGGTGACTGGAATTATCACGGCGCTGTTCCTATTGATTATAGTTACTGGCGCTGTTCGAGCCCATCGTCACCCTGATCGCTATGGTCCGCGATCGATCGCACGTTTCGGCCGGCCGCGACAGTCGAGAGCTAAAGGACTCGCCAGAGCGGTGTTGGATACAATTCCCATAGTTCGTTTTGGAGCATCCGCGAGTCCTGCAGATGAGGTCGAGAAACCTGTAGATGAGGTCAAGAAGCCTGCAGATGTGGAGATGCAGGATCGTGTCAAGACGCCTGATCCCGCGAATCCGACATCCACGGAGCTTGTGGTCAAGGAGATTGCTGGTACTACGGCACCGAACACAGAAGGGGATCATCAGGGCAACGATGAACCGACGCCTAGTGCAACGCCCACGCCAGTGACGGAGGGTTTGTCGTCGCAAAACCAATGTCCCGTGTGCATGGAAGACTTTGAACAGGGTCAGGAAGTGCGGGTTTTGTGGGTTCTTACCAGTCGTATGTTAGTACACAAATAAAGCTAATAATACTCCCAGACCTTGCCAACACAACTTCCACCCGGACTGCATCGATCCATGGCTCCTCAACGTCTCCGGATCGTGTCCGCTTTGGTATACCTATTCAACGTCGCTTTAGTAACTTGCTCATATGCTAACTCCAATTCGTAATAGCCGTATCGACCTTCATCCCGAAGAAGAGCCAGAAGACGAAACACCTGAGCTATCTCAACCTCCACCACAAGTAGTGCATCATGGTTCCAGACTATCCCGATACCTCGATATCGCGCGGGGAACCAGTGGCGACGAACGGATGGCGGCGCTAAGACAACTCCGCGAAGAGGAGAGGACTCGCGGTCGCGAGAACCGCGCTAATAGAAGGAGTCGCATCCAGAGCTTAAGGCTCGGACGGGCGCTATCTAGACGCGGACACTCAGACACCTAATTAGTCGGGCGGGGGTTGAATTTATGAATTTGCCCTTTTTTTTTATGATTTGCGTGTACTTTTACAGCTTTTGTATTCCCTGGGCATGGGCTGGTTCTGTTTACAAAATGGCATTTCAAGGGTTTTTATGATGGGAATGGGTTAAACATGGGATGGAGTTGTGTGGACTTTTGCTTTGGATTGGGGCGGGATTCGACGGACACATTTGGAGGCAATGTATATGGTGGGTGTAGACTCGGTTTGTTTTGCGTTTGGTGGTTCATAATTTATGCATCCACGGACTGCCCGCTGCTTTAGGCGTGGAAACTCGAATTTGGGCTCTTGATGCCGCGAACGTAACCACACTTTCACGATCGACCCGGCTCTAAGGTAGGCAGCCCAGACCCAGGTGATACATTGCACCTACGCATTTTTTTGATGTGGAAAACACTTTGAATCTACTTTTATCTGGTGGGACCTCAATGGTTTTGACTTTGGGTTACTTGAACTCTACTTTTAGTATCCCGCATTACGCATGCAGAGGTTAAACTGACCTCTATATATAACCGGCAACACAACCAGAGAAAAGACGCTGCCGAGTTTATTTTAATAGTGTTTCTACTGGTCCGAGACTGGAAGTGAGTAAAAGCGATGCGAAACTACACAGACCCCGCAGACCCCGCAGACCCCGTAGACACTGCGACGCACCGCACTGTAGGCAAAGCAGAGATGGCATGAAATTGCAGCGTAAGACTTCAGATCGGTGGTGGGGTCCGCCATACCAATCACTCGACCAATCTTGGCACCCACAACTACCCCGCCAAAAACCTCAAACCCATCCCACCACCCTACGCCCTCCACAACAATGCCGTCCTCGTCCCCAACCTCCCCCTTCAGCGCCTCACTAGCCACGCTCATATCTCTCATCAATCATTGCCGGTCCTCCGTCCAAAACCCAGTCTACACCAGCCCACCGCTAACCCCCTCCCCCCTCGACCTCCTCCACTCCACCGGCACCCTCGCAAAAGCCCACACCACCCGCCTCTCCGTCGCGCTCCGCCCTCCAGTCACCGTCGACGCCGCAAAGAAAGACATCTCCGACCTCGCCACGTCTATCGTCCCGACGCTAGTCGCAGCCGTTTCGTCATGCGATCCCGCTATCCACGGCGCCGCGCTCGCGGCAGAGGTAAAGAGCGCGGTTGATGCGCTACTCGGCGCAATCGCAGAGTATGTTTCTGGCGCTGAGGGCGGGGGGGATCGGCTACTTAACACTGGGGTGGTATGGAGTGCTGCAGACCGGGTGATGGGGTTGAAGACGCTGGGTTTGGTGGGGGTTGTTGATTGTGCGTTAAAGGGGTATGGGGAGATGGTTGGGGATGCGTGGACGGAGCTTAAGGAGTGGGTTGAGGAGGAAGATGAGGATGGGAGTGAGGAGGATGAGGATGAGCAAAATTTTTGGGACCGGCCTACGAGGAAGGGGAAACTTGATGTGGTTACGAAAAAGTCAGCGGAGGATGCGTTGAAGAAGTTGAAGTTGGTTACGATACTTATTGGGGCGGTGAGGAAACGGAGGTTAGGGGGTGAGGGGGTGTTGAAGGAGGATAGGATAAGGGTTGATGCGATTGCGGGGGTGGGGAAGGAGATTTCTGGGTTGGCGGATGAGTTGGGTATGGCGTTTTATGAGGATGAGGATTTGGAGGATACGGTGAGTACTTCCTATCTTGGAAGGGGGATTGTGTGCTGACATTGGGCTAGGCGAAGGAGAATTTGGTTAAGAAAGCGGTGGAACTGGCGGAGCTTTGCACGCTGAACGACAAGGGAGAGAAGGATCACTACTCAGCTTGGTTCGATAACTGTAAAGCTGCATTACAAAAACCTGCATGATACCACTTTCACATTGATTGAGCCTTATCACCGCACTAGAAGCTACTGATGGAGGCACACAAGGAAGCTCTGGCTGCTTATTCTCTATTCACCTAGCCAATAGGTGTCAGCACTCGACGAGGACAACCATATAAACATTAGCACCATTATCCCCAGTATGTACTTCTTGCAGTCCGCAAGCACCAATTGGTATCTACTCATTACTCCACACGGGCTTCTCCTTCTTCGCAAAAGCCGTCATCCCAATCTTCTGATCCCTCGTTGCAAACAACCCATGAAAAATCCTCCGTTCATACTTAACCCCCTCCGCCAGCGACCCCTCATAAGCCTGGTTCACCACCTCCTTCGCCGCCTTAACCGCCAATTTCCCATACCCCGCAATAGTCTCAGCTGTATCCAACGCACCCTTCACACACCCCTCAGCACTTTCAAAAACCCTCGCAGCAACCCCCCACCGCTCCGCCTCCTCCCCACTAAAATTCCTCCCCGTTAAAATTATCTCCATCGCCTTCGCCTTGCCGACAGCCCTTGTGAGCCGCTGCGACCCCCCGGCTCCGGGAATAACCCCCAGCTTGATCTCGGGCTGTCCAAATGTTGCTTTGGGGCCACAGTAGATGATGTCGGCCATTAGCGCTAGCTCGCACCCGCCTCCAAGCGCGTATCCGTTCACGGCGGCGATGATAGGAAGTGGGATGTTGGTAAGGTCCGACCAAAGCTTGATGAAGTCCCCCCCAAATGCTTGCGAGAAGGTAATGTCTTTCATCTCCTTGATGTCCGCGCCGGCTACAACCCCCCACATCAGCAGCTAGCACTCCCGGCGTAGGTATGGCATACCAGCAAAAGCCTTCTCGCTACCGGTCAACACGACGGCGCCGATCTCGGGTGTGGAGGAGAAGGATAGAAGCGCGGAGTTGAGTTCTTTCATAACCGGGGTGCTGAGGGCATTGAGGGCCTTTGGTCGGTTCAATGTAACTAGGAAGATGTGAGTATTAACGCCTTCCCAAGGGGCTGGAGGTAGGTACTCTGTCCCACGCCTGGGCGAGGCGTAGAGGTGAGGATGTACTGGTATTCCGAAGGAGCTGCAGAGGATTGGTAGCGGATTGACTGGAATGGGCGGGATAGACAGGCCCCCCTGAGAGGGAGACGCGTAGATAGACGGATCGGCTGGAGGAAGGACATATTGTGGTGTTGATACGGACGAGGAGGGTATCGTAAATTTGGGTGGTGATGTTGAAAGGTCCCGGTAATATGGACCGAGGTAGGATCGCCGTTGCCGTTGCTACGCGGATCCTATGATCTCATTTGTTTATGAGGATCACTCGCGATTGACGATAGCCACGACATTGTAGGGTGTGCTTCGTTTATACCCACTAGGGCCAACTATGAGCACTCGTGTGCTATATTGTTGAAGGATTCAGAGCAGCGGTCATTGATCGAATTAGACGTATTGGAGGTAGATATGTAGGTTTTGATCGCATTGCAGCAAACCAAACCTTTTTTATTCCTAATTATTAATCTATCCAATGTAGAGTAAAAGGATGCAATAACGCATAATATACAAGAGTTTGCATGAAAACAAATCCGATTCCCCCTGACCCGAAAACAAAGAACCTAACGAACGCCAATAGCCCATTCCACTCAAGACTCCTTAGTCCCGCTCCCACTTTCTAAATCTACCTCCCTACTCCACACTCCACGCACCTTCCGCAACACCAAGATCGTTAATGCTGTTAACCCCGCGGCCCCGAGAAACAACAGATCGAACCAGCGATCTACAAATGCGGGATCTAGCGGTGCGCCCAGAGACTCCGAAATAACCGTGCTCATGCTTGGAGGTAAATTGCTTCGCAAGAGAATAGCAGAAGCAAGAACATAGACGGCCGATAGCTGGGAAACGAACAACGGAAGATTGGGATGATATTCACTCGAAATTGCACCAGGAGCAACTCGCACCAACATTTTCAGCGTCGTCATTACGGAGTTTAACGAACCGGTAATGATTACGCCCGACATAAGGAAGCCGATCTGCCGAGACCATGCGGCACGGTCAAGATGCGGACCCCAATAAACAGCTAGAACTGCGAGGATGTTGTTGATAGGATCGCTCTGCGAGAAGGAGGAGTGGCGGCGTTTGACAAGCGGTAGGTGAGCGAGAGTAGTTGCGGCAATCCGGTATATGCAATATATGGAAAATCCCCAGTATATAGTTTTGAGCATACGTCCCATGAGTGATCCGGAGCGTTGCTGAAAAGCGGTGCGGCGGTGGAGCTCTGCAAGCTCGGCGGAGAGAGAAGCACGCATTGATTCCAAGCCCGAAACTTCGGTGAGGAGAACGGCACGTTCCTGGGTATCGGGGTCGCCACGAACCGCGGAGAACATCTTCGCCATGAGACTTTCCTGTGACAGGTCTCTTTCTTGCATCTTTTTCTCTAGATACCTTAATTTGTTCCTCTTGCTGGTTAACAATTCCGACGTTGCTTCCAAGCCTACAGATGCTCGGGCAAGATCATTTTCTGATACTGGTCGAGATTTGGCCCCGAAGTTCTGCCACGGTGTAGAGACACATCCAAAGCCAGAAAGCAGCGCCATCAAAGAGACCCCTACCACTCCTACTCTCGCAAGACATTCCTCGCTCAGCGTCCGAGAACTCGTCAGCCGTAACTCCATGTGGCCACTCATGATCGGTAATTTCCAAAATACCCATAACCACACCCCAAACCCACCCATAACCACGGCCACTCGACGTCTCTTATCCCACCGTGCCTCTACCAATGAATATATTTCCAGGAGAGGAATAGCCACAATCAAGCAGAACATCAGAACGTTCACAACGGTCCTGAAAGCGAGTTTTCGCGCATTGCTATCAACCCAATCGCTGACCTCGCAGAGAACAAGCTCTGCGAGAACGGCAGTTGCCCCAAGTGTGGTTGAAAACGCGACGGCCGAGAGACGCTTTCTATTTCGGCCTTCAAGGTTGTGACGGGTTCCACACAGCACAGGAAATAGCCGGTGTAAGACAATAATCGAGACGAATGAGAAGGTGAGAATGAAGGGCAGCGACGCAAAGAGAAGCGGAAGCGTTGAAGAAGTACTGTGGCCATAATGAGGGACGCAATCGTCGTTACATATTTGGGCAGCGGGAGTAGCCATCGAGGGCGCCTCAACAACCATGATTGCTGTAGCCAAGCTGTGATGAGCTGTGGATGTGTTTGTACGTTGGTCTTGAATTCATATAGAGTAAGATCGGTGGAGTAGAAGTGAGGTTGCGTATACTAATACGTACTTCCTCTAGTACTTAATAACTTAGTACGCGGCGGTGCTCGGTTACTCTATGTGCCGTGCATCGGCCATTTTTAGCGAGCATGCGGGGCCAAAATCAATAGACAGATAGGGATAGAGTATAAAATGCCTGGTCCATCTGTTACAAAGCACGGGTGGACTTTCAATTTGGCTTTACAAGGACTTACTGCCCACCTCCGGCTCCAATATAATTCCAGTAATTCATGGTGAGATATAGCCGTTTCATCGGGGGTAAGCATGTGCTCCCCCGAAATCACCGAAAGGTTCCAGGGTACATATAAAAGCCCGAAGACGATTTACTCCAAATTCCAGACGACCAGGTATCAAACACATTTAATATAGGGTAGATAACAAAAAGTAGCCAATGCTTAAATTCACAATTACATCATACAGGCCAATTGACCAGGCAACCTCCCATACTTATACACAGCCTTCATGTAACGCAATCCACCTCTTCTCCCTCGCCGGTCCATCCCGCACCGGCTTCCTCACAACCGGTAGTTCCACCTTTGTCCCGGCGGTAAGCCGTTTACATTTATCGCATTTTGCTGAAAAGACCGACTTATACGCTGCCAGCATCTCCAGCAGCATCTCCAAATTTCCTGGCCACTGGCGGGCCGCAACAGCACGTAATATCCCAGTATGGAGGTTCTGTACCGGCGCATCTGGATGTTTCGCGTTCTTGACAGAGGTGACGACGAAAGCGCGGGAGTTATCGACAGAGGGTGTGATCTCGACTGTGAAAAGCAGTGACGACGGAGACGGTAGGACAACCTGTATAAAAATCAGCATACCCTCCCCGCATCAAAGGGTGGGGGGTGAGGGTATAAAAACCTTGAGAGATTTCTTGTTTGGCGTCCCCCCAGGTAGCTCTTCAACGACCACATCGCGATGCATCAGCCTTCCCTCAAACTCCTCCAGCACGTCCTCAATGTCCTCAGGCTTAGTGTTTTCGACTGTCTCTTCCTCCTTGTCTTCTTCTTTGACGTCGCTATCCTTCATTTCCACATCCTCTTGATTGATCGCAACCTCGGCATCCTCTTCCGCTTGTTCGGGAGGAAGAAACGTCTCGTGTACTCCCAGCCGCTGAATCCCTACCGAATTTCGTGCCCGTGTCGCTGCAGCTTGCTCAAATATTGCGGAACTCTTGACGTATAGGGCATTGAAGGTTGCGATCTCTTCCGAGCAGGAGAGCGCCCGCGACGAGAAGTCCTCAAACATATCCACAGCTGTGGTCCTTTAGTCCTGCATATGTACACCGGCATTAGAAGTGTTACTCACGGGTCGCATAGTTGGCTGTTAAAGGATGGAGTATCTTTGGAATGACGCTACGAAGACCTATGAGCTAGGGCGGGTCAGTGCTGCCGAACGAAGTCTGGAGTAGTGGTGAGTGAAGGTACTCGGTTGTGGAGATCGTCGAGACGCCGTAGAGACTCCAGAAGCTTTTCTTCGCTTAATTCCGAGGACAATAGTGGCGCAGCTGGAGCTGTCGTGATGGTAGCGGAGGATTGTGATCGGGACATTTTAGGTGGTTAGGTAGGTGCAGATCTGGGCGAGAAAGGTTAGATGCGGCTGTGAAGCTTAAGCTCCAACACCCGATCCCATCTCGACACACGTTGTCACTCGGATACGATTCTGATCCGCCCCCAAAAATCACCCTACCAAGCTAAACTCTCTCATAATAAAGATTCAGTTCGTATCCTTTCATTTCAAGCTCACAAGATCTACCAACTCAAGGTTACCAAAGTAAGACTAACCAATCCAGATGCTAGCATGCTGCCACCGCTGATGAGAACAGCACAGAATCCCAATCCAATCCCAGACGCAAACGTAACATAAGGAAGACAAAAAACACCCAGAATCCAGAGAACACAAAAGCCCCGCCATCGAGTGAAACACCCCAAAATCGAAACCAAACAAAACGAAGACATCAATTGCTCAAATACATTTTGATTAAAATCCCCCTCAGTCTGGAATGCAAAATTGTATAGGGAACGGAAAGATCATCTATCTATTCAGGGAGTTTTGTCTTTATGGGTTTCCGTGGATGGTCTGGGGCTGACATTCGAGCTGGAACCGCTACTATCTTTGAGAGCACCAACGCCGTCTGCGATTGAGCCCGGGTATGGTGTGAGACTTGCTGGCGATGGTGTTTCCGAGATACTCACGGGTCCAATTGTTTTGGGTGAGACTTCTTCACTAGTACCATTTGGGTCTTCCGACGAGTTAAGCGAAATATTGGACGTGCCCTCTAGAGGTCCAGCAAGGCTGTTGCCTTTATGAAGCATCATACCACTTGACTGCAAGATATCCTGGTAGACCCTCCGCCCCGGGTCTGCTCTGCGTTTGGCCTTCTTCTTGTCCCGTTTCGAGGATGGACGGACAACAATGACGGGCACTGGCGAGTGTTGTAGACAATACTTCGATACGGATCCTGGTAACAGTCCCTGCAGACCACCCAGTGACCGTCCACGTGTACCGACAATGAGAATGACGGGTTCATATATATGGATCTAATGGCAAGCTTAGCATATATTATCCATTCCGGCTGGGCTCAAATACCATTCGCTGAATCGTCTCGTGAACCTTTCCGACAGCAAACTCAAGGATAATGGAAATGGCCTTCTCTTCCTCATTCTTCTCGATAATCTGGTCCAGGAGTTTCATTGCCTCCTGCCGGTATAATCTCTCCTGGAGTGCTGCATCGCTGCTAATCTTGCTGTCCTTATCCACAACTCGAAGACAAACAATCTCGTCGCCGTCGTCAACCAGTTCGTCAATCAACCACTCCAATGCAAACTCCGAGTAATCGTTCTGGTCGGTGCCGCATAGGAAGGTACGTGAGCGCCTGCTGTACGAATAGTCTCGATGCTTGGACTTCAATGTGAGCGAGAAGTCGGATGCATCCTTATTGTCAAACGTGTCAAACGAAATGCGCTTGAGGAACGCGCTATGTCATTGGCACGTGAACGTTAGCTTAAAGCCCTGCAGGGTGACAATAGGAGCTCCGTTTTCGTTTCAGAGGTCACGATTGAGCCTAAACCCTTACGGGGCTTGTAGAGGGGTTAACATACGGAGGAGGCGGCGGTGATGACAGCGAACGCCCTGTGCGGACAGATCCAGAACCAGATGCAGGTAATCCAGTGACAGGGCTTCCTGGGGTGGACACCGCAGTCGTTAGTGAGGACAGTCGGCGGCTCTCAGAAGCTGGAACCTCGGGAAGATTTGTCCAAGCTATGGATGTCCGCTTCTCGACGCTGGTTCGTGGTGTGGTTTCGTTTGCGGGTGGAGTTGAAGTCATCCAAATGAGCTAGGAGTTGTGCGAATGGTAAGGTGAAGCTGCAGGAAGGTCTGCAGGAAGGTCTTCGAATGCGAATATAAAAACAAGCACAAAAACAAACACAGATAAAAGTAGCTTGTATCAGGTATTCGTGTACTTAGTACTTAGTATGAACAAGGCAATGAGTCGTTTGAGTGATCAGTGGTGTTGACGGGAGACGGGAAACCGGAGCAAATAGGTGCCCGATTCGGGAGTGGGGTAGGTAAATATTGGGACTTCGGTCTTGGGTCTTGGGTCTTAGTCTTGGTCTTGGTACCCGCAGTTAGCCATTCTTGGGAACTGGCGTCCAATGGCGTTCAATTAAACCTGTGTACACGTATACCTCTGGGTGGTAGATATCCCTCATCCTCATTCAAAATAGTAGGCATTGGATAGAGCTGCCAAATTTTCTGGAACGGTGATGGTTGTGCCGTGAAGAACTCGATGAGCCCTTTAGATTCTGAGATGACTAGACTAGTTAAGATAAAGTACCTCAAATTGCAACTGCATCAACCCCGTCTTCTACAGCAACTTAGACTCCGAGTTTACGTCTTCGAGTACCTCTTCGTTACTGGCATACCTATACTACCGGGGAAAACTCGATGCTCAAGAAAAAAAACAGATACACGTATTCCTGTCATGTGCGTAGACAGAGCCGTTCGTAGCGGCGGTGCCTTGCTTCCGAACTGACATAGAGTTGTGACGTCAACATGCCAGAGAAAAGGAAGACGACGCTGAGGGAGATGAACAACTACTCTAACTCAGCCACGAAGAAGCAAGAAGAGCCGCAGCAGTGCAGAAACTTCATCGCAGGTGTTCCCAGGCCAGAAGCGGGAGCTCTAGTGGTTAGGGTAAATTAGTGACTAGATAACCCTTCCACACCAAAAAAGCATCCTTCAAGTAAACTTCAAGGATTGAGGTAAGACCATCGAAGTTTGTTCCTGCAACAAACCTGAGGAGCTGTTCTCGACCTTTCAAGGAGGTATTGAGTTTCGGCCGCCGGATTCCGTAGTGTTCAGTGTGCGTTCCTGCTCAGAAACCTGTTGATTAGACTACCAAAATCACTAGATCTAGAGACCGTGGGCTCCCAGTAATTACAAAATTCACGTCCGAGAATTCTTGCCGATTTAGCCAATCAATAACACGAAGATATACCAGCAGCTGTGCGGTAAAGGTGAGAACTCTTACCTAGATTTGCCGGGCGCCCACAGTCTCTATTAACAGGCTTCTTGTCCAGCACCCTTTGTACTTGCAGCTTATTTCAGGCCTCTTGTTTCGGGACGGATAACCATCTCACCCCGTGGCCGAACCATCGGTCCGTCGGGACTTGAACAGGGTTTCACTATTTCCCATGCCTCGCATAGAGTTGCTTTCTCTTTGACTCGGGAGTTTCAATCTCGCACAGGCAACGGAGGGTCCCATGCACGTTGATAGTACCCAGGGTATAAACCGGACCCAGACCTGTAAGCCTCAGGACGTACCTAGTGGGGAACAACCGAAAGGGCGAGAGACTGGAGCTGGTTAAACAGATCATCCGTTGCCTGTCACTTACCTCAGACCAACCTTAATTTCACATCCCAGTGACGTGACATGTCACTGGCACCGTGTATTGCGTGCTTCAGTTGACACACTCTTGTCTCGCTGCTGGGGGAAGAGATGCAACTCTATCTCGATGCACACGTCGATCGCCTCTCGATACAACTCTGCGCAGATCGTAAACATTGATAGATATGAAAACGCACGGTACCCGCCTGTATCAAAATCCCGTTCTCAATCCGTTCAAATGCCAGGAGTGCATTCATAAACCAAATGCTGCATCCAAAAACTAAAACTTGCATCGCTGCACAAGCGAGGAACGAGTGAGTTGGTCAGGGCGTCGGGAGGGTCTGGACTCTAGACACGAGGGCATGCACGGCTGCCAGAACTGATAAAGTTTCAGCACCAATGCCAAATCCACGTACCCTCTAATGCACCGAGCTTCGAGTGTGACGGGAACCGCTGACCCCATCCATCACACAGGCTCAGTCATGCTCCGTGCAAGGACGACGCGCAAGTCCGGGGCTCGAAGCGACGCGTCACAAGGTTTGTGACAGGTAGACTGCCCTATCACACATCACAAGGACCATGGCTGCGCAACAGGCACGACAGCTCGCCGACACGTTTTCATTTCTCGCCTAACCTCGCCGTATCTGAGTCGGTTCCTTTCTCCAGTAATGGTCACTCACATATTGCTGATTGCGGATTGGAAAAAACTGTTGTTGCTATATACTTTGATTCCCGTTCGCGAACCACCAGCCATACAGACAATGAGGACTCTAAAGTACAAGTCTCCCCCGCTTCTAGATACTAGATACATAAAGATACTCACACAACAGATAAACCTCCCCAATCGGTGTTCCCGCTGTTCCCCTCTCCACCCCAACCAAACAGAGTAGAGTATATGTACAAACGCCTCAATAGACCAACCAGTCACATTTATATGCGAAAAATAACACTATACACTAGAAATGTACTAATAGAAAGTAAAGAAAACAAGCGCACCACCGATGATCCATGCAGAGTGATGACGCCAGCCCAAAAGATACCAAAAAGAAAGCGCTTGAAATGCAGTCCCAGAAAACCCCGCATCTGTTAACAAAGGAAATTCGTGCTTCAATGATACAGTCTAATATGTAGCTCTGATCATTGTTGCTATTCGGTCACTAAACAACACCGTTGTTGGGTCGTCTATTGGTGACGAATGAATGTGTGAATCGAAGTATGTATGTGATATCGCATGAAGTTCCTTTTCCGACATGGGGAGATGGTGTTCGGTTGGCTGCGGGGGTGACGGCGGGTGTGACTCTTCCTCCTCATCATCTGACTCATCAGAGCACAGAGAAGGTGGTCGGTATGAGGACGTTCGTGTTAATGTAAACATTCCGTCGTCGTCCCCCTCGTCCTCCAAATCATCTACATCATCCATCTCGATCTCCTTTACACCCACCGTCTCGTGCTGTGCAAGATATCGATATTCGTTTGTTCGTGTGTAGATGTTGACCTTCTCGTTCTCCTCAAATTCCTCATCACTCGAAACACTTGAATCTGTGTCTGAATCTGATTCATAGTCTGTGGCCAAGGATCCGTAGTCTTCTGACTCTGCCCAATCTCTCTCGTTCCCTCGTACAGTGTTGTAGTACCATCGCTCTTGTTCTGCTTCGGCGTCGGCGAGGTGAACCATTAGAGAGTCTAATAGGTTTGCATGTCCTGTGGTACAAAGTCAGTCTTAAGTTCCCAGAAAAAAAAAAGAAACAGGGAAGCTTTGTGTACAAACCTACTAGCAATCTCAAGTTGTGGTTTGATCGAGAAGCTTCTGAGGAGAGCTTGCCTCGTGCCTTGTGGGCAAGATAGAATGTTTGTGTGATGCTCATTTTGGTGATTTTCTGGGGAATTTGGAAGGTGACTCTGGGTGATGATGGTAGAACAGGTCGTGAGGAAAAAGTTGCGGGAGAGACGGCCATTTTGTGTTAAGGGTACCCTGAGGAATATATCTGTGTGGGTGAGTCAGTAAAGGGTTTATTGATTTGCTGGGAGGCTCAAGCGTGCGAGGAGCTATGACTCTTCGGGACTCATTCGGCACGGCGGGATTTAATTACTTTTACGGTTGGTTGCGTTATTGAAGCAGGGCGAATCCGTGCGCTGCGCTTGTGTCGCAGATATTGCGTCCAGTCTTGTCCAAGTATGGGGGGTTCGAATCGAAATCGACGTGCTAATGATGAAATGTCTTTGATAGTGAGTCGATGGCCGAGAGGCGAGGGGCGAGAGATAGATATGGACGAAGATATGGATCGATGGATGGGTGGCTGGATGGCAATGTGATGGATCCGGAGGGGGACGAGGCATACTTTATGAACCGCATTATTACTTGGTTGTTGTCTGTGAATGCCCGTGTGGCCGACTGACGGAAATTTCGGGTCTGTCGGGGTTTGTGACAAACTCCCAAAGCAGCCAAGTACTAGTACATTATGGGCGTGCGGGAGTTAAGTGTCTCCGAATTCCGGCACCTACCACCAGCGACAACACCAACGATTTGACAGCATCGTCGCCTGGACATGATACCACATGCGTCTGGGGTTCATGCGCTGGATAGATTGTCTCTCGCAAGGCTGGCCAATGGGAGACACCATTGCTTAAACGCCCTACAAACAGCACATCTCTTCGCTAACCCCGCTTTCATACCTCAATAGCTACTCCCTTCACAAGGAAAAGAACAAAACAAATCTCCGCGGTGAAGACATAACAAACCTCAGTGTAGAATACGTAGAGTCATAGACTCGTACATCATGACGTACTCTGAGTGAATCATCCTTCATGCTTCGCTTCGTATCTAAGCCGTTCGGCTCCATTTAACTCCGATGCCGGCGGCAAGTATTGTAGTAATCTATTCAGGACTCCCTCATCGGATGTCCGTTGGCTGCTCGGAAATCTTGTCCGAGTGAGGTAATCCCAGGTACCGTACTCGCCTTCAACACCTCCTTTCATTCACCCGCAGGACACCGCCATCATCACGACCTCTGGGTACCGGAAGCATACACTATATATTATGCAGGTGGTATGTCAGCCAGTTCAAGGTGCTGAGTAGCACAACCTTCGCCAGTCATTCGCCATAAGGCTGATTATGATTCGATATGAGTATTAACAATCACTGCTTGGCGAACCGTGGGGTAGGTACTAGAAATTTCAGTGGAGGTATGACGATTTAATCTAATCTAAATGTCTAAATTTTTATGATTAGTACTGTAGATATTTCGATTACCGGAACTGCGATGACCAGTTCTACTGCTTTCTCAGTCCTCAGGTTACCCAAGTTCCTTTTTTTACGCTGTTATCGTGATGTTGGCGAGGTTGACACCATTGTTGTACCTGATTGACAGGAGTTGGGAGCCTGTTAGGTTTCAAAAAATTCTTCAGGCTGATTTTTTACTGAAAAAGGTGGTTTTATCCTTTAAGTGAAAAGGACCTCGGGGGCCTGGAGAGCTCCGTTCCTTAGCACCAGAAGGCCGAGCAGAGCGGGCGTTCATTAACTCCGCCTATTCTCCGTCGTTTGAACCCTTCCTCACTTGCAGCCCAATGTCCACCATTAAGAGTGCTTAGTTGAAGCCCACAATCTCCGTGGCACTAATTCATGCGGACTTTGCGGTGCAAAATAAGTTGTTTTGGTGGTGGTGGGGGTAGGGAGTGTATGGTTAGAGCGGATCACACATCTGAAGCCCGATCCTCAAGGAGCCGGGGCTTCCGAAAGCCAAGTCCGCGGAAACCAGTGGCGGCGCCACCGGCGTGGACCTTCCCGCGACCGTATTCGTTTCGTGTTCGTTTCGCGAGCATTGTCATTTGAGCCGAACTTACAACAAATTTTTTGCTATCCCCTCACTGTAATCATATATTTCTCCTCGAATTGATACGTATTCGTACATTAGTACTCTGCAGAAATTCGGCACGTAAATGTGCCGAAGTCACTGCCGTTGGCAGTGAGCATTAAGGTACGAATGGTGTCCTTCGTGTGATACTTTCTGATGAGCAAACGCCTATACAAAATATTCACTGCTGTGACAACAAATATTGGTAGGGCGAAGGAGAAATTTAACGAATTGAAATATCTCGGTAATGATAACTGTTGTACTTTAATTCTTGCTACAGCAGGTAAATATAAAGATAAGCCCTAGGCCTTTCCCCGACCTCGGTACCGTATGGACGGGACCTCTGGTATCTTAAGTTCGAGATCAGGACCTCTAATCAATGGGACCGGATGAGACAATTCCCGATCCCGTCCCATGTGCACCACTACGGACCTGGCCAACGATCGTCAGCCGGCATAAACATCTGTCATAGTCTCGTATTGAGATCTGTCCCGAAAGCTTGTCCTCGCATTATATCTAGTGTTTCCGTCTCAGTGGTTCACACTAGACGCCATTGGAAGATCGTTCTTGCTAGCCAGATGGCCGACATTTAATTGTCGATTTAATGGCCATACCAAACATTCCCACCGCAAAAGCTCGTCCAAACGGGCCCTAGTTGAAGTCGAACAGAAGGCCAGGGAAAGCACTGGGTGTCCATGATCACTTTCACGGTGCGTCAGTGACGTCCTTCACTCGTCTCAGTGCGGAAGCTACTTTATATCGATGGCGCTGCTGGGGTATCATATACAACCACCGCTGTGATATTATTATGCACCCTATCACGATTTGGGTCCATGCACTTAGAGTGGCATCCCCCTCTCCGGGGCACACTCGGAGCCTTGGGAGGGATCCATAGTGACTGCATATACATTTCGGCACGGGACCCGTGGAACGGAAGGGCAGATCAACCGCGTACATACACTCACTAGGCCTCGAGATCTGAGTAGTCTTGATAGATGCACCCGGCCCGGGTGGGCTGAATGGCACACATCGTAATCGAAACATCAGGCGAAGGTGCAAATTGTAGTGATAGAATCGAGAGGCAAATTGAAGATAATAGATTATATCGTGCAACAAAGCCAAAATGTGACCCGTGGACAAATAGCCACGAGCTCCACCAGAGCCTTCCCGCTATGTAAGGTTGTGTGACAGGTGTCCGTGGGCTGTTGAGCTTCCCGTCCCGCCTCTACAGTAATCGACCGCACGTCCCACTGAGGTGCTTTGGGCGCAGCCCCGGGTGTGGGAAAGCCCGGTCCCAAGGGCGAATCCTAGCCTGGATCGGTGTTCGGATGAATCGTGCACGGGTCAAGAGATCTTACCGTATCCACCATTCTCCGTATGTAGCACAATCTAGCTTTCCATACTCAGGCAGACCAAAGACCTCCCTGAAGGTTTGCTTGTACTCGAGGCAGAGGAAAATGTACCAAAACTTCTGAGTGGCTGGGACTTGCTTGATATGGAAAATTACTCGCCATATGTAGAATATGTAGGACTGATGGTCTGAGCAAGCACCAGCGCTGTATGTTTGGGTTCTAAATGCCGGCTACGAGTACGGCTCTTTTATTGGGTCATCAGGTTTAAGTTGTATCGCCCTAACTATCTAGTACCTACAAGTAGGTAGTTATAGATTGTGCAGCAGCAGTGTCTAGTAATGCACACGGGACGGACCGAGTACCCTTCCCACCTTTCAAGTGGCTTACCTACTACTATCTAACTTCAGCACAGCACTTACAAAGTCACCTAACTTAAAATATTGTTTACCTGATTCCGGGCGAAAGAAAATTGCCATTAGCGTTTTGGGGTGTAGTCTGTCCTGAAGATTGGATTTCGTCTAGAAGATAATTCTTCGATTCCGACAGACAATATATAGTCCCAGTCGTGCCCAATAGTACATCAGCCCCACAATGCGATTACATACTTACGGCGGCACTTTAATGAGCGTTGTTCTTGTGGTGACCTGATACTGTCAGTATTTAGTCGTAGCTTTCAATGCAGATACCCACGAAGATGGAAATAGTATTGTTAGTTGTAGCCAATCTGAGTGTGTTAGTAGAACCCTTGATTAAATCGAGAAACCTACAGCAGTGGGACATCCAATGAGATGAACGGTCTTATCATCAGCGAAATGGACACCATACGCAAAGGTGAACATACGCTTCACAGTGGGTTTATCTCTGAAGTACGCAGACTGGTAGCGTCTAGAAAAGCCCATGGGCCTGACGGCCGGAGCACCTATGCAACAATTGAGTTCTCAAATGCAATATACCGTAAGTATCTAAGGCGCATACCGCGGGGAAGCTTGTTATAGAAGTCCACAACATCGCAAGATTCCGCAAGTCGATCTCCAGCTTCACCGGCACGAAAGCCTGAAAACGGTTGATATTTTCGAGGCTCTTTGAAAGCAGCGGGGTATTTCTAGCTTTCGAGCGTTCTTCCGGAGATCTTTCCAGCTTTCCTGCAGATCAGTATTAAGCTCACCGGTCAGCGAAAGTTTAAGTTTACCAGCACAGTAACTCAAGCTTAGAGTTCAGCACGGAAAGCTAAAAGTTATTCAGCACAGTAACTCAAAGTTAGAGTTCGGTATAGAAAACTGAGTTATTCTACAAAATAAACTCTAGGTTCTTTAGCGGAGATTTTAGCAGATTTTGGCCATACTACAGACTCGTGCTCAGCAAGAGTGAACTCGCAGTAAGTTTTTGGTGCCACTGAGTACAAAGGCTAAGGTGTATAGGAAGCTTTGGGAGCGCAGAAAGCTCTGGGAGTATACTCTGCGCGACTTCAATTGTTCTAACTATCTATCTATCGACGGCGACTCTGGGTTCACCGAGAGCAGGCTTGATACGGTGCTCAAGTGCACTTGGAGACGGGAGCTGGCGGAAGACATGCTCAAGCACACTTGAAGATGGGAGCTGGCTGGACTCATCCCAATGAACGTTTGCCATCGTAGCTCACATTAACCATCTCAAGCTAGTTGAAAGTCATTGTCTCCAGACTGCTCTAAGTGAGACCGTCTCTACCGTCTCTAGCCTGCTCCCGACGAGCCACCACTACCATCTCCAGTATGCTCCCAGCCAGCCTAGAACGACCGTTTCTACCGAGCTTCTGAGAACCACCTCCAAGTACACCTGAGTATCGTCTCAATTTCAGCCCGAGTACCGTCTCCAAGTGCACCTGAGTACCATCTCCAGCTAGCTTTAAGATACGCTGCGAAAGTCTGTGAAAGGAGACCGGCTGAAAGGAGAGACGCTGCAAAGGCGAAGGAAAGTTGGAAAGTTTATGGTACTTCCGAGGTTCGCACGAACTTTGAAAGTAGCGGCAAGTTCCGCGATGAATACGGCTCATCCGGGCAGCAGCTTCAATCTGTCATGAATACAATCAACTGTGCCCTCGAGAGATTGAATATAATGAAAGTGAGTTCATAGTAAGGCAGAGCTTACAGCCTAAGTAAAAGTTCGACTGTTAGTCACCGAAGCCCACAAAAATAAAGAATTGAGCAGAGAACCTACGTTTGGTGAGGCAGCTTTGGAGGAATAACACTAGATACATTACGGCGGAACACGGTAAACGTGAGGGGCGATATAACTACGTCAATGTAGGGCGGAAAGGTAAGCTATTCAGGTACGTCGATAAAAAAATATTAAGCGCCAGGTTGGATATGGTGAGGGTCTTGCACCCAAACGTTACCCCGGCCAACAGAACCCCAGCCCGGCGAACTGAATCGTTGAAAGTGAGTTATTTTAGACGCCGAGGTACGAGGTTCAATATCACGTGATATAGAGGAGATCTGAGTACGGGACAAATCCCGTCCCGTCATTCGGAAACCCCGTTTCTGGTATAGGGAGTCATGCCGGGACTTTATACTCGAGTATAATAGGTCTGCTGCACTATGTCTGCAGTGCCGTCTCAAGTTTCCAATGTCACCCAGCATGATCAAGTACTCAATCTCCCACATCTCAACATCCAATCCATAGGAGTAATCGTTGCGGTGGCCAGGCGATTTCTTTGAGTGATAATCACAGCAGTAATATAAGCCTTGCTATATAGGGATGCGGACTACCGGCCAATCTAATGGGCGCCTCGCATAGACCAGTCAATTGTGCTTTGAGTATAGTAATACCGCGAATCGTTCAGCACGGCAATCACAACGGGACAATGTTAAATTGATGTTGTATGGTTTAATTGCTAGCATGCTACAATGGTTATCCAAGATCCTCCAAATTCGAATTTCGACGCCCAGCCAAGTTGAATGGGAGCCATACTGCGACACACCCTCCTCTCTGCGTTTCTGCAAGGAAACAAACACAGAATAGGTGATACAAGAACGACAATGGTATTGGGATGATTATAAAAGACAAGACTCGGGAATAAACACGCAAGATAGATATAAATCCATGAACCCCATATTTTGAAAAATGGCAGTAAAAGCTGGCCCAGAAACTGCATAGCATATCAGGCTCGATAACTATATCGTTATTTCACTTCTTGAACCCAAACCTAGGATTGTGTCAGTCATTGAATGCCGATTAATTCAGGTTGTGCAATGGCGGGATCTTACATCGATCTTCCCAAACTCTGCACGTTCGCGTCTGGCTGCCTTCTTTGCAGTTAATATGGCATTGTCCAAGTCTTCTTGATCCGAAAGGCTGATCATGCCATCGCCGTCTTCATCTTGGATCTTGCATCTAACATTCTTCTTGTACCCAAACTTGTCCTGCAGCCGCTTGACAAATTCTGAGTAGTCAATGCCAGTAGTGATTATTATCATTCTCGTGTCGTCACCGTGCGCTTTGACTTTGATCTGACACCTGTCAACACCCTGTCTAAGTAATAATAAGGTCAATGCCTAGCCTTACCTTTTTCACATCTGGTCGACGGGATGCTCCACTTCGTACACTCCTACTGTCCAGCATCTCAAATGCGTCCTCTTCATCGAATGACGATCCCTCATACGCGTCACTCGCGTACTCGTCTTCATCCTCATACCTGGGGGGGGGAACGCGTCGGCTGGGAGCCCGTCGAACACTACCAGCCCCACGACTAGGACCCCGCCTCTCAGATCCATACATATCGTACAAATCGTCATTGTAAGGGTTACCCTCGGTTTCGTCAGAATAGTCGGGTCGCTCGGGGCGGCGTCGAACAGGTTCACGTTGTTGTGGTGGTGGTATTTCACGAACGGACCGTGATCTGGTGGATGACGGCGCACCGCGAGCAGAGTATGCTCGACGAGGTTCTACCAACGCGCCTGCGGCTGGATGACGCGGGCCATAACCTGGATCTCTGCCCCGACTATGGTCACGCCTGGCTGCGTCTTCACGCTCTCGGAGCGACAACGAACGACCGCCCATTCCGGCATTCCCCATACCTGCGACTGTATTTGCCCGAATTGGTTTCGACGGAGCAAATCCATCCTCCGGTGGCGGGGTTGGCGGGAAAACCTGGCGTTCACCTCTCAGATTGGATGACGTATCCTTTGGTTGTGGAGCATCAACATCAGATTTTCTGCGAGATGTGAGTTCTGACTTGACCATATTGGTTGCCGCAAATGATATCTCGGCCGGCGTGCGGTCATCAGTCGCTGTGGTCTGGCCCATCTCTTGCTGGAAGGTACGTCAGCATCATGTTCCTCGCTCGTCACTTTTACATAGGAATCTAACCCTCTTAACCTCAACACCAGCGAAACCCGTGAAGGCATTCTGAGCGTCGGATGCAGCTACTAGCCGGGCTTTACCCAAGTAATCCTTCGTCTTGACGTTTCGTACTTTGGACTCGTTCGGTCGGTACAATACTCCAACTCCGACGGAGAATACTGTGTAACCCTGAAAGGTCGTTAGACTCTACTCACTGTAGACAGCGTATCGACATAGACAAACCTCAGCTTGTTCCCGGATTGCTTCGTCAATCACATTGTGATCCTCCACTTGTTTCTCCTTGGCGGCGTATTCAAGGTCCTTCATGCCCAGTTCCAGCTGTTGATCATAAATGTAGCAAAGACCCCGATTGAATAGCACTTCGCAGGAGTATAGCTTGAACTTCAGGCCCAATTGATCGTAATCAATCAAAGTGTTGCCTCGTAGATACAACAAGGCTTCATTGAAGTTTGCCATAGCCTCCGAGAATTCGCCGAGGAGGAAATTCGATACTCCCATCTGGAAATATGCCACTGCAAGAAAAGAATCAAGCTTGGTAGCTCTCGCATATGCTTCGACCTGTTATGCACCAAAACAAACTATAAGCAATCCGCACATTGAATTCCACACAGCTGAGCTCAGAACTTCAAAGATAGATAGGTAGGCACACACCGCCTTCTCGTGCTCACCCAACGTGGCATGGATCATCCCGATGTTGAAGTAGATTTTGGAGGTATCGGCACTCTGCTCAAATATTTCGAGCGCTTTCTCAAAGTCCTGTATGTCATAGTATGACAGGGCTTCAACCCAGCTCTCGATTTCCTATGTCCTCTCCTGTCAGTACTCTTCCTCTTGCGCATCATGCAATGCCATAACTGGGATACCTCACCTGCTTTAGAGACATAGCAGCAGCCTATACTCAATACAGATAGATTTGAATGTTGAGTAGTGACGTTGGGAAGCGAGCTCGTCGGTGTTGGTATGTAGTTGGTGGCGGATGATCAGGGGAGAGGGGCGAGTGCTCCCAGCAATGGCCAAGCCAGTGGATTGGGGGCGTTCAAACACACGGAGATTGGATTGAAGGTTTCGTACGCAGGTCCAGCCAGCGATAATAATTATACGTTGACAGCAGAAAAGGAGGAAATTACACAAACACTCAGATCGCTAAAGGTTGAAAAGGTGTACGACCAAACGTTGGTTGGTGCGGCCGGAAAACAATCACAAACGAAGGTTGGAAGATATATTATAGAGAATGTCCGGTAAATTGAACAGGCGGGAAGGATCGTATAGAGTGCGCAAAAAACGCCTGCGGGGAAACCCAGAAGAAAGATATTCGAGGATAGATTGCCGGTATATACACTTAAAAAGGAGGCGGGGTTGCACTAGCTCTCTGGAGGAAGTCGATTAATTAGGGATTCTGCTATGCTGGGGGAGATCAAGCAAGAGCTGTGGTAAAGATGAAGCAGTTGAGGAACAAAACTGACAAGGGGGGGAGAAAGAGATGTTTAGCTTTCCCCTTCCACCTCGACCTCAAGACTTTGATATAGGCTACAGGTCATTCAACAGATCCGAGCCGCTTAAGCAGCCACAGGAGTGGCGCTCAGTGCTTCTATTCGCGATGGTTCATAAAGTGTTGGCTATTGTTTGCACCCCTTACTTCCTGCTCTTGACTGCATCTTGCTGCTATTTACGAACGTGGGGTAGGCGGTTGTGTATCTTCGCATACCTGGGTCCAGACTTCACCTGCAGCCGCCGCGAGTGACCCACCGAACAAGTGCAAATAAGATGAGTGCCTCCAGAGATCTGAGGTTCAGAACAGCATTTACAGCAAGAAGTACTCACGTGGTATCAACGAGCAAATATCGACAAAAGTAAAGAAGAGAGCTCGCTAACGGGGGAAAATATTGTTCACGTCCGAAGCACTCGAAACGGTTTTAGGACATCTGAAACTGATCTCCAGCGTCTAGCGCCTACACAGAGAACAATATTCATGCACCGAATCAATAGATACACATGACAAAAACAAAGAATATCCCGATGTCCCCGCTCAGTTGCAAGGTTCAGCCCACGATATGTCTACTGGGTCTAACAGACCCAGACTGTCGCGGATCAGTTTTATGCTGCCAACATCGGTACGGTTGGTGTGGAGTGCTGATGGTCAAGTGCACCCAGTCAAATGACCTGGTCAGATCATGCTCTTGCCAACATGTTCCGTGCGCTCCTCCCATATTGTTTTTCCGGAGCATGCGCATACCTGGCGGGGCATCAGCATATGTTATCAGAAAAATTCAAGCCGACCAGTTGGAAATGTGAAGACTCCAACACCCTGTTTACAACTTACCGTCTTCTCGTTTTCCCAGACGCCTGCACTCCGTGCAATGACGCCACACAATGTATTGGGATCATTGGTGGCAAAACCCTCCTTCTTCTGCGAGACAACAAAGCTCCTCCCAATCAACTCCCAGATTTCAACAGGCCGCTCGATGAGAACACTCCCAATTCCAGACTTGTCAATCTCGAGCTCTCCAAAACTTCCCTGAGGCTCATCGTTTCCGTCACCCCCTTGCCAAACCCTTCCGGTTGATACAGCCCCTTGGGATATATCGCCGTTTTCTCGCACACTAGCGTAGTATTTCCCTGGAGAAAGACCCCGGACACTGAGGTCTACAATCAAATACTTTGGAGACACTTGAACCATCCGTGCAAGTCCACGGACAGGGTTAGCAACGGCTGGAGCATGGGTTTCAAGAATCGATACAGCAGAACCTAGGTCAAGAAATTAGCTGTCAACTTTCTTATCAAGCTGGTGCAATTGGCTGGATGTACTGTTTGGCTTTCCACTGCCTCGGAGGATGGCATCTCGACCTGTTGACTGGATCGCAGATACGATTTTTGAAGGCGCGACTGCGGCGGTGTCAGGAAACGTTGCAGGGCTGAATGTGGTAGTGGGTGTGCGTCAAACCGGTTCCTTCTATTGAAACGAGTTGATCTTTGAGGCTCGCGTCAACTCTGGTGATGCCTAAATGAGTGATTAACGGTGAACCAACTATCTCATTCTGAAGGTTGTGTCGTTTTACCAGGCAGCTCATGAAGTGACTGGGATACGCTCTTAACGCACGCCTCGCATTTGAGGGGTACTGCAAACAATGTCTTGTGGAAGGGGTATTGATATCAGCTTTGCGGAATTGTGTTATTGTAGCTATGTTCTGTGCTCACCTCGAATGGTTGGATCATTTTGTCGCTTCGCTTCGTCTCGTTGAATGTTTGATGTGTGGTTGAGATAGAAAGCCCAGGTTTGTACAATGCGTACGTCACTATATGTATAACTCGTTTCTTCTTCGTTTCTAATGATTTCAAAGCAAACAATAGTGGGGTGGAGTGGTGGGGTACATACTCGGAAAATTGGACCGTGGCTGGCGCCCGGGTAATATTCAGAAAAAAGCGGAACCTCAAAAGTATCACAAACACCGACATCACGCCCCGCAACCACAATGTCACAGAACCTCGGCAGGGTTCGTCAATTCACCCTCTTCCACCACGTTAGTCACCACCCAGCTAACCGCAGTATTCTCATAGACATCGCTAGCCTACAGCCGGTCATGGCACCTCATCGACATGGCGGCCGATCAACGGTCACTTGGTCGCATAGCTACCAGCATCGCAATCACACTGATGGGGAAACATAAGCCGATCTATGACCCCTCGAGTCTGACTCCCCTTTTTTCCTCTCCAGCTGCATCCTAACGACCTTTCAGCCGACTGCGGAGACTACGTTGTAGCAGTGGGCTGTCACGACCTCCACACGACGGGGAAGAAGAAGGAGAAGAAGAAGTACTATAGCCATTCCACACGTCCCGGTCGGCTACAGGAGATTACTATGGAGCGTATGATGGCGAAGTATGGAGGTGCCGAAGTTCTGAGGAAGGCTGTGAGTGGGATGTTGCCAAAGAATCGGTTGAGGGATGTTAGGCTGGCCAGGTTAAAGGGTTGGTTCTACACCTGAGTGAAAGCGGGAAAGCATGTGGGATGTTTAGAACAGAAGCTGACGGGGGTGTTAAACAGCATTTGAGGGTCCCGGCCACCCCTACAAGAAGAACATCGTACAACTCAACGATGTCACGATGCGCACTGCGGAACCGGAGAAGTCGGAAACCCCGGTTATGGACGCCGTCAAAATAGAACTGAAGACGAAGGATGAAGCTTCATAGGTGGTGGGGACGATGGCTGTGTATAATTTTTCGTGTAACATAGTACACTACGATAGATCCGCATAGCGGACTGGATATCCCACAGCTTCGTCGTTTGGCGTGCTGCCGTCTTTTAGCCGGCACAGACCGGAGGTCCCTGGTGTTCGGTCATGGCTATCACTCGTACTTAAATTAGAATGCATTACTTAAACTTGGAATGCATGTGCTTGTGGGGTCGCTATGATATGGCCTATCAGTCAAGCCGATATGTATTGTGATGGGAGTACTATACCTGGCCCTATGAACTCTTACGCATATATGGGCCAGGAAGACCCGAGAAATTGAGTCATCTAGTATATATTAGTATAATAAAGGCAATGCAAGTTGGGCTTTTGAATAGCTGCCCTCGCTGCAGGTGGGCTCTTCCGCCGGCAAAGACTGAGAACTGAGAAACATACGAGTGACAGCATATGAAACAGGTGGAGAGGAGATCCGGTTGAGTCGCGGGAGCTTTTCATGTCTAAACGCTGAATCTAGTGCCACTGTTACCCCTCTCGAGACTCGGGTATCTGGTACTTTAGTGTTCTTGTGCCTAGACTTTCGCCGAGCGAAATACACAAAGCGTAGGGGATGGCAGCCGAGATCAGTACTTTAGTTATCACTTCGCTATAATATTAATATTGGTCAATTCAAAACTCTTACAAGCACATCGAAAAAGAATAGCTAAAAGCACAAATGTATCCCAAACCAAAAGGAAGCCAAAACACCAAAAAGAGAAAACAGATATCTACAACTTGGGCTTGGAGCTCTGTCGAGAGACGGTGCACTTAATAAGACCGTTAGGACCAGACTGAGGAGCGTACACTTCGGCGTCCTCTCCTGTATTCTTCAATCCCTTGTGCCATTGCATGTCTATAATTTAGTCAGTACATGATGTGGTATGTGTGGTTTACGAAGGCCTTGAAAACTTACCGATCTCAAAATAGTGCTTGTTGGGCAGAGAATAAGTGACGTGCTCAACTAAAGGTACAGCCGCCAATATCTGCTCACTCATCAAGTACATTGTGGCCTGGACGGAGGCGGAGTAGTCTGTGGCGAAAGTACTCATGGTGATTTCGCGGGCAGACTCCCATGCAGCATCAAACTTGGGGATAACAGCCTTGATATCCTCCAATGTCTTAAATAGCTTCCAGTCCCAAGTCGCATCGACATCAGTACTTAGAATCCGGTCCCAGGTCTCGCCGAGAGTGGTATATTCGTCTCGGACGAAGCCATGGAAAGCGGAGCCAGTGGATTTAAGGACAGTGAGGCCCTGTATTCCCGACTTGATGGCAAAACCGATGTTGCGCTTGAAGGTGACTTCGACATTGCGGGTCTCGGTGCCGTCACGGTAGAAGGAGTGAGGGTGAGGCTTGCCATCAACGGTCATACGCGTCCAGCGGTGCGTGATGATTTTGACATGCGAGGCGTGGATGTGCGCGTAACGGGCAGGGAAGTGAGCTGCAAGAATGGACCCAAAGAGCTCTGGGGGAGTAACTGGGTTCTGCTTGGCCAGAACTAGGAGTTCGTTAGTTGGACATCCATCTACTTGCCCGCAATACGCGGCAGTGCTTGGGAGTGAGCAAGCATACGGTAGACCGTGTTCTTGATGGAATCAGTAGCGACAATGACGCTATTATCAGCTTTGGTATAGGATGTTTCAATTCCTCCTTCCAATAGAACGCAGACGGTAGTCTCGTTTACCGTCTGGACGCCAGTCTTCTCATCGCGGTGAACTTTGTACAGCCGGACGTTGTCCTAAGAATAGCTGTCAGCTAGCTGCAACATGACAGCGAACGAATTGATGGTTGGGAAGGGGGGGGTGGAACCTTGCCGTAACGAGCAGCAGAAACTAAGGCCATTATGTCGTTGTATAATTGATTGTTGTTTGTTATTTGTTTGCTGGTCCGTCTGTCTCTTGGTTTATTGTCTGTTTAATTGCCCGTCTGTCTGTCCGTCCGCCCGTCCTTTGTTTATATGCTGTATTGAGTAGTGAGTGAGGTATCTGAAACAGAGTTGGAACTCTCTCTTATAGTCGAGTATCTTATCGCATTGTCAGCTTTTCATGTCCATGTAAACCTGCTCAGCTCTCGCCGGTATGCTCCAGCCCCACTATGCCTCGTTGAGCATGGCATCCCGCCTCGGTTTATCGGCAGCAACCAGATTTGGTACGGGAGACGGAGCCCACCGAAATAGCGGTTGCACAATATCGCATATAAGCGACATCAGACGACGAAAGTTCGACAGGTCAAAGTCTGATGCGCTTACTAAATAGTCAATCGCGGATCGAAGATCGTCCTGACTGGCGGGCTGCTCCGTCGCGGGGTGGTGTCAAGTGGGGCGATAAAAAAAGGGCAACGAAAAGATAATAACGGTTTTCCTGGGATTCTGTTATAACTACCTCAAGTTGCTGTCCAGTCGAGAGAACGTTGAATAATGGTGCAATCCCCTTGGGTCTGGACGTCCCCCAGAAGCGGACAACGCCGGTGAAAAATTCAAATACCGAATGATAGTGGCATGTCGTCCGTCCTTCCGGTTCATGAAGCAAAAGTTTGATGCTGAGCCGCTGTGAGATGACGCCAGTAGCTCGCTTGAAGCTTCTCAACCAACCATAAGACTCGGAGCATCATCAGATCCCGCTTGTCAAACGTCAATAAACGCCCCAATAGCAAGCAAGACATGTTCGTTGCCATTGGCAGCGCAACCAATATCCTTCAAAGTACTGTTTGCTACCCGATCATCGATTCCATTGAAGGAAATTGACTTTACAAGCTCACGGCGTCGGCTCTCGTTCACCCATCTTTCGTGTCCATGTGGTGCCTGTCTAGTATGAGAACGACTCGCCTTTGCAAACTGCAAACTCCCTTACCGCAACCCTTCCCGGCTGCTGAAGACTTCTTTCGTGTACCGACGCCGGTTACGCCCAGGCCAATGTGGATGGATCCTGAGAAAATGAGCGCAATGCCACAGTGAGTGTGAGGCCCATGTTACTGCGGAGGGAGCAATGAGCTCCGCTGTCGACCGACATGTATTGGCCGTCACTAGGCTCAACGGAGCCAGACAGATTACTACGGGTGCAGAAAGAGCGGTTAACCGCACCTAGAACGAGTTTTCTAGCAGTCAGATCTTTGATCTTTCTTTCAGAACCGGCAGACCTACTGCACAAAACTGACAGATCCCCTAATCGTTAAACTGGACTGCGCACTGTATATCGCCCAGTGTTACACATGGCGAATTGGGGGTGGTTGGCAGGTCATATCTTATCTCTGTCATGGAATTGTGGCCTTTGGGTAAAATAAGATGGTAGGAAACCAGCGACTCGTTGATTTTGTGTTTCATTGCACTCAATCATTAACTATCACTCACTAAACTGTTGGCTTTTCCACGCTTTATCTCGTCATCAGACAGCGAAAAGATTTGGCTGATCTCGATGCCAAGCCAATTGAATCGAGCAGGGGCCCAACCGACTCTTAGGCTCCAACACGACATCAAGACCCCAACCTCGTTCGACTTAGCTAACACTTAGTGGTTTTCTCAAAAGTGAAATTCATTTATACTTAACTATCTAGCCAATTCTCTGGCCGAAATAGATGCAGTTCTCTTATTTTCTGAAAGTATGCATCATATGCGGGTTTCTACAGTGCTATTAGCGGAGAGGCGCCTGCAATCACCGAAATAACCTGGGCGTGAGACAACTCCCCTACAAACTCTCGATTCTGTAGCTTTTTCCCGTCGTATTTTCATCTCATATGCGATCTTAAAGATGGATCTGGAATCCTCACTAAACCCTACGCAAGGGCCTCTTGTTGATCAATTAAATTGTGATACGAATCAGATTGAGTCTCTGCGCTCTCGTAGTCATAGAGATGTTCGTACTTTAGGGCTTGTATTGAAGTTGAAGTTTCTTCGCAAGGCAATGCTGCTTCCTAATTGACGCAACTTTTCTTCTTAATTCAATGACTCGATTGCCATATAGAGGAGAGTGCTTGCAGAAAGCCACCATCTTGGTGAAACCAGGCGTGTGGGGTTGTAGTGAAGACGCCGACGAACAATATTGAACGGACAGGTTTGTACCTAATAAGTAGGTATTTTTATCGGCCTTTGGGAGCTTTACGAGCTTATAAACCGACTGGGTAGAATCTTCGTGTCGGTATACCCGAAAAGCGTCCTCTTGCACGACGCAGTTATCTTTGACACCACATCAAACTGCATGCAGGGCCGGTACTATTATTGTATGGGAGACGGCTGAGTGTGAGCGGCTGGTTATGGTGGTATAGGGAAATCGAATGCCATTGCTTGATACATCGCTATTCTATGGGCAAAGGTTAGGCTATGGACGCCTTGCGTCATAAAACCAAATTCGCCTTAAGTTTCAGCATTAAAAAGTTTAAAGGTTCTCTTCTCTTGCTGCCAATAAGATATGCATAAGCGTCGTAAGAGAGGGTGTGCCTAAGTACTGGGTAGGTACTCCGACTAAGTTACGCCCGTTGCTATGCATGTCCACCAAATTAAAGCTTACCCTCCCCCCGCGTTTCCTGATCGGCCGGCCACCCTGCGCGCAATCTATCAATCATCTCTTCTATATACACCCCATTGTCGTCTTTGCACTTGCCATTACGACCGCCGCTCTCGCATCCACGCAATTCAACCGCAACGTCTACTTCTGCTCGTCCCGACCATATTCTACCGTTTCCACGCCGATATCCATGATCTGTGACCAGAGAACAGCTTGATCTCGACTCGACCTGTTGATGGCAGTCTCAGACCATGCCCAACGCTTCGACGACTTCCCCAAAAGCATACCCTGCGTCAGCTCGCGTACGGGGAGGCAGTGGCAGTAGTGGACAACTCGCGGCGCCTCGGAATAATGGAGCCAGTACAAGCTTAGGTCCAACGACAAGTGGCGGGGGAGGAGGGATAGCTGGATCAGTAAGCACTGCAAATGGGCCGGGGGCGTTCAGTTCGAGCTTGCGCAGTGCGACTACGACTGTCATGACTCCACATACATTGGCGGGCGACTTTTCTAGCCCTATAAGTCCTGCCTCATCGGAGGCACTCATGGAGGAGCTACAAGATCAACTCAACAAGGCTTTGAAATATCAAGAAGGAGCTGAGAATTACCTACTAGTCTTCGAAAAAGACCCGAAAAAAGCAAAGGAGGCTAAGAAAGCACGGATAGAAGCGGAGAAGGAATATAACGAGAGGACTCGGGAGATAACGCAGCTGCAGAGCCAGATTGCGGCCATTACGAAACCCCGAGAAACGCCAGTACTACCTAGGGTCATTGAAACCTTCCAAAATCAACCTATCCCCCTCATCTCGAATGGATTACAATCTGCTATTAGTGGAGGACCGGATGTCTCGGGAACCGAGTCGCCAACGGTCTCATTGACGGATGCACTGCGAGATTTGGAAGAGAAGGGGAATAGAAACGAATATTATATTGAAAAGGCGAATCAATTGGTTTCACTCTTTAAAAGGCACCCAAACCTCAAATACGAACTCAATTGGGACACCTTTGGACACAGGCTACACTCGATGCTACTCCATGAAAGCAAGGAAGTGATCGCTGCTGGTTATCGCGTCACCCGGTATGCGTTGACGGATGCACAATCACTCAAGACTATCCGGAGTCTACATATTGACCACCTAGTTATCCTGTCGTTGGTTTCAAGGTCCAGTGTAGAACGTGAACAGGCTCTGAAGTTTGTTAGGACATTTTTGGAGATTCCCGGGGGAGTGAGTGAGATATCGCGCGCTGTTGTGAGAGCCATAGTGGCATGTGCGGAGCAAGTAGACGACCGCCTCCGAGGGATTGCCATGGAAACGCTTGCCGAAATGCTGGTTTTCGATCCGGCCCTAGTGGTTTCCGCTGGTGGAGTCAGGGTTTTGACCCAGGTGCTCGGCGACGGTCCATGGGAGATAGCAGATGCCCTGAGTTTGGCGTTTCTTTACTTACTCGATATGCCCGATACTAGAAAGTATGTGCGGGCCGGTCATGATTTAGAGGTAGGACTAGCTTTGGAACGCATCCGGATGGCTTTTGATCAATTCGTTCTCATTGTTCGTAGATTGTGTTCTCTGCTTTCACAGATTCATATGCATCAGGTCCAAAAACCCATTTCGACGAGGAGAGATTGAGGACCGCAGCGAAAGTCATAAGTAGTATGCTGAAATCATGGCCTGGTGTGTACAGACCGGGCTTGCAGCTTATAGCCATAGGCGTAGCTAACCTTACACAGGCCTCCTATGTTTGTCGATGTTTGATTTGCGCGCTTTGCGATCCTTGGTTGATTCATTACGTATACCATCTCCTGGCGTTCGGGTGAGTAGCAATCCTATTGACTGGTAATGTTGTTAATATTTTGTACAGGATGTGATTTTGGAGTTATTTTTTGACATTTTTCGTATAAAGCCACCCTCTTGGTCCACGACATTTCTCGCCGGACGACGACTCACAAGTATTGATCCCAGATGCTACCCACCGCGATGCATGCTGATTTTGTGCAGCATATGGTCGGGTTGCCAATCTCAAGACATCTGAAGCTCCAACAAAGCCCACCAAATCAGATAACAAAACCCAGGGTAACCTAGTCGAGCATTTTACATCGCTCTTGCTGGCTGTGTTCTTTGATGCTGGTCTGCTCGAGGTATGCGACATTCCAATGTCGTTCCCGGCCATTCAGACGATGTTCTGATGCAGTGTACAGGTGTTGATATATGTGGTCGAGGACAATAGTGATCCCACAATTGTCCGCAAAACAACTCTTCTTCTTGGGGAAGTGCTGAAGCTAGCCAGTCGATTACTTCCTAGCAACTACAGCGCACGAATGCAGCTTTTGCCCAATTTATTTTCCTCGGCCTCTAGATTTGGGCTTGATGGACGTTTTTCAGCGTCTGCGGCAGTCTATCAGATCGATAGCCTCAATCGGACGCTCCACCGTTCGTTAGCACCCAATACACCTCAGCGTGCGGCGCTGGAGGAAGAAAAGCGGGGGCAACGGCAAGTCGAGCTCAAATTGAAGCTGAACATGACTATTGACGACCGTCATTTTTCCAACCTCATTGTAGATACTGGAGTAAGTCATCGCTCTTCATTTTATGGGCCTTATTTAACGAGTCTAGGTATTGAATACCAAGAGCTATACCAAATGGAACTGGGATATCTTGAATGAGATTATTCAGGGCCCGCTACTAAACCCCAAACGACTGGAAGAAGCCATCAAAGTGACGAAATTCATGAAGAGGCTTTTGTCATTCTATCGTCCATTCAAGTACAGATTTTGTGAAGTCAAAAACACAAAACCAAATCAGAGATACGTCAGGACCGGGTGTGCGTTATTTCACACACTTCTCCAGACTTCCCAGGGCGTAGCGTTTTTGGCAGAGCATAAAATACTGCGCCAGATAGCGGAATGCCTGGCGCAGTTGGACAGGGTGAATTCTCTTGAACAATTGCATCTGCAGTGTTGACTTTTTTTTATAGATGAGCGGCATCGTGTCACATGAGCCACTGTTTTCAACCCAACGTTTGAATGACACCCTTGGTCGTGGGTACTTTTCCATGCTGGGAACGCTGAGTAGCGATCCGAAGGGGCTTGCGTAAGTGGACTTTATATATCGGTGCGCATTAAGCTGACTGGACGAAGCATGATGGAGCGGTGGCGTATGTTTAACATGTTTTACCATATCAGCGACTTGCGGGACCGGCCAGATTTGCTGGAGCTATTTGTCTCCACTATGGATTTTTCTTTGTATGTCCCACCTCCACTTTGACGTCAAACCTTAAGCTAATCTATCAGGGAGGGCCATCCACGGATTATCTTATCAAAGGCATTGACGACGGGGCCCAAGGTAAGCATTCTCGGTTTCATACGAGAGTGGAACTAAGTGTTTTGTGCAGAGCGTCCGTCTTTACGCAACAAACCACCTTCGAACTCTCACATCACCCAATGATCCAGACAAAGTGGCCTCGGCAAGAAGCAATGAAACGGCCGAATGGGCAATACGTTTACTCATTACACAATTGTACGACCCAGATGTAGAAGTTTGTGAAACGGCGGTGAGGATATTGGAGGAGGCTTGTAATACTACACACAGTCTTGAATACGTGGTTAAATGTAGGCCTGCATTGGACCACCTTGGGGAGATTGGGGCACCTTTGCTGCTCAGGTTTCTGTCAACTTCAGTGGGTTATCACTATTTAAACGAGTTAGACTACATCCACCGAGAAATGGATGATTGGTTTCACGTATGTATTCACTGCATCAAATTACCATATTTACTCACTGTCGAAGGGGCGGAACGACTCATACGTTCTAACTGTCGAAGCATCATTGGCGCGCGCATTTGCCGATGATGAGCCAGTCAAAAGGAATATCAACATGATGGATCGCGACCTGCTAGGCACTGTACCACCTCACTTCTACCGCGAGTTGGCACGGACGAGTGAGGGTTGCAAGTTACTACGAGAGAAAGGCCACTTCGAAGAGTTTGCATTATTTATCCAACAACACAGCCAAGAACACGAAGATCCCGAGATTGTCACGAAAGTCAAGGGATGTTTATGGGCGGTGGGAAACATTGGCTCAATGCCATATGGTGCACCTTTTCTCGATGAGGCGGAAATTGTGGAACCGATCATAAGAATTGCCGAGACCTCACAGGTGTTGACGTTGAAAGGGACTGCTTTCTTTGCATTGGGTTTGATATCAAAGACAATGCAGGGCCTGGAAATTTTACTGGAACATGGATGGGATGGAACGACTTCGACTATGGGCGAGACATTGGGTTTCTGTGTACCTTTGGACCTGCGGCGGCTACTTTCGGTAGGCACCCTTCCGTGACAATCTGCTTCCCTTGTTCCGATTTCTTTGAATTTCTGTGCTACTTTATTGCGCGTTCGACATTTTAACAATGACATAGTTCCGGTGACTGACAGTTGCAGGTGGAACCTTGGAAACATACACAAGACGAAACCAGCAAAACAAATCGACCTTCGACGCTGTCGAGAGTCTTGGGTGAGGACCCCATAGATTCTGATATAATTGGTGCTATTGCCAATTTGAGCAACCACATCAAGGAAAGCCAGGCTACGAAAGACCTACTTAAGTGAGTTGTACAAACTAGTCTTAAGTTACTCCACTATTTTCTTGCGAAGATTCTGATGCGTGGCCCTTCTTCTAGACTTAAGGCTGCTCATATATCGCACTTTGCTTCGCCAGATCTTTACCGCCGTGCCATGACTTTACTAGAATCTTATCGGTACCGGCTTCATGTGCGGCGATTCATCATAGATTTGTTCGACAAGAGTGTGATTGGGCATCTGGTTAGAGAAGGAGCATCCGAGCAGTCTGACTCTCCCTAGTCACCTGCAGAACTGAGGGCGTGATAGTCAAGTCAGCCCAGCGATCGGGTTGTTGCTGGGGCATCTTTTGTAAATATAAACAAGCACCGATCGCGCTACAAGTTCACCTAAGGGTTCTATCTGATCATGCATGACATTGAGGTCCGTCTGATCAAAATATGGTGGCTGAATGTGCATCCCACGCATCTGGTATTTCCGCATCCGCATATTGTAGAGTAGTGTATATGTATAGAGGGCTTTATAGTGCCGGCTGGGTACCCGCATGTACCGCTGGTCTCGAAATGGGGAAAATATTGGACGATATTGAAGATTGGTGGGGGGCAGGAGAGGATATATGTATGACGCGCAGATTCTGCCGGTGACCTGTCTGGGTTGGTTTCATGGGGTCGTGTCCTGTACCTTTAAAGGTTTCAATGTTGTGAGATCCAGTCAGTCCCTGTTAGATATCGCCCATGCTTGATACAGTTCGGTAACCGGAACGAACACATTATTGCGGGTCGATATTGATAGACCCTATATGATTTGTTCAAGTCGAACCGAAAATGCACTACTGTCTATTGCACCAGTGAAGCGCGTTTAGAGATCTCAGTCCTAGCTGGTTCCATGCCGCCCAAGGGGCACTTACGCACGTACACTTACGAGTACAAAACGGTTGAAAGGAGTTGTCGCTAGAGACGAAGACATTGAGACTTCGATTGGAAACGTGCGAACCCTGACGGAACGCAATTATCAACACACTTGGACCATATAATTAGACCGACCCATTGATGATGTGTAATGACGAATACACGTTGATATTTATTTGCTCTACTCCACTCTGGCTGGTGTTGGCCGATATTAGGTCGGAAAACAACTAAATCCCCGTAGGTCGCGCAAGAACCGTCCCTTTTTTTTTCAATATGTTGATCGCTCGGCCAGATCTTTGCGGCGGTCGATCAGTGGAGTTTGTAACGATCGAACATCCTGCGAACTTCACTACACATACATGCAGACAATCTGCTCTCGCGTCCAACGCTCCCCAGAAAGTCTCAGCCAGCAGTACGGTAGCAACTCCAGCCGGAAACCCTTCCACCTCCGATGCCCTGCGCTGCGACAAGTAGCAGTTGAGAACGATAGAAACTACAGGTGCCGTCGGCACCCTTCCGCTCCTGCACAACTACTTTACTTAGAGTATATCCCCGCCGATTTGTCCATCCACATCCACCTCCTTCTCGCCCACCCGCTCCCTGCCCACCATTCAACCTGGTAATTGTAGCAATTTTTTGCGAACGACTTTCATCATATCGCCATTCAGCACTTTAAAGTACTCGGGCCATTGCAACAGTCCGTGCTTTTTTGTTTATTTATCTACTTCGGTATGTTCTCTCCCTTGCCTTAGTATTAAATAAATAAACACCGACTCACAATAATTTATTTAATGAAGAATTCTGCATACGAACTTAAGGCCATCTTATTCGACCCATTCGACATCACGCCAATCCTCTTATCTTTTTTTATTTTATATTTGCATGGATTCATAAGTGGTCATAATTCTCATCACTCGTCCCCATGAACGGGCTCATACATACGTACGACGACGACGACGACGACGACGGACAGTCTATGCATTCAGCAAGTGGGACAGGACAGGAGAAGCCTCACCCGGAAATCAACGGTCTCGATGCCTTCCGGGATGCCCGAGAAATTATACGGCTGGTACAATGTACAATATGCTCTTTACCTTTGCAACATCCTAGAGCTCTGCCTTGTGGCAACATATTATGCCGGGCCTGTTTGCCAAATACCTATACCCGCCGGGGTATATCCTTCCCCAACACACCCGAACGACGAGAAGGATTTAGGTGTTTATTTGAGGACTGTAGGAAGGAGCATTCTGTGGCCGACTGTGGTGTTGATTTTACACTGGCGAAGGTTCTAGAAGTTTTTGAGGTGCGTATGGGGGGCAGCTTGGAGTTAGGCATCCTAGACCGCCAAGGACATGTTGGGCGCCTGAACACTACGTATACTAGGGCGAGGACAGGCCATCTCAGATATGATGAAGATCTTACATATATGGAAGATGAAAGCAATGGTACAGATGAAGCAATACTTCGGATAGTTAGAGATGGGGTGTGCTCCGAAATGGAGTGTCAAGTTTGTTATGGGCTGCTCTTCGATCCGGTCACAACACATTGTGGACACACGTTCTGTCGAAAATGTTTACAAAGAGTTTTGGACCACTCCCAGCTGTGTCCGTCATGTCGCCAAAGGCTGCAGCTTCCCAGCATTTTACCGGCACAATCGAGCAACAAACGGTTAACAGAAATTCTTGTTGGTATATGTCCAGATGCTCTTGCGCAGAGAGCAGCGACGGTGGCATCGGAAGATATGGCTGGGTCTGAGGATGACGAACTCGCCACTCCGATTTTTGTCTGTACTAGTTCCTTTCCTGGCATGCCAACTCCCCTGTTCATCTTCGAGCCCCGGTACCGGCTGATGATCCGACGGGCGTGGGAAGGTGACCGTCGTTTTGGGATGGTACTCCCGAACAAGACTGGGGAGTCCCAGGGCGAGTTAGGTCCATCGCCTTTTATGCAACATGGCACTATGCTCTATATCGAAAACATCCACGTTTATCCGGACGGGCGGAGTCACATCTGGACTGTAGGGGTTTCTAAATTCAAAATCACGAGATGGGGATACCGAGATGATTATGTTGTTGCCAAAACGGAACGTACGGATGATATACCTATCGCAGAGGAGGAAATATTAGAAGCGGCAGAGACGGCTCATGTACCTCCGCCATCAGATCCCCTTCGACCGCCATGGACACGCCTTCCAACGCTAGAGTTAATGCGTATCTGCCACGAATTTGTGGACCATATGCAAGCTATATCTGCGCCTTCGATGCACGAGAACAACTTAGCCACATTTGGTCCCCAACCCAACGACCCCGCGATTTTTCCTTACTGGCTTGCCAGTGTTCTTCCCATCGCCGACCAAGAAAAGTACAGACTCATCAAGAGCAGACGCGTGAGGGAGCGCTTGATTATTACGGTTTCGTGGATCAAGAGGATCGAGAGCCATCGGTGGTGCGTCATAAATTTACTCGAGTGACCATTTATGAACCGCTGCTTATGATGACCACAGGTTTTCAACCCCGAACTGTACAATGTTATGACTATCCGTTTTTGTCCTTTTATGTGCATGTTTACTTTCGTGGCCGTTCATTTAAGATGGTGTTCTCAGATACCCAGTCATTCGCTGTATCAATCTTTATATATACCTTCTTTAGGGTTTCCATCATATTCTGGCGCATGTGGGGTTCTTTGTTTTTGGTGATAAGGCCCGTATCTGTTCTTTAGTTTCCTGTGATTTTTCTTTTATTGTTTGTTATCTGCGTCATTATGCCGCTAAGATCGTTTCATTGGGGCTGCAAAAAGGACTGGGGTTTGGCTTTTGCAAGCGGCGTCTGGTGTGGGTGGTGCTTCGTCTTTTGGAGTTGTACGCTTGGTGGGACTGGGTGTAAAACTTTTTTTCAGTTCTTTTACTGCTACACGAATTCCTATCAAACATCTGTGATCAAGATCGTGTCGTCACCATGTGAGATCTTCGGTAACTTGCAGCTCAATGTTGATTACTTGATGTCGGTTTGTTGCATAAAGGCGGGTATCCGTTTTGTCGATACTCGCCGTTGATGTCATAACATTGAGATGGAAGGGAGTGTATCAGGGAGTTGCCAGTGTCACCACTGCCACCGTTGTGCAGGGTGCCGTTTGTATGGGTTTCTTGGAGTTCATACAGGCTGATACACATCTATATCCTGTGGGGCACTCCATTTGTAACTACCCACACAATGAAGGTTAGGAGTGTATGGTCGGGGGAATTAATGACTCAATTCATGAAGGGATACCTTGGGGCCCGCATTTCTCGGATGAGCTAGGACAGCATCGTTGTAACGGAAAGCTAGTACTATCCATAACGTCTACAGTAAGAGGTGGGAATCTCCCCCGGGGAATCTATCACAATTTCTCTTGAGCTAGCTTCCATTGACTAATAAGCCAACTCGAATCTGTAGCGATATTTTGCAATATAATCATGGTGGACTTTGCCTTGCTTATCTCCGTTACCGAATTCGGGCGATTTTCCAATGAGACCAAACTCCGTGACAAACCGAGCTTTGGTTAGTTTATTTGTAATCATATTGGCCATGGCGTAAGTACATAGTCAGAAACTTCCCCGCCATGTCACCGAGGAGAACCCCCCGTGGTTCAAGTCATACACTACGGGGGGCTCAAATAAGTACATAAGCCTCACATGGGTTTGAAGTGAGGCTATCATGTTTTATTAGGTTGATGTGGTGCTGTTTCAATTTGCAGGCTGACATGTGGAAAACC
>Ga0307515_10000724_pt1 | contig 75975 bp, 61 predicted proteins | sample 17_EM_MG_FD_194513 | JGI IMG/M metagenome (GOLD analysis project Ga0307515, IMG submission 194513) | Populus trichocarpa ectomycorrhiza microbial communities from riparian zone in the Pacific Northwest, United States - 17_EM | ecosystem: Host-associated > Plants > Roots > Unclassified | place...
AACATAAATAACAAATCAAATATGGAGAAAAACACTAAGTGTTCCCAAAGGGATCACTATCTCCAGTTCTAAATTACTGGCAATCAATTCGTTTGCTTAACTTGACGGCTATGGATAGCTATCGGGATATGATTGGACTGATTGATGCGAATAAAAAGGAAAGTTGATGCTGATCAAAACAGTAGAGATATTTGGCTTACACTTAGCCTATTTATATGCGCACTTTGAAACACAGCGACTATTGTTTATGTTCTTTGTGCCTTGATGCAAAAAACCAAAAAAAAAAATCAAGGGCCGAATATACTTCCGCCCACATGCCAACGCGCCACCCACATTGGCTCAGATCACAGTGTGAGCTTATTTTGCTTTTCAAATGCGTACTCAACGAGATCAGTGTATGTTTTACTGAAAGCTTATTCCATATTCAGCATGATTAACAGCCGTGTTCGTGAATAATAGATTAGGGCATTTGCCACACGATTGACGGAAGCAAAATACTTTACCGGTTTTGGTTCATCCGTAAACAGCACTAAACCGATCAGTAAATCCGGGTGCAAGGATGCACAGGTTTATACATCGTTGGCATTGTATAGTAGATATCCTTTGATGTTATCCATATCCCTGTCTTCCACCTTTCTTAATTTTAGGATATGACTTCGGGATTTAAGCATCTCATGAATTGCCGTTTCCGGATAAGATAACTGATCTATAATGTTGTAGAATCTTTTTTTAGATATACGAATCAGTTTCCAGGATACTTCATTGTATTCCTCTTCACTCATTTCTTTCCTGGTAAGCGAGTATGCGATCATGATCCCATGACTTCTACTCTTGATAGGATATTCGCTGGTTATCTTGACCTTATTAACGAAGTGAGCGAACTCCCGAGATGAATTGATCAACCCTACTCTCTCTCTAAAGTTGTCCAGGTGTTGATAAAGTGAATTGATCTTATACAGTTTTTTAAAGGTCTGAAAAGCATACAATTTTCCCCTTATGGCAACACCCCAGCATCCATCAATATCAATTCTTTCTATGTATCCCAGATCTTCCAGCTTCTGAAGCGTCTGCTTAACTTCTTCTTTTTTGAATTGCAAAGTTTTGCTTATAAGAGCTTGCGTGATAAACTCAGTTTCCCCCTTCCGCAGTAATAATCTGAGCTTCCTTTTGTCAAACATGGAAAGAATGATACATTTAAATCATGGATGTAGTGCTGGAGATCATACTAGCTATTCCTGTGAATATCCTGTCCGATTTCATTTTTACATAAACCGCACTTCACGAATATAGGATCGCATTGCTATTGATACGATCGGCTCTCTGCTTTCTTATCGCATCCTTAAACAAGCAAAGACGGTTTGTTCACGTAAGTGTTCCAAAGGAATTCTCCGAAGATGGTATTCGCCCAAGCAAACCATTTACGTGTAAAATTTCGTGCATCATTTTTATGAAAAGACTCGTGCATCAACCCGGTTCCTCCATGTGATGATTTCAGCATCCGGATGCATTTCTTTATCTCTTCGTCATTGCCGGAAGTAAGGCCGCGGATAATGATGCTCAGGGGCCATATCATATCGATGCCTGCATGCGGACCTCCGATGCCTTCGCCCGCATTGCCACTGAAAAAGAACGGGTTATTTTCTGACAACAAGAATCTACGTGTATTCTGATATACTTTGTTTTCTTTTTCCACTGCTCCCAGATAAGGAAGCGAAAGCAGGCTGGGAATGTTTGCATCATCCATCAGGTTATAGCTTCCGTTACCACTTACTTCATAGGCAAATATTTTTCCATACACAGGATGATCAACTACGGCATGAACGGCTAATGCCTTTTCCACTTCTGTCGCCAACGCCAGCAAGGCATCCGACAAAGGAGCATCGTGTGAGAAGGAGCGGATCATTTCGGCAGCCTGCTTCAGACTGACAACGGCAAAGAAGTTAGATGGAACCAGGAATGAAAAAATTGTGGCATCGTCACTGGGCCGGAATGTGGAGCAGATCAATCCCACCGGCTTCACCGGGTATCCATACCCATTCAAAGGTACCCCATCGGTAGCCCAGGAAGTGTTGCGTTGAAAACTGTAGGAGCCCTGTCCCTCTTTTCGCTGCTGTTCTTTAAATACCTTCAGCGTAGATTGAATCGTTTGTTTCCATGATTCATTAAAAGGCGCAGTATCATTGGTGAGCTTCCAGTAGTGGTAGGCCAGCCGAATCGGATAGCACAGGGAATCAATCTCCCACTTCCGTTCATGGATGCCGGGTTTCATTTCTGTGAGATCATCCTTCCATTCGCTCACCTTCGATTCATCATCATAAAAAGCATTGGCATAGGGATCTTTGAGAATACAACGGGTCTGCCTGCTGATCACGCCTGCAATCAGGTTTTGCAATGCCGGGTCGGATTTCATAAAAGGCAGATAAGGCCAGATCTGTGCCGTGCTGTCGCGCAGCCACATGGCGTCAATGTCACCGGTGATCACGTACGTATCCGGATTCTTCCCTTTCGATTTCAGAAATACCGTGGTATCAAGTGTGTTCGGAAAACAATTTTCGAACAACCAACCCAGCTCCGGGTCTTTCACATGCAATTTGAAATCAGAAATTGCTTTTTCAATAGCACTGCTGGAGAAGTTTCGCTGGTCAAGTGGTTTCCGTACCACCGGAAACTCCATCGTTGTTGCCCCTAATGTGTGCGGAAGAAATGTAGCCCCCGCTCCTATCCATCCAAGCCGCTGAAGAAATTCAAGTCTGTCCATATCTTTATCTTTGCTCTTACCGCCCTCCTTAAAGGGTTTTCTGTTTCTCATTAAAATTTATGGTGGGCAATATAGTTATCTCCGGTTAAAACAAGGCTGAATTCTTTTAAGGAAAGAAGGTAAACACGAAGAAACTGATTTTAGCTTTTTCTCTTGTTCGATAAGTACCGGGGCTAAGTGATGCAGATGGGTCACCCCGTTTTTCAATAGCCACTCCTTGTGTTCTATATAAATCCATAACCGAACTAAGCCATGCTTTGTCTGTTTGCACAGAATCGGTAAACGATTGAAGAATTATGAAACCGGGTTGATGAATAAATTACTACACTCCTGTTTTCATTGATTCAAAAAACAACCGTCTGAATACCGGGCATAAGATTGTTGGACATCCGGTTAAACAAATAATACAATTATGAAAAAAATACTGTTAGCTGCTGTCGCTGTTCTGTTCAGCGCAGTTCTGGTATCTGCTCAAAGCGATACTACGAGTTCTAAAAACAAATCTCAAAAACCGAAAACTGCCCGCACTTCGGCAGGCAGTGATTCCACCTGGTATTCCAATTACCCTACCCAGGACATGGTGAAGGTAAAGTCCACCGACATTCCTGCTTCACTTAAAAATACTTTTCAGGGTAGCGAATACAAGGGCTGGGAAAACGGCACGGTGTACCAAAATGTAAAGACACATGAGTATTCATTACAATTAAATCAGCCTGCCAATACTGCTACAACAATGAAAAACGGTGGATGGTATCGGTTCGATCAGCAAGGCAAAAAGATTCCGGATACAAGAAGGAATCCATAGAGAAACAATTTTTTGAACAATTAAATAAATAATAGAGGTCGCCTGGCCTCTATTATTATTACTTGGCAGTATTAATTAATTCCATCGCTGTCTCAATTTAGAAGTCGCTCAAAATCCGTTCTGATGCGGGTGAAAGAACAATCATATTGATAGTAGAATACCATATTCAAACTGCATTACATTCTGCCCATTCACAATACCTGAAGCAGTTTTAAAATTTCTATTCCCATATCGGTCGCAAAGATCTCCGGATTCAGGGAAGAATTAGTAAGCACAACAACGCCTGTTTTATGGTCTGGATTAAAACCCATAAAGGAAGTGTAGCCGCCATTACCTCCGTTCTTCCAGATTACGTGTTGTCCGTTCAGCGTAAAATGATTCCAGCCTAATCCGATACCATTGGTGTACTTACCATCGTGCTGAAAGGTCAGTTCGTGAGACAGCGAAAGTGCCTCATCGAGGGAAGAATTGATCAGACCAAGGTTAGCTTCGAGGTAAATGAGCTGGTCATCCATCGTAGATATCAGTGCTCCGGTACCTTGTACAATATTCTGCATGTCTTTCGACCAGGATTCCACTTGCTTATTTCCATTATGGCCCGGTACAAGGTGCTTCATTTGCTCAGGTGTAAATGATATGGTGGTGTGCTTCATGCCAAGCGGAGATAAGACACGACCTGTAATCATTGTTTCATAATCCGACTGGGTTTTCAAACTCAGAATCTGGCCGAGCAATCCATAACCTACTGCAGAATATTCGAATTCGCTTCCCGGAGCACGTGTTAACGTGTATCCATTAATGAATTCATACATCATTTGCTCGGTATATCCCTTATACTCGTTGTATGCCTTTTTATCTGCATTACTTGCAAAGCGCGGAAATCCCGAAGTATGATTCGCGAGGTGTCGCAAGGTGATCTTCTTATTGTTGAACATGGGTACATGCACCGAAGAAGGAAGATAGTTTTCAATGGGATCATCGAGGTTCAGTTCTTTCCGCAGATGCATGTCGGCCAATGCTACAGCGGTGTACACTTTAGTAAGCGATGCGATCTCCAGCACCGACTGAGCAGTGATGGATTCGCGGCTTCCAATTTCTTTTTCTCCATAGCTGTACACGGACTTCTGCCCTTCCTTCATCACCCCGATTATTATACCCACATCGGCACCTAATGCCACGTAAGGTGTAGCAACATGATCGATGGCTTCTTTCAGCGTAGCTGGTGCAGGGTCCTTTTGATCACAGGATAAACCACTGAAAGCGATACAAAAGCTAAATGCATATCGACAAACCAATGATCTCCTCCCTGGAATTATGCGATGGTTGTTCATTTCTTTTTTAGCAGTTGATTTAATGGCTGATCGATACTTATGCGCAAGCCGGGATAGCTATAATTATAAACTCCGAAGGTCCGGTTGGTTTTAGAAAGGGAATTGATATCGGTATAGAGATACGCCAGGATAGTAATGTAATACGCACCCAACACCCTGAACTTTACTCCGATAGCAAAAGGAACTCCCCAACTTATCGTAGTCAAAGAAGGTTTGATATTTTCCTTTGCGCCATCGGCATATTTTACTTTGGCGCTCACGAGGTAAGACCACTCGATTCCGGACTGAATGGTAAAAATCAGTTTTCGTTTTGCGGCAGCATGATATCCTATCCACAAGGGAAGCTTGATGTAGCTGAGATTGGTTTTTCTTTGCTCGTACCCGCCTCCCTGTAAGGAATAAAGTAAGTCAGCTCCCAGGTGCAGGTTTCGAAATGCATTGTAGGTTGCTCCCACACCCTGGGCAGTGCGCACCCTGAAATAATAAGGCGCACTTATTTTCAGAAAATCATACAGCGGACCGATGCCCTGGGTATAGCGGAAGGTGGTGGCCTGAGGAATAAACCGTGCTCCAACGTCCCATGTTCCTTGCGCATGGCCAAGGAGCGGGACAAGTAATAAGCTGATACAAATACGAAACAAAATTCTTTTCATGGTATTTTAAAATGGACTGATAACTCCGGCTAAGTGGTGGTTTGAAAGTGCAAAGCTATCTCACGACCAAAGCGCAGTCGTGCGGGTGTATAAGCCGAGGAATTATTTACTGATTGACTTTCAGCGAGTTGATAGATCCGAACCTATTCCGGCTGACCGGATCGCTGACTTTTAAATTCCTTCGGAGACAAGCTGGTGTATTTTTTGAAGGCGGTATTAAAGGTTGTTTTGGAGTTGAACCCGCATTCGAAGGCGATTCCAAGGATGCTCAGGTGATCGTATTCCTTGCCCGAAAGCATGCGCTTGCACTCCTCGAGGCGGTAGCGGTTGATGTACGAATAAAAATTTTCAGCGAAGCAAGTGTTGATCAGGTAAGAAGCCTGGTAGGTATTCATCGATAGCCATGCGGCCAGTTTGGGGAGCGTCAGTTCACTATCGAGATAAGGCTTTTCCTGCTGCATCAGTAGAAGCAGTTTCTCTTTATACATTCCCAACTGGTGTTCCGGAATTACTTTCCGGGATTCAACACTACCCTCTTCCCTATCGCTGCTTTCTCCGGTTGCCTCTTGTATACCGATCACCTTTTCAGGAAGATGCTGCTGAGCATGAATCAAATCGGTAACACTATTTCTTTCCTGCGGGCTGAAGGCAAACACATCCTTTTGATTAGCGATCTGAACACCGATGTAGTAAAAGCCGGCCAGATAGATGAATGAAAAATAAAACGGCTGATTCATTTGTTCCACCACTACTTCCATCAATGAAAGCAGGGATAAAAGACCTAATCCGATAATGGTTTTAAACAGCCAGTGATAATCGTTCGCAGAAAGATTGGATACGAACAAAGGAAGTGTTAACCGATGCTGCCTGAGTTTTCTTACCGAAAGCACAAGGTATACTAAAAGTTGGATGAAGAATAGAGAAAGCAATAACAGCTCGGCTTGCTTATCCTCTTCCGTTTCTCCGGATAGCATGGACTGGCCCGGTGACTTCGAAAGATAAACGATCACATACAATCCCAGAACCAACAGGTAAGGAATAAAATGAAGAATTACCCTGATGGTTAGTTTCTTATCTATTGTGGTCAGGTAATAAACCGATAAATAGATGAGTGGAGCAAAAACATAAATGACGGGCTGGAAAAGGATTGCCAGTGCCGGGTATCGGTTATACAGCCCATACCCTTCCACCAGCTCTTCGGCAAACACAAACGCCAGCGACAGAAATAGAAAGGACAGGAACCGGTAGCCCAGTGGAGTGTTCCCTTTTTTTGATAGGGAGATTAATGCAATAAAAACAACACCTGCCAGCGTTGCCGTAGTCAAATGCAAATCAAGAACCATGCTGATCATTCACCGCACCAAGATACCTGTTCTATGCTATTTCTCTTTATTTCATCGTTTGTTGTGAGTAGCCTGCTTTTCACTGAAGTCAGGCAAGGGTTTTTCAAATTGCCTGTAACGGATCATTCCGAAGACTTAGGAAACACTTAGGGAAGACTTAGGGCACCTGACTGTAAAAAAAATGAAAATTCTTTTACGGTCATCATTACTTATTGCTGACAACCTGCTTCCTGCACGTAGTTATTTATCATTTATTCCTCGCACTAGCGCTAGCGTCCGATTGTGCCCTTGTACCTACGTAACAAATTGTGATGTCGATTTTACAGGTAAGTAAAGCACAGCTTGCGCTAGTTGGGTCGATACCGATTTCAAACTGAACTACTACAATGCCGACTACGCACAATTGAAGATGGAGGAAGAGTATCCAAGTGAGTTGCGTGAATTCTTTGCTCGCTACTTTATATATTATTTACCAATAGTGTCCTAAACCAAACGTTTAGGACACTATTGATAAAATACTTTGAATTCAACCCGGAAACGAAGTTTTTAGTTACAAATAGATTGTAACCATCCACAATTGTAGTTAGGGGAATTACCTAGATAAGATATCCAGTTTGATTGGATTGAATTTTAAAGAAATCATAAAGTAAAGTGCCCGTATTCGGTCAAGGAAGTCCATACCCGTTCATCTGTAAAATCAATGACCGCCTAAATACAGCAGATTTCCGCTGATTCATTCTGGCATAATTCTTATTCCTACAAATAGGAAAATAGTCGGTCAATGAAAAAGTACCAGTTGGGTGAGTTTGAAGAAATTGTCATTCTGACCATTGGCATACTCTATAAAGAGGCCTATGGTGTTGCCATCAAAAATGAAATTGAAACACGACTCTCCAGGCAAGTAAGCATGGGCGCAATGCATACTGCACTGGTTCGGCTGGAAGATAAAGGATACATCAAGTCGTTTAGCGGTGAAGGCAACGAAGAACGAATGGGGCGGCCAAGACGCTATTTTCAAATTACTGCCCTGGGGAAAAAGGCTATTGACTATTCTAAAAATACAAGGAATGAGCTTTGGAATGCAATGTCGAAACTGGCGCTTGACGCGAAGATAATCGGATAAACCGTGCAAGTCGAACCACAACCGCCACAATTCATTCTGGATTTCTTCCGATGGTATTGCCACCCACGACTAGTGGATCATATCGAGGGTGATTTATTAGAAGAATACCTGGTACGATTTAGAAAATCAGGAAAGCGAAAAGCAAACCTTCGATTCATCATCGATGTACTGCTTCTCTTCCGACCCGGAATCATCAGACCCACTCAAAGATCTTACAACACAAACATTACCAGTATGCTTAAAAATTATTTTATTATCGGATGGAGAAATCTCCTCAAGAAGAAAGGTTATTCTGCGATCAACATCTTTGGACTTGGCATGGGGATAGCCTGTTGTCTTCTGATCTTTACCTATGTCCAATACGAACGCTCTTTCGATACGTACCATGAGAAAAGTGATCGCATCTATCGTGTCGTCCACGGTGATAAAAAGGCCGGTGCCGAATCGTTCTGGGTATGGAACAATGCGCCCATCGGTCCTGCGCTCGCTGAAAATTTTCCGGAGATCGACAAGGTAGTTCAGTTTTCAGGACGCTCCGATATATTGCTTACCAATGGAGATAAGATGTATCAGGAGGAAGATATTTTCTTCATGGACTCGACCGCCTTTGACATATTCAGCTGGAAACTACTGAAAGGAAACCCTAAGACAGCACTTGCAGCCCCCTACAGTATCGTGCTGACGGAGACGCTGGCAAAAAAATATTTTGGAGACGAAGACCCGTTGGGTAAATCGTTAAAGGGAACGGACTCACCAGGTCGTGCGAATGCAGGTGACTATATGGTCACTGGCGTGATGGAAGATGTTCCTGCTAATTCTCACTTCCGGTTCGATGCCCTCCTGTCTTTAAGTACTTTCCGCAAATCGATACCGGATATCTTTACCAACTGGGGCTACGTTGATTTTTATACTTACTTCCTGGTTAATGATCAATTCAGCAGGGGAAAATTCGAACAGAAAATCCCTGAATTCATCGAACGCCAGATGAGAGATCCTAAAAATCAATACGCGATCAAGATCGAGTCGTTGAAAGAAGTTTACCTGGGAACGGTGGCACAGCGACAACCTGGCGAAACCGGAAGTCCTGCCAACCTCTACACCTTTTCGATTATCGGTTTGTTTATCCTGGTCATTGCAGTGATCAACTTTATGAATCTGTCTACAGCACGATCCATGGAAAGAAGCAAGGAAGTGGGCATCCGCAAGTCGATTGGCGCAGGCCGCAAGAGTTTGATCTCACAGTTTCTCAGCGAATCAATCATCATTGTCTATCTCTCCGTGATTGTTGCGGTGGCGCTCGTGTCATTGGCCATGCCTGCTATGAATAGCATTACAGGCAGAGTGTTAGACATTAAGCAATTTATATCCCCCCTGAACATACTCTTCTTGTTTGGAATTACATTGGTGATCGCCCTGGTGGCAGGCTCCTACCCTTCTTTTGTCTTATCTGCGTTCAATCCGGTGATGGTGCTGAAGGGCATGAGCAAATCAGGAAAAAGTAGTGTAGCCCTCCGAAGAGGATTAGTGGTTTTTCAGTTTAGTCTTTCGATCGCACTGATCGCTGGAACGATGATCGTCTACTCTCAGATGAGTCACATATTGAATAAGGACATGGGCTTCGATAAAGAACGCATGTTGGTCCTCGATTATAATTATGATGGACAAGTCAACACGCTCAGGGAAGTGTTGAAAACAGAAATGGAAGCCAAATCAGATATTTTATCAGCAGCCTTTTCACGCAGTCTTCCCGGAGGTTATTATCCCAATGCTGGTACGGAAATACAATCTGTCGATGGTGAAAATAAAACCATGCAAGGACAACCGATCTTTCAGGTAGGTATGGATTTTGTCAACCACTTCGGACTAAAACTGGTTGCAGGCAGATCGTATTCGCGCGACCATCCTTCCGACACCATTGGCGGACTCGTGATTAATGAAGCCATGGCAAAACAATATGGATACACCAATCCAGCAGATATTATTGGCAAGAAATACAGCCAGTGGGGACGAGAAGGCGAGATCATCGGTGTGGTGAAAGACTTTAATTTCACTTCCTTACACAGAACGATCGAACCACTATCTATGCCATTGGAACCTTATGCCTGCCGGTACCTGTCACTAAAAGTAAAGTCAGAAAACATGGCTGCTACCATCGAAGAAGTACACCAGATCTGGAACAAGCTTGCACCGCATAGACCTTTTCTCTACAGTTTCCTCGATGATGACTTTGCCAAACAGTATCAGAAGGATTTTAATTTCAGAAAATTGTTCACCACATTCTCCTGCCTGGCCATCGTTATTGCCTGTCTGGGATTACTGGGATTAGCCACCTATGCCGCTGAGCTCAAAACCAAAGAAATCGGCATTCGCAAAGTTCTTGGAGCCAGCATAACCAGTATTGTATCCATGTTATCAAAAGATTTCATTATCCTGATTACTATTTCTATGGTGATCGCTACGCCAATAGCCTGGTATACCATGAACAAATGGCTGGAAGATTTTGCTTATCATATCAGCATTCAGCTCTGGTTTTTCATCTTGTCGGGCGTTACTGCGCTGATCGTTGCCCTACTGACCATTAGTGCTCAGGCGATCAGAGCTGCATTAGCGAATCCGGTGAAGGCATTAAAGAGTGAGTAATTGGTCATCGGGAACCGATCTCCAATTCATAAGGGAGTATGTTCTTTGTACTTCTCAAATGATTAACATTCATCTATAGAGACATGAAGTATCCTTATCGCAGTTGCGGTGAGGATACTTCAATACCTCCTTGACAAGACAGGAGAATCATGAAAAGATCATTGGCTCCTTACATTATTATCTCGCTAAGTCCCTGCATGTTCAAAAACCACATTACGATCGCATGGAGAAACCTGGTTAAAACAAAAGGTCATTCCTTTATCAATATCGGTGGGCATGTCGGTGGCATTGATCATTGGTCTTTGGGTGAGTGATGAATTGTCGTTCAACAAGTACCACGATAACTACGATCAGATTGCGCAGGTCATGAAAGCCAGCACCTTTCAGGGAAAACATTATTCAGGTCAAACCTATCTTCAGTTCCCGATGCTCAGCTCAGGATGGCAGTGATGATCTGTGTACTTAACGGTTTGGAGATAAATTGAGTGGCTCCCAGTTCCTTTGCTTTAATCGAGTCGTTATGATCCAGTGAAGAAGAAACTATAAAAATCCGGATTTTCTCTTTTTGTGGAATAGCCAGCTGATTGAATGCATCCAGGAAACCAAACCCATCGAGGATAGGCATATTCAAATCCAGAAAAATAAAATCAGGCAGTGGGCGATTGGAAGCATGGCGTTCGTTTATAAAATTCAATGCCTCATCACCATTATTTACGGTATCGATGTGACATCCATCCTTACTTCGTTCAATTAATTTTTTAGCCAGAAAATTGGAAACCTCTTCATCGTCAACGAGCAGAATACGCTGTTCCATCATTTGCCTGATTCCTTAAAACATAGTCCTAAAGCGCAGATAAAACTAAAACAAGATACAACCGGACATATTTATCCCATTGAAGGTAAATGACCAGGCGTAACAGGTTTTTATCATTATACATGAAATCACACAGTGAATATACAGCAAAAGTTGCCACACCGGCTATGGAAATCTGTGAATGATGTATTTTTTTTAAAGAATTTTGTAATACCTGAAGGCTGGATTTCAGAGATCTTTTATCCTTTTAGGTTAGCGAATCGGGGGAAGAGCGTACATTACACCGGATCTACTCACATTCTGACAAGGCAATCCTGTTGATTGAAATCATTTGAAATGGAGAACAATAAGCTCGTGGACGATTCATCGGAAAGAATCAGAACCATGGAACTCGAAAAAGCCGTAGAAGAGAAAACCAGGGAATTGGCACAAGCCAACCGTGAGCTAAGCTTTCAAAACAAGGAAAGGGAAAAGCGGGCCGTTGAATTAATGGTCGCTAATGAAGAGCTGGTGTTTCAAAATGATGAAAAGGCGAAACGGGCAGCAGAGCTCATCCTTGCCAATGTGGAGCTTGTCTTTCAGAACAAAGAGAAGGGAAAGCGCGCTGATGAATTGGTTATTGCCAATGAAGCACTCGCTCTGCAAAACACCGATAAGGAAAAGCTTGCCTCTGAACTCATTATCGCCAACGCAGAATTGGTGTTTCAAAATCACGAGAAAGAAAAGCGCGCAGCCGAACTGCAGGTGATGAATACGGAACTCGAAGCTTTCAGCTTTATATCGAGTCATGATTTGCAGGAGCCTCTGAGGAAAATCACCATTTATTGTGATCGCATTTCTATTTCAGAAAACGGCAATTTGTCGGAGGCAGGAAAAGAGTATTTCAGGCGGATACAAGCTTCAGCCGTCCGGATGCGGGAACTCATACAGGATCTGCTCCACTTTTCGACCTTAACATTAACGGAACGAAAATTTGAAGATACCGACCTGGCGACCATTGTTGCCGAAGTTATTTCCGAACTCAAAGAGGCCATCGAGGAAAAAGAAGCGTGGATCGAATCCACCGGACTTTGCCATGCGAATATTATACCTTTCCAGTTCCGGCAGGTCATGCATAACCTGATTGGCAATGCGCTCAAATTTTCAAGACCCGGCTATCCACCCCATATCATTATAAAAAGCAAGGTGGTGAAAGGGCTTGAATTGGCAGATGAGCGACTTATCCCTGAAAAAAAATACTGTCACGTCAGTGTGACTGACAATGGTATCGGATTCGACCCGGAGAATAAGGACCGGATCTTTGAAGTCTTTCAGCGACTCCACAAGCGCGACCAGTATACAGGAACGGGTATCGGGCTGGCTATCGTGAAAAAGGTAATGGATAATCACTATGGCATTATCAGTGCTACCAGCAAGTTGAATGAAGGAACCACATTTGATATTTATATACCTATGATCCAGTGATGATGTGTATGATGCTGAAATCAATATAATTGACCGTGGTTTCATCACGACAGGAACTCATGTCCTGCTGCATTTCTTAAAATCTTTTATAGAAGGATCAACCCACTTAAAGCCATGCTCTTCCCTGAGTTTATCCTGCACTGCCTCTGTCATCTCTGCTTGCCTGTCCTTCCGATTTTAAACTGTTAAGTGTAGACACTCCCGCCTTCCTACTTTATTCACCCGAAAGATCATCCGGGTCAGGTCTGGATCTAACTCAAATGATTTTACGACACACTTGAGGTCTGAATGTTTTTCCACAGATCGTTCTATTTATTTTTTAATTGCCACCCGATTCACTTTGTCGATATCACTGAACCAAAAATCGCCATGGGAAGAAAACGCTTTATCATTTCTATATTCATCGGATATAAAATGCTCATAAATAAAAGTTATATTCTTAAAATTGTTGATGAATTTTCTTGCTCCTTCTATTACCTCCGGCTCCATTCCTTCCACATCCAGTTTAACTACGATCCTGCTGGAATCACTAAGTCCAAAAGACTCATAGAGCGAATCAAATGTCTCAATTTGCACGTTGGGCTCCTTACTTGTCTCACTCCGTTCCATAAAACTGGAGCTCGGTTGTCCAAACGGAATATGAAAATAGACCCGTTCTCTTTGTTTACCCAATCCATAGGGAAGCACTTTTATGCTATGGCCCAGATTATTCAGATCAACATTCGATTTCACCGCAGCACTGTTTACAGGGTCAATGGCAATGCATTTTTTTCCCAGTTTAGCAAGCCAGACACAGTACTCGCCTATACATGCGCCCACATCGATAAATACATCAAACGAATCCATGTTGGTGATCAGGTATTCTTTAATCTTACGCTCATACGCGAAATTAATATGCTGAAATTCGGTGGAGTGTGGACGAATGAGGAAGTTTCCCATTCGTGATTTGGTCTGAAACCCTTTGGTGGGCAATTTATGAGTAAGCATGTATTTAAAAGATGCACGCAACGATTTAAAATCACCACATGCGATATACTCTTTAAAATAATCGGCATAAACAAAGTACTTGCTTACATCTTTCAGGCTGGGTTTGTAAGTAACAATTTCTGATTCCATGAGTTTTAGGATTAGTATCTAAAAAAAATTAACAGGTATGGATTCTATTTTTATAAATAACATCATACGGTTGTCTACTTTGAAAAACCTAAGCCTAATTGATTAGCAGAATGAGAGGTAAATCCGATTGATCTTTTCAACCATCGAATTTATGTAAGTGATTGAATGGAGAAAAACCAAGTAGGGGCGTAAACGTACCTGAGGTGGTGTTGCTAAGAAGGTGTGTGGTAAGCTATGAATATTAAGAAAATTCTGACTTATAAAAAAGAGATAAGAGATAATTTGCGATTATTCAACCTGATTAAAGGTTGAATAGCACTATTTATAGTGTGTGTGTTTTTCATACTCCCTATCTGGTTACAGTCAGTAAATGACCTTCACCCCCACTAACTCACCCTTCACTTCACCTCATTCAGGTTTTTAATCTGACATCAAAGAATAAATGAGGAGTATAACAACGTACCGGGAAAAGTATCACTAAAGGAAATGAATCATCGGTTTATGATTGCTTAAACTCACCAGGAATCTTACAAAACCAAATGTTATTAGGCGCAAAGATTATTTTCCTGAAATACTTTTTTTAAAGGAGGGTGATAGGTATCAACAGTAAGAATCGGGAAAGCGGTTAAATAATAGCAGATAGTAGATCATTAGATTCTTTCTAATAATAAAAGGCGACAAATTCACGATAATGAACTGTCGCCTTCTGTAGCGCGGGGGTGCCATATCTAACCTTTTTGTAACTTATCTGATGAAAATTGTGCAATTCACTTTAACATTATATGTTAGAATGCACCTGAAATTTGGGATCACTTTTTTTAACAGCCAGGTATTTACCGGAAATAACGGTCTCTCTTTAGCTGGTTACCACAAATTGCTTTCAGTAGAAATTTCATGGCGGCTGATTAGCTTCGCAAATCATCTGGCCTTATAGTAGTTGCTATTTTGTCGCGATCCACCCCTCATTATGTCGTTTTTACACAGTATCTAATCCTGATATGGTCGTCATCTTTGTATTATCGATAAGTTCAAAATAATTTTAAATAACGTTTTATGAAAAGAGTATTTAAAGAATCGTATTTGGTATAAAAAAAATGCTTCGATAAATATTTTCGAACGAGTGTTAATGTAAAAACTATCAACAACTAAACTAATAATAAAAAAAATGAGAAAAATCAGAATTTTTGAACACATCTCGCTGGACGGTGTGATAGAACATGACGGAGACTACACCTATGGTGCATGGACGACACCCTATCGAAGCCCTGCTGGGGCGGCAGTCCTCTTTGAGGCATACGGGCCGAACTTTGATCTCCTGCTTGCCCGCCACACCTACGATATATTTAGTGACTTTTGGCCTAATGCCGGTGATTTCCCAATGGCAAATGCTATAAACGCTGCAACGAAATACATCGCAACTCACAGGCCCGACAGCCTGGAATGGGGTCCGGTAAAGAATTTGGGCGAGGACGTCACAGAGGCAATTCGCAATCTCAAGTCAACGGACGGCCCAGACCTAATCGTTGTGGGAAGTTCTACGCTAACGTCCGTATTGCTCGACCAAGGACTAGCTGACGAGGTTGTGCTCATCATCTACCCAGTCTTACTTGGCCGGGGTAAACGCTTATTGTCGGATAGTATTGACGCTCAGAAACTTGCTTTTGTTGACTCGAAGACCACGCCCACGGGTTTGCTCATCAACACTTATCGACACGTTGGATCGCTTCTAACCTAATTTTTCAGCAAGCGAAGCGGTGAGGTCAAGACAGGTACTATTGGAACTTAGATAGAAATATTCGCTAAGCGCTTGCCGAAAAAGAAATATATTATAGCTATCCCTATGCGCTGTCTCATAATCGGAGGCGCCTGATCTATTTTTAATCGCTACTGTTTTTAGGGGAGCTTTCAGCACAAAGTATTCTCTTTCCGGAAGGTATTTTCTATGTATAAGGAAAATGATACTTATCGAACCTCGGGAATGAAGTGGACTAATAGCTCTACGTTCAGAGACTTACCAAAAAAAAGAAAGGCGACAAGTTTATCACGATGATGAACTGTCGCCTTCTGTAGCGCGGGGGGGTGCCATATCTAACCTTTTTGTAACTCATCTTATTAAATTATGCTCTTTTCACCGGAAGTAGTATGATCATAGCTCAGAGCACAATGGCTGCTCTTGGTAACTTCGAAATGTGACGGAATACCAAACATTTTAATACGCACCATCAGCCGGATTCTCCTGAATCTGATCCTACAGGCTTAAGGTTTAGCCTTCAGAAATGTTTTGTCTCAATAAATCATGCTGCTATAAATTATTTTCTGAAGACACTGAATTTGTCAGTTTTTGAAATGTTGTCTTCAAAATATCGCTGTCCTATGCAATTTCCGAAAACCATAGTTACAGCTTAATTGATTTATTTTTCTGGTCAAAAACCTAGGTTACTAACAGGCAGGAGTTATCACCGTTTTAATGATTTGATCTTTCCAATCTTAACATCATCGTATTGGTGGATAATCTTAACCATCAAAAACTATCAAGCTTCGTTCAAATGAATACAGGTTATAGGTTAATTGGAAGACTTCGCCTTTTTCTTCAAAGGAAACTCAAATCCAAAACGAACATTCAATCGATTAAGATAAGGGCTTTCTCTCTTCGGGTCGTAAATGTTGTACATAAACTGAACGTTGCCCAGCACCCCTGCACCAAGTCCGAAGTCTTTTCGGAGGCCGATCATGTAACTCCATACATATTTGCGCTCCTTCACATCCGGCTGTGCATAAATTAACGGAACGTATGCGCTCATCCTTTCAACATCTGCACGTATAGATAAGCCTTTACGGATAGAGAATTCTGTAAAGCTTCTAAAACCAGAAATACGTTCTTCACGCTTGTACTTTCCTGACTGATCGATTACCACCCTGTAATTATAGCCGAGCCCGGTGGAAAGAATGCTCCTCACTTTGAATCGAAGTGTCGGGTTCAGATCGATTAGCCACATATTTCCCTTCTGAACCTGGAGCGTCATGCCTGGAACAAACCGTTCGATGAAAGGAGGACGCCTTGATTTGACTGGTCGTTTTGGGAGGCCCTTCACCATTCCTGCCATTGCTCCTCCCTGTTTTTGATAAGCAGAAATTTTATCTACTGCCTGCATCATTTTGGTGTTTTGAGTGATAATCTGCTGTACCACTTCTTCGCGGGCCTTCGCCATGGTTTGCTTCTTGAATGCTTCTTTGTTCTGCCATGCTTTCAATTTTTCCTTTTCCTGATCCAATCCCTTCAGCTGTTCCTGCGATCCACTGATTTCTTTTGAAGGAAGCTTTTCCATCACATCCTTCTTTACTTCATCTGCCTTCTCAAAATCTCCCTTCTTAATATTTTCAATGTCTTTCGAATATCCCTGTACTTTATCGGTGGCCGCATTCACTTTTGTACTCTGGTCTTTGACTTCATTCACCTGCCTGGAATCTGTCACTCCATCCATTTTGTCATGTACCTTACTATCCAACTCCTGTTTCAGCTTATTGCTTTCCTCCTTTTTTTCCTTCAATGGATTACCAATGTCATTTTTCACCTTATCCAAATGCAATTCGTCTTTCTTAAGAAGATCATCGGTAGTACCTTTCATTTTTCCAGCTACAGAATTATTCATATCGGTGAGCGGAAGTTCTTTCGTTACAACACTGTTGAGTGACGTTGTCCCCGGTATGCTGACACCCGGCAAAGCTACATCCGATGGCAAGTCACTCTTTCCCATCGCTTCATTGGATAGTTTACTGAGTCCCGCATTGGTTTTTTTGTTGATGTCTTGTATCGGGGCATTTAGCTTTTTACCTACCTCTGCTAACGGCTCATTCACCTTACCGCTAATCTTAGCCTCAGCACCTGCTATCTTCGAATCTATCAATTTTACTTCTTTAGTGCCATCTGATGATCTAATCTTTGAAAGACTATCCGTTGATATGTGTTTTTTCGATGAATGCTGCGCGCTTCTTATGCTGTCTGTCTTATTGGTTTCATCGGACTGTGTAGTTCTTAACGAGTCAATCTCATACTTGCTTGCTTTAGGGGTATCTGTCTTTTCCTTTTCTGTAAGACGCTGTTCTCTTTTTTGCTTAAGGCGATCAGCTATTTTATGAAGATCAGGGTTTAGTAGATCATTGGTCACCTTATCAGGAAAATGAGAGACCTGCTCTGCCTTTTTTCTCAGATTTTTTGGTGACGTTGTACGTGCAACACTATCATTTTTTATACTCTTATCTGAAGGTGTTTTAGCTACTTGTGTGTTCAACGAATCAGAAAGGATATGAGTAGTGTCTACCCTCTTTTTTTCGGCTCGCTTCTTTGCCCTGTTCTCTTTCCATTTTAAAGCCAGCTTTTTGATGTCCGGCTTCGTGGCATTATTCATAGCAGACTGAACCGAATCAATTTTTGAATTGGCTTTATGGCTGGCTGAATCTGCCTTGCTCCATTTGGTCTGCTGCTTTTCAAGAATAGTCAGTGAATCATGTTGATGTGTTTTCGTTGTATCCTGTTGTTGACTCTGTGCCGAAAAAGAGATCAGCATCATAAAAAGCAGTACAACACAGGCCGGTATCAAGAGTACTGTGCTACTCTTAAAATATAACCCTGGCCACTTATTACTGCTGGTTGATTTCATTTTTTATTCCTGACGAAATTCGTTTAACTCCCGACTTTTCTAGGAAAAACATAGCCCACTAGTATTCTGAATCGGTAAAATTTATTATCACCTTTGCTTAGCTGATCTGTATAAGTAGTAGGTATGCGTGACCTGTTAACATCGTAATGCGCCTCACTGATCACTGCCTGACCAGCTGCAAACTCCGAACAAAAATTCCCGCGGGTAACTTTGTATCCCACCTCCAGGCTAAAGCTTGTCACATTGGACCGTGCTTTCACTTTATATGCTCCTCCCGTAAAGAGATCATTATACTGCTCTTTGTAAGACGACAAACGAACAGCTTCTCCTATAAAAAAACCCGGGAACACATTTCCATTTTTCAGGAAGGGATAGTATCGCAGTTCAGGCACAACACTTACTCCAGTAAGAAGGTAATCGGTTTTTCCATTAATAGTTCCTTTGCTATAGCGACCGGTTTCGATACCCAGTTGAAATGCTACACCCACTTTAGTAGTGCGCTCGTATGCAAGCACGTATCGGCCAGCAAAAGGGCGAACCACATCTGTTTTTATAGCGTTAGACTGAGCATGAGCTATAGCCGAATAATTTGTCAGTAAAGCAAAAAGGATGACTCCTGTTAAAATCCTGTATTTATTTCTACGCATCTTCTTTCTTTAAGGAACATACTGCCAGTATTTGCCGTTTGAGAAATAATAATAGATATCGTTACCGATGGAATAACTTACTGCTGAGTACTCATCATAATGGCCATCGGTGGGGGGATAACCGATGAGTTTGAACGATACCTGTTTATTAACATACTCACCAAAATTGCCATTAGAATAACCTCCCAGCTTATAGACATTACTTTCAATGGAAGACCAATATATGTTCGCGGAGGTACTATTCTCAAACTTACTTTTGACCAACGACCAAGAATCTGTTTGAGGAATATATTTCCACAGATCAGTGTCATAGGAAACGGAACTATTACTGGCATTGTTTATGGCTACATATACTTCACTTCCTACAATTATTGCATTTGCGTTCCGTTGGGGAATAGAGATATTAGGAATGCCGAAAGGGGGATCGTTCTTCCGCTGCCAGGTGTTGAATGTCAGATCCAGCGACCAGAGTTGTTGGTTACTCTGGATGTAAAGTTGATTATTCATGACAAATGAAACTGGCGTTATTCGAAACTGAGGGGTAAAGGGAACATCCGGCAAGGCCGACCATTGATCGGTGGCAGCATCATACTGCCACACATCTTTATATGTTTTTGATTCGTTAGTTTGACGGTTGAAATAGAAGCCCAGCCCAATAAATCCATGCTGACCATCGCTGGCACAAAATGCAAAAGCTCTGCCACCACCTGGAAAATCTTTCTTACGTGTCCACTGCTCATTGTGTGAATTGTATTCCCACCAATCGGCACGAATTTGAGCCTCATAACCTAAGCCTATGAACCCTTTATCTCCTATGGAAAATCCCACAGGCTGATTACGATAAAGTGTATCGGGTGAATTTTTCTTTACCCATACTGAATGCAACTCTACTTCATCTTTGCATGAATTGAAAAGCAGAAGTGTTAAAGAGATATATAAAAACTGACGCATACTATATTTATTGATTATAATTGGGGAAGGTATTGTCATTACCCGTAATCATCTCAACATCTTACTTATCATTTGCTCCATTGGGCTATCAGAAATAAATCTTCCAAAGACAGGAATTGGAACTTGGTCTATTGGAAAAAAGTAATACCGATTCCCAATTGTTTTTAATATATAAAGCGTATGAAGGCGATGTAATGATTTAACATTCGACCAGTTTACAATCTCTGAACCAATGAGCTCAATCCCTTCTCTACTAACTTTAACTCTAACGATCTTTCGAAACAACAGCAATTGCAATAAGTTCAAAAAAAGTGACCAAGAAATAATGAACCAAAAACCCTCTGAATATAATTCATATTGCCAAACACCTAGTAAAAAAATACACCCCATAACTCCCAGAATGCACTTATAAAAAACGTAAAGCCCTACATTACTTTTCGTATTCATCTCGAATTCTTGTCAGAAAGAACTCTTCGCAGAAATAAAACGGCAAAGAGTAACATCAAATATGACACGATAATAAATCCGATTCTCAAAGTGACTATCGAAAAATCACTATTGTTAAAAAACTGAATAAAGAGCAAAGTATCAAACAGAAGAAGAAGTAATAAAAGAAGAAGTAATATAAATTTTCTCCTCTCAAAAATCATCTTTATCAAATAGCAAGAGGCTATTCCAGTCAATACGAAATTTATTAATGTATAAGGGAGTACATAATACACGCTACTGGCAATAAATTGGAAAAAGGTTTGTTCTATCGTTTTACCAAGCAAAGAGCTAAATATGAATACGAATACTGTGTTTACAATATAAACTATAATCAAATAAGCAATTAAATATACTTTCATAACTAATTACCCCCTCTTTTTAAACTAACACCTTGCCTTTCAAACAGGGCCGGAGCAGGTCTTGTAAATAGACCGTGGGTTTCCTTATATAAAGGCTGTCTATAATACATGACTTTTGTTCCATTTATACTTAATGATGCTGATGGAAAAATATCAGTAAAAGATTTATAATTGAGTGTACCCCCACTAATACTACCTGTGATAATAAGTTTTTGGGCAACATCTACTCTTGCATATCCTTGCAACATTAGACCCATTGCCTCAAACAAGGGTACTTCTGTGTGATTTTCAAAACCTGCGGTAAAATTATTGCTTCCAATTGCCTTGATCTGACTACTACCGAGACTTGTCGATGGTATCCCCGTAAAACCTCCATCATTAGTCATTATCTGATGATCAAAGCTGACATCTGTTAGTCCTAAGAGGTTTCCTTTTGAATCTTGTGAAAAATTGAGTGTAACTGCGTTGTAAAGTTTCTCACCGGATACATCAAACCATGGATTTGGTCCATCCCAATCAGCTCTGTCAATAAAACTGGAAAAGCTAAATGTTAAATCTTCTCCCAGGTAAGTACATCCTATACAAACATCATCCTGACTTTTTGCTTTCGGATCCCAAAATATACCACCATCTTCTCCCTCTACCCAATCACGGCCACCATTAGGATCTGTCTTACTAATTGGATTATTACCCATTCCAATATAAGGCGAATAGTGTTGGCTTGCAGGATCTTTCTGCATCCACCTCCCCACAACCGGATCATATTCCCTCAATTCAAAATGATTCCATCCCGTCTCTTCATCTTTCTCCGCATATAAACCCTGATATCCGAAGTGATGCTTCACTCTGGTAATTCTCCGATCATTGATCTCCAATCCAAACGGATAATAATCTCCACCTCCAACAATATCTGAATAGTGATGTACTACCTTCAGATCATCAAAGAACACTTCCATATTCTGTGGGCTCTGATTGGAAACATAGATATAGACGAATCCTTCTTTATCGATCGTTATGTCGCTTAAATTCAATGGCTGATATCCATTGGCAGCAGAGGTGCCGGCCTGTGCCTGATCAAACAGCACTGGCACCATATCGCGATCATACACAACATACGTGAGGAACGCGAGAGGCAAACCATCGTCTGCATTGGCAAGCGCTGAAAAAATTCCATTAGGGTTTTCGTCAATACCATGAAATATATTCACTCCGTCAATCACCGATACCGGGGCTCCGAAGGATTGCGCCAGGTAGGCCGCCATGCCGGTAAGGGGTGAGTTATTAACACCTCCATCAAAGTTGGTATAGCGTACAAACACTTCAGCATCTATTTTATCGCCTGGGTGCACGGGTAACAGTATTCCGCCACCAATAGGATTTCTCGGGTTATCCATTCCATTGTTAATGCGGATCACCTCATCGGGACTTGCAATGACTGTACTCTCATTATCTTCCGCTATGACTACCGTAGAAGGCGTGTGGTTCATTCCACTTGAGATCACCCGGGGAGCAATGCCGATAAAGTCTCCCTCCTTGTCTACCCGTTCACTCTCCATGGTAGCCAGGTAGGTGGCAGTTACAGGTTTACCAATCACGGCACGCACATTACCCAGGTGGTCGGTCAGCTCATAAAAGGTGAGGCCATACTGCGGTTTATACAGCCCGATCCGTCCACTGCCGTAAACCGGTACTTCTGTCGGTGCCGCTACGAGTTGATCAGTGAGGTTATCTTCATAGGTGCTCACCATATTACCGCTGGCATCGCGCACGTACCAGGTTTTCAGTTTAGGTGTTCCGCTTTCATAAGTAATCTTGCTCAGGCGAAAGCCACGGTCATCATAGGTGTAGGTAGTAACTAAATGATCATCCTGATCACGTACTTCCGTTACCTTACCAGTCACATCGTAGTGCGTGATTAACTTCTTATTTGCTTCAACATCTTCCTGTTCGGTCATCTGCCCAATGGCATTGTAGGTATAGTTACGTATGGCCTTATTCTGATTGTTAGGCGAAGTAATGGATTGTAATTTGTTAGAATTACCCTGGTAATGATATTCAAAATCGGCTATATCAATGCCCAACTCATTTTTCCGCGTCAGGAAACGGATATTTCCATTTGCATCGTATCCATCAATTTCATTATCATTATTGTCCTTAGCGTATATATGTTCATAATACGGATTGGTAATGCCTGGGATGTTTGTCAGCCAGCGGGCATCTTTCATCTGGTGGCGGGCATCATACCGATAGGCATAGCCTGCCGGAACATTCCCCTGTATGGGCGAATGCCAGCGGTTGGCTTTGATTAAACCGGTAAACTGATCCTCTGTCTCTGCGGGGGTAACGGATGATGACGGAATAAAGGAGTGACTCAGATAATCGCCACTATAATAATCCAGCGTCATCCCAAACACATCTGCAATGAATGCAGGAGTGCCTTGACCATCCTTACCGGGATCATTTGCCAGTACGGCATCATTGATACTCTTGAGTGCACCATCAGCCGTGTACACATAATCAATACCCTGTACATTGCCGGCATACTCTACTCGTTTCAGTGGACCATGGATATAGTAGTAGTAGGTTGCCTGTAGCGTTAATACATTGCTGTTGGTGAGTTCGCCTTCCTTGTTATAGTCCAGCAGTGAAGTGGTCGTGTACGCTTTGGATAATCTTCCGTTATGGTCATAGGTATAAAAGTGAGAGAATTGCTCATCGGGTTGGCCTTGAACATCTTTTTTCCCCTTCTGATAGATCACTTCCTGGACAGCACCACTTGGTCCATAACGGTAGTCAAGTGTTTTAACTCCGAAACCAGCGATATCCTGAACTACCCATTCTACCCTGCCCCGTTCATCATAGCTGTACCAGGTCGTGGAGTTCGCATTACCTGATCGCGACACCGCACCGTGTACAAAGCGCTGTAAGCGTGATCCGGGGATTGCAGGGTCGGCTTCATCATATAAAGTAGTTACCTGATCTGTTCTTACCCCGGTCAATCCTCCGTCCGCAGCGATACTTTCCAGTGTAGCCTGATCGAAGGCAAACTCTCCTGTACATTCACCGGATTCTATGGCTCTTCCCGAACGATCATAGTTGGTATATGAAAATTTCCCACCCAGCAACTGTTGTGCATTTTGTGAGAAGCGGAGCTTGCCGTCCCTGCGGTAGACGAAGTTGGAAGTACCGGCATCTTTCTCTGTGCTGGATAACAACCAGCCCTTATAATTGTAAGTAAAAGTAGTCTTATCTATGTCAGCAAAGGCAACAGGTGGACTTGCCGTAAATTGTCCCACTCCATTGGGGGATATACTTACTTTTAATCTTCCTGCCTGGTCGTAAATACTGTAGCTGGTGGTGATGGGTGAAGCTTGCTTTCCAAAATACAGACTGATAATCGTCTTTCCACTTTTATCGGTATAGCTCATGGACTTGTTGTCCTCTTCATCATAAGCTACCGTGCGAAAGAACTGACCTGCCAACAGCGCAGGACGAGTGTATACTTCATCGTATACATCTAAATAGCTGGAGAGATAAGTGTCGGTAGCCGGCACAGGTTCGTTGTTTGCTACAGCCGTGTTGTTTGCACCGGCACGGAATACATCGCCCGGCTTGGTCGAGCCTTTTGTCTCTCCACTTCCATCACGATGAAACAAGGTACGGCTATATGGATATTGAGTCGCTGCTACCAATGGTTCATTTATCTTGGCAAAATCTCCAATGGCTCCCCCATTGTTGGCACTGTGGTACCATCCCAATGTTCCCGGTTCTGTATTTTCAACAGCAAGGGGTGTTTCTTCTTTGCTGATCGTTGTTCCTGTTGACAAAGAGAGATCGAATGCCTTATAATCATAGGCCGTTCCATCCGCGGCCTTTATGAAGTTATTTTTAAATAAAAAGCTTAGGCCCTGATCTACCACGGCAACACCACATTGACTGTTATCAACGGAGCCTCTTACGCTGACCGGAGCAGGCAGTGTACTGAGGGCTGCACGGCCATACACATCGTAGATCGTTTGGGTGGCAAGCACAACGCCTGCATCCAGGTTCTTCGACTGGCTCTGTGTAGGACGACCAAAGTAATCGTAGTAATTTCTGTTCGCACCCAACACGCGGCCGTATTCATCGAAGGTAGTTTGTTCAACAAAATTGAGCTTCTCGTCATTTTCCGGCTGCTCTATACCTGCCTCCAGAACCAGTTCGGCACCAAGATCCAGCGTTATCCCGGGCATTACAATGATAGAGGTCTCCGATTTTACGGTTCCTTTAAAATGCTGTAGGACGATGTTGTTTGCAATGATATCAGGAAACCCAAATTTAGAGAAGTCTTTTGGCAACTCGATAGGGCATTTATCATCGGCAATGACTTCATCCTTGCCTCCCAGAAAGAGATTGATCACAGGAATAACAGGACATTCTTCTCTTCCTGTCTTATTAGCAAAGAAAATGTGGTAACTGCCCATTTCCTTGCTAACAGAAATGATGCTTCCTGATAACTGACCATCGGTGCCTATATCGCTGGTCAGGATATAGTTCCCAAACAAGTCATCAATACCGCTTACTTCTATCGTGTAAGGAATGTCTTTGGTTATTTCGTAGCCTTCGTTCCACCGGATTAATGAATTGCCCGTGATTCTACTTGATGCGCTTGCTCCGGCACAGGAAGGCGTAACTTTGATTGTTTTGTTGGGACCAGTAATCCAGCTACCACAGGGAGTTAAAATGAGAGTAGTGAACGTAAACGTGCCCGGTTGCGTGGTTGCATAGGTACAATTGAATCCACAAAAGTTCTCCGATTCATAAATCTGTTCGGTACCCAGAAAATACTTGATTTTTAAAATAGGAACGTTACTGTTTGTCTTTACAAAAGGTAGATTGATGTCGGTCGAAGTTCCGTTAAACGCAATTGTTGATGGTGTATTGAGAGTTCCAGATGGCAGATCATCGGTACGTACGAATGTATACGTATTCATATCCCCAACCGCACCATCATTGCAATGGTCAAACGCGTTTTTATTTTTCATCACGTACTGGACTTTAAAAGTCACCTTTCCTTCCCAGCCTGATCGCCATTTAAACCATAGCTGTCCCTGACCTCCATCGTTGGCCTGACCATTGGGAAACCCAAGTAAAGTGATATTAAAATCAGTGTTATAGTTTACAAAAGGAGACAGATTTGAACCCGAAAAATCAGTATAGGAAAGCATGGTCCATCTTGCAGTCGTAGTACAATTATTATAGTCCGTTTCTTCTGCTGTTTCAGTGGTGGTATAATAGGATTCAGCATCCAGTGAGCAGAAGTAGATATCTTTGCTTGGCTGTACAAGGGAAACACTTCTTCCGTCTGAATACTCAACAGGACTCGGATTGTTAAGATTATCAGGTTCCGTGCACATGGCAGTTGCGCTAACACTTCGCGAAATGCTACCTGGTAACCATTTTAACGTAATTGATGAATTGCTAGCATCTTTAATCACATCCGAACAGCCGCTACAATCAATGGAAGTGGGTGACGCGCAATAACTCTCCACACTAATCGAATAGGTATAGGTTTCGCCAGGACATACATTAGTAAACGGACCCGACCAATTGATCTGTGACCAGCAGGTTAATGATGACAGGAGTAACAGGGATAAAATACAGAATCTCATTCTACAAAAATTGTTGTAAGGAAATTAGTTGGGTTATTGTGCTTTGCCATTGTTATACTTCGCCTCTTTAAGCACCTGGTCGGCACGGAAACTCTCCTTACCCGGACCAAAATCAAAGTTGAGCAATTCGCGCGTTGTCCGGATCAGGCGGCCCATGGCATCATACTGATAGTGGGTATAAAAATTATTTCCATCCAGCACATCGCTCAGTTCTCCGGTCACCTGATCATATACATAGGAAGTCATCCCTGCATCCAAAGGATGAACCCGGAAGTCATCAAAGTAGGCCCCTCTGTTAGCCAGGTTTCTCACTCCCACAGTAATCACCTCCTGTCCCTGAGGTATAATATCCAGTTCAAGCAAATACCAGCTCTTTGATTTGTTCTTCTGAGATGTAGCGTGAACTTCCTTTTGAATATCCCCATGAACGGAATAATACAATTGTACTTTATTCAGCTCCGTTTGTGATTCACCTTCACCGGGAACATACAACCATACACTTGCCTTGTATTTTTTCATTGGCTTATCACCATCCGGCTCAAGCAAATAATTGTAGCCAATCGTATTCGTATTCACCAGTAAGCTATAATCTCCGGTATGGGCTGTAACAACAGTTGGGCTTCCTGCACCACGGTCAACACCCCCTTCAGCAACCGAGTTACCCATTGAATATTCGGTGCCTGAGTAGGCCATTTCTTTATAGGCAGCATTGGTGGCTCCGGCAATGACACGCTCCTGTTTAGGATCCATTCGGGTGGAAGCAAAATTGCCATTGATATCCTCTGCTTCGAGTGCATGAGAAAAGACATCGTATAAGGTAATGCTGCCCATCTTCTCCCAATTTGTATTCAACGACAGGTTCCTCCAGTTAAACGGAAGGTACAACTGGTTCGCGGGAGCAGGTGTAAGCCATTCCCCTACCGGATAGCTGCCATCTTCATTGATCGCCTGTTGCCCGTTCCATTGATAAGAGGAATATTTTCTCCAGATGTTGAGTTGTGGAGTAGTTTGTCCGAGGATTGACACCTCATCACTCCAGGTCTGGATAGCAGTGGAAAGCAAGCCAACTGGCTGCAGAACATCATTAGCGATATATGAATAGCTAGCAGCTGATTGTGCAAGCATATGCTTATTCTTAAGGTCAAAAATCTTAAGTCCCATACCTGCATAAACGTTTGCCCCTTCGGCATCTTTCACTGCATAAGCGGGTAGCGTTTCGGAGATCACTTTATGACCGTAACTTTCGGTACTTAATTCTTTGATTACCTGTCCTGAGTAGAAATCAAAAGCATGGTTTTCCTTACGCGAAACAAGCCCTTTTTTGTGGTCAGTTTCTTCAATAGAGGTAAGTACATTGGAACGGTCTTTTCGTGTAGTAATAACTACCATGTCCTGGCTATATGTCGTGTAGGCAGAGGGATTCTGATTACCATTACCTAAAAGCACGTCAACACTACCATTGGATTCAGCGTCTACTTTATAGACTCTAAGCGTAATGTATTTCTGAAAAGATTGTTGAATTATACCTTGTTTCTTATTTTGAATAGACAGTTCGAAATCCTCGTCCTTGTCATCATACAAATAGCCATATTTAATTGTATTAATGGGTGCATTTGAGGAGTTGTAAGTTTTTACATCCAGAATGCTTGCAATATCTGTTGCATTATTTGTTAGTGTTACCGTACTAGGTACTGCTGAAATAGCCGGAACAGGGACATAGGAGGCGGCATACCGTGAAATCATATCACTAGCGAACACCTTAAAGTGATGTATTGTGTAATTATCATGGGCAATGCCATTAGTACTTTTCCTGACTGTGACATATTCATAAATAGCACCCGGGGAGGGAGCCTCGCGGGTATAAATCAAAAGATCTCTTATAGATTCGCTCATCAGTTTTAAAAACGAATTTCTGCTTATGGTGAGATCTTTTAACTGATTTCTGAATCCTTCCCTGTAAGAAGCACTCTTGTCGGAATCTTTACTTCTCGCTTCAATTTCATCCAGGAATGTCCACTCTACCGGATATTGTACCGTGGGCATTGTATAAGGTTTGAAAGATGTTACTCCTGAAGAATTGTTGCTGGATGGAGAATTATAGGTATAATCAGTCAGATTGGATTCATTGTCCCCAACGAGTGCGATTGATTTAACTCTTACCCCACCGGCAAACTTATCTGCATTAGTGTCGCTGGATTGAATAAACCCAGAAATCAAATAAGGTTGAAATCCATCTGATGGAGTGATTGCCGTTCTTAACTGGTTACTGGTTACAATAATATAATCGGAGCCTATTTCCGTAACCCGGTCAGAACTATTTCCTGTGTAGATTTGCTCGGAGAGTTGAATCTGCGATGAGTTATGCGACACTATAAATGCGTTTACCTTGATCTCGCTATTATTTGTAAACCATTTCGACAAATTAATCCCTTTCTCTTTAAAGCTGATCTTCGATTGCCCATCCACGGTGTGCGCTTCAATAGCGTCAATAGAAAAAACCGAAAAATCATTATACACTGATCTCCCATAAACACGGGGTTCGTAATCAACAATGATCTTTGCCCCGACAGGTGATTCAATTGACTGCAATGACCATGCCTTCAAACCATTTGCTGACTCCGGAGATGTTTTTCTGGTATATCCTTCGACTGCGATCTCGAAATCACTCTTGTAATAACCCCAGTCGTCATACTTACCCTGCTCATAGTTGGGGTTCAGATCGCTATAAGTAAAAAGTGTTGGTGGCAGTAAATCGGCTCCGCCTTTACCCAAAAACTTAACACTCATCAATGTCAATTTACCAAGATGTAGGTAATTGACCAGATCGCCTGTATAATCCGACTCACCCTCGGGGCATCCAGCGCCCACGTGGTTGGTATACCCAACTCTACCAAGAAAACTATCAGAATAAAAAGCCTCACTATCTAAAACATAGTCATCATTACAACAAAATGGAAGATTAAGGTTACCTCGAAAAGGATCTGTGCAATCCGTGCTTATGCTTGATGGCCACTCAAAATCAAAATCATTTTCGGGCACGCAATTCTGAAGATTCACGCATGTGAATGCACCATTAATATTTCGTATGTCACTGGCGTATCCGAAACAGTTCGGAACACCTTGAGCTAAAGAATAGTCTGTGTTGAATTCGATAATTCTCAACGCTTTTTCTTTAAATGACGATATCAACCTGATATCATCATCATCATACACCTTATCTCCATTGTGATACTTGACATAAACAAAATCATCTCCTTTCTTTATGGTGACCTTCTCATTTTTAAATGGAATGGTGTAGGAGTATGGGTTGTCCCCATCATAACCATATGTGTGTGGATTATCCGTTGACGCCTGGTTGTATTTCTCTCCCTTATCCTTGGTAAGCGTGAGTTCACCTAGCGTTTTTTTATCAAACAAATACACTGCATCCAGCTTCATCGTACTTACCGGACTGATGGAAAAAATAACCTTAGCAAATTCACTGCCTGTTGCAGACGTTTTATAATGCATTTTATATGTTCTGGGGTTACTTCCACCCTCTAGTCTGCTGGTGACTCCTTTTCCATCCTTACGTTTTGATTTAATAAAAATTGCCTTGTGCGTTCTCGTTTCCACCGCATCGAGGTAATACAATTCTTTAATTCCGTATGAAAAAGTCTCATATTCGTTCTCCACATCGGTCATATAACCTGTTTGGGGTGTTCTCCATTGGTACGCATCGGCCCAGCAACCATAGTCAAAATTCACCCAGTATCCCGTATCTCCATCGCTTAGTACCCCGTTTCCATCCTTATCCACGTAATCCGGACCTGTCACAGAAGTCAGTAACCACGTATACGCATAGGGCTCATCATTCTTATATTCCCGAAATGTGGGTGTATTCTTTTTGGTTTTTTTAAGTTTTGAACGGGTATACTCATTGTAATTATAAACTGGGAGGGCATAGTGATAAGTAACACCACTCTCGTTTGTAATCATGAACCCTCCAATTTTTTTTCTGAGATTTATCGATTTAGGTTTAAGCGAACGAAATTTGGGTTGAGGCAAATCTTTATATAAATCGGTATCCTGATATTTATCTGTGGTGAAAGCACCAAATCCTTTTCCATACTCTACAATACCTGAATAGGGAGCGCTTGCCTCCGGTTGCAGATAATTTTCAAACACATCCATGGATAGCTTTCGATCTGATCTGTTTTTATAGAAATCCATAAACCCCTTTTGAGTAGCACTACCCGTTACTATTTCCTCATTGGTAAACCATTCGACATGCCTGGAGCCCGCTAACTTCTGGTTTTGATTGGTATTATTAAATCCTTCCTCGATTGCATTAATTGTGTGCGGATCAACGTATAGCTGATTATTATTCTCTTTAAGCTCGGATGGATCAATAGTCAGCGCATTACTAAAATCATTGACAAATCGAAAATCAACTTTTTTATTCGAAAAGGGTTTCAAACTTTTATATCCAAGGATGGGATACGATTTGGCGGGTTGTCCGGAATTAATGTTACGTGTATAAATACTTTGTCCGAACAAATCACCATTTTCAAATATATAAGGCTGTAGCGTTCCTCCGATACCTTGCCCAAGTACATCGAAGCGATCATAAGCTGGCAGTGTCCCACCTGCTTGCTTTGCAGGGTCAGCATCATCCAATTCATTGAAGGCTAATCCCGCTGCTCCAGAAAAAACATCATAAATATCGAATGCATAGGTGTTAAATTCAGAACTAGCTGTTTCTGTATAAAAGTCGCTCCCTATTTTAGCATTGGCAAGTCCCGGATAAAGTGTACCAAAATCGAATAGCGCCTGAGTTTCATCGGACCAATAACGTGTATAAAACTCTTTTATCGCTACAGATCCGCCAGCAACCATTGGAGCGGTTGTTTCTCCTGTCTTTCGCGTAAAAGATGTTAGATTGCCTGAACTATTATTTATCGCTTTTGCAATCAAGGACAAATCTCCAATGGAACCGGTTGTACTTCCTTTTGAGCTCATTGAAAATCCTAATGTCCCATTACTTAAAATATCAGATAAAAACTTCTGTTGAATTTTACCCATAAGGTTATCAGGTGAAGAGTTTAAACTCTGTGACGCGCCAGTGTAACTGTTTGCACTAAAGCCTTTATAGGTATCACTTGTTTTAGCTAAGGAATAGTTGATACCTATACCTGAATTAGGTACCGTTAATCCTATAGAATACGTCTTTGTCTTTTGAGTTCCGCCTCCCCAATAATCTCTCACTTCCCTTTTTGCCCCGGCATTATCATCTGCATATCCATCCACCGTTCTGTTTATTGCTCCTGGGTTTAAAGTCCAGCCAAGTCCTACCCATGACGCTTCCTGATCCAGTTTAATACCTGCGTGATAGGATAGCGAAAGCGGATAGCCTCCTTCAGGACCGGGTATTTCTAATAGCGGGGTGTTGTATACAAAGTCTCCCGTTGCCAGGTTGACCATATCAGTAGTATCAACAGGTTCGAAACTGCTAAACTCGGGAGCAGTGGGGCCTGCTGTCAATGCATAACTTACCGAAGGTGCAGCTACCTGCCCAAGAAAATTAACCAACAAGAAGGCGGCAACCACCTTTTTTCTTTTCTTAAAAAAATTCATAATGAATTATCGTTATCTGTTCCCTGCTCTATTAAAACCTTTTACTCCTGCTTATCTTTTGCCTTCTATAAAAGCCTCACCAATACGTTACCGCTGGAATATTCTCAAGCGCTTCGGTATCAAATCGAAATGAATGATTGCCCAGATCCAATCCAAACTCATTGAGATTGATTTGTACAACCTTATTTTCTTTGCCCCTTTTCTTTTCGAAAGCCAGCAGCAGATCGGTGCTGGTGGCCATTCCGAACGTTCGGCTGAAGGCATAGTCCGAAAGTGGAATGGTGTCTTTATTCATGGTTATGTTCAGGTGGTCTCCCATGCGAAAAGAAATCGTCTGCAGCACCTCACTAAATTTATTATTGTCACCTTCCGGTAGTGCTTCCTTCCCTTCCCGCTGGATGCTTAGAATAAAATAATGATTCTTTGCATACTTGCGCTGCAGCGCTGCCAGAAGCACAGTATCCTTACGCTCACTCAATTCCTGAATCACCAGCAGATCAGAAGGCTTGTAGGTAACTGTTAAATTATAATTGCCTGTCTTGATTGTTTTCTTTAGTCCATGCTTTTCCTCCTGAACATATTTTTTTAACTCCCCTTCAGACAGGGGTTGTTTGGTACACGACTGAAGGAGCGTTAACACGACCAAAGGCACGACTATGATTAACCCAACCTTCATCGTCACTTCGTTTTCGATTCTGATGACTTATCAGATTCCGTTAAGTCCCGAACCTGCGTTTTCATCAGCGACAATTCTTTTTCAATGTCTTCGTTTGTCTTAGTCCATTTGTCGTTGGTCTTCTTAAAGTCAATCATATAAAGGGTGAGTTCCTCAATCTTCTGAAGAAGTTTCGCATTCATATCACCCAATGCTACTCCCTCTTTCTCTGCTTGCTCCGCGGAAGGGATACCCGGAAGGTGTCCATTGGCTTTGATATACCGTTCTACTTCAAGCAGCGTGGGAAGTTTATAAGACTTCTCGAATACAAAGTCCGCCCATTGGGATTGAGGATACACTTTGATGATATCACTTGCTCTGATTTTCCCATTCACCGACAAGGCAAAGCCGTTGGTTTTTTGAGTGTTAATACCTACTCCTCCGGCTCCATCGCAGTAGATACTGGAACAGACTCCTCCGGAATATCCTGACTGCGCCATTAACAGCTGCGAGCCGAAGGCCATGAGTATTGAAAAGTAAATCTTTATCATTGTGGGTTGGTTATAGCTATTTTAATTGTCCTTGTGTGTCTTTGCTTGCTGTTTTGTCAACTGCTTCAGCTGTCGTTTCAGTTGATCCTTGTCCTTATCCAGTTGCTCGCCTGCGAGGAATATATGGTCGCGTTCTTTTTTCAGCTCGATTAAATACAAGGTGAGTTCCTCCACCTTCTGCAAGAGCTTGCTGTTGATGGTGACCAGCTCTATTCCTTCCTTCGTTACTTCTTCCGCTGATGGGATCCCCGGTAAATGACCGTTGGCAAGGATGTAACGTTCCACTTCCAATAAGCCGGGTAGTTTGTAGTTGTCGTTAAATACAAAGTCCGGCCACTCACTAAGAGCTGTTACTTTAATATCACCGTTGGCTCGGATCTTGCCATTAACCGATAAGGTGAATCCATTGGTAATTTGTGTATTGATTCCAACGCCACCCAATCCGTCACAGTACATCGATGCGCAAAGGCGTGAACGGTTTAAGTTTACTAAAATAGGTTCGCTCTGAATGGTCGTACCCGGAAATGCACTGTCACTCATGGACCAGAGATATTCTCCTTCTACAGCGGTGCTAGCTTGCTGAAGAAGAAATGTTTGTTTGGAGGGATCCTCACTGGTCGAAGTAATATCCGTCCAAACGTTATTGACCTTCTTGCTCCAGACTATTTGTGTGGTGGAAGCCAGTGGACGTGAAGGAAGAGCAACCCGGTCTCCTACTGAAACCGATAGCCCGGTTAAATCATTGATCTTTTTCTGGGGAACGTCAGCGTGATTAATGGGTACTTGTTTCACCTTGCTCAGCATGGCAAAATCAAGATAGTTATCACGGAGTGCTATGAATCCACCCTGCGGTGTCATAGGAATACTTCCATTGCTCAGATCCGCCTCCAGTTTGCGAACCGTAGTGATGCGGTTATTTTCAAACTGAAGGTAATATGGGGCCGTTGTTTTAAAGGCAGACGAAGGGATACTCGTAAAGGCGTTGTTGGTAGCATCGACAACAAATACACCCGAAGGTATCTCCGGAAAATCGCCACTCAGCTGATTATAGGACACGTCCAGTAAATACAGATTGCTCCAGCCGCTAATGTCCGGCATCGGCCCTGTTAACTGATTATGATCGAGCGTGAGTTCACGCATGGCATTCAATGAGCTGAGTCCCGAAGGTAGTGGCCCGGAAAATTGATTGTCCGCTAATTGCAAGATCTGTATACTTGTCGTTGATGCGATCCATGCCGGTATGGGGCCACTGAATTGGTTGTGAGAAAGTTTCAAAGCTCCCATCGGTTGTGCACTTAAGTCAGGAAGGCCCGTAAGCCTGTTACCAGTTACGTCCAGGTGACCAAGGAAGGTGCAGTTGGCCAATTCATTAGGGAGTGGTCCCTCCAGATTATTATAATTCACAATTAATTCCGACAACGACTGAATATCTCCTATTTCTGCCGGGATACCAGTGAGCTTGTTATAGCCAAGATTTAGATAAGAAAGATGATCAAGATCTCCGAAAGAAGTGGGAATTGATCCACTTAACCGGTTATAGGCCATACTAAGCGTTTGCAACCCATGTAAATTGCTTAGCGTGCTGGGAATGTTCCCTGTAAGCTGATTATAATCGAGATAGACAATAACAAGACTGGACATATTGCTACCTACAAAATCTGGAATGTTCCCCGTACGCTTGGTATCTGCCAGAAATAACTGCGTGAGATAAATCAAACGACCTAACGAGGCAGGGAGCGGTCCCGGATCGAAATTGGAATACGATAAATCGAGCTGACCCAGGTTTGTTTGCGAACCCACATCTGGAAACGCTCCGGTAAATAGATTGAATACCAGACGAAGGCTGTGCAGATTGAAGCTCGCCTGGTTAAACGAGGGCACTGCTCCTGTAAACAGATTAGAGCTTAAATTAAGATTTTGAAGCTTGGGCAAGGAAAACAGTACTGAAGGAAATGCTCCTTGTAATTGATTGCCATCTACATAAAACTGCTTTAGCCGTATTAATTTTGTTAAAGAAGCAGGGATAGTTCCATGCAAATTATTATTACTCATATAAATTCCCACTATATCACCGTTCTCCACGACAATACCTTCCCAAGTGGCAAAGTCCGCGCTCGTAGCTGTAGCAGGCCAGGTTGCAGGCCAATTGGTTTTCCTGTACCAGTCAGCTCCGTTTAAACTCTCGAAGAAATCTTTCAAGGCGATCAGCTCAACGGAATCTGCTACCATGTTCTCCCGTTCAAAGTACATCACGATAGTATCACTCTGAATGGTTGCATCCGGAAACTGTGTATCGGTCATGCTCCAGTAGTATACACCTTCGTCCGATAAAGTACTACCCGCATGAAGGAATGTATTCCGTGTTGAATCTTCATTGTCTGCCGTTACATCCACCCAACTCGCACCTGCCTTCTTATACCAGTTAATGGTGGTGGTAGATTGAAGTGGACGGGTAGGAATACGCAGAAGATCATTTTCGATGAATGCTACTTTAACATCGCTGATTTTGTGCTGCGTAAGACCATCCAAAGGCATTCCTGCGTTGCTAAGTGTGCCGATTGTTTTAAAGTCCAGTTGGTTGTAGTCAATATAGAGTACAGCTAAGCCTATAGGACGCTGTAGATGACCAGCGGCTGCCTCGCTGTCCAGATTATCAATAGCTGTTAGCTGATTATCGTAAAAGCTGATATACGCGATTGCAGGCAGACCTAAAAGTGATGCTGGGAAACTGGTAAAGTAGTTGAAAGAAGCATCAAGAATAAGAAATCCATTCAAGCCGGCTGCCGATGGGAATGCTCCACTGAATTGATTACGAGCGATGGTGAGGTAAGCAAGATTGGTCCAGTTAGTGATGGAGGGAAATTCTCCTGAAAACTGGTTATCGCTCACATCGAAGAGATACATATTACAGTTTGAGAACGAAGGAGGTATACTGCCACTCAAATGATTGCGGGATGCATTTAACACCGCGAGGTTAGTCATTCGTGATACGTCCGGAAGGCTTCCTGATAATTGATTATCCTGAATATAGAGATATACAAGACTAGTTAGATTACCGAAGGACGAAGGGAAACTTGTAAACTGGTTTCCGTTCAAATGGGCCTGACTCAAGGAGTGAAGACTTCCAAACCATTCTGGTATAGCGCCATGAAACTGATTATTTCTCAAACCAAGGTAACCGAGTTGAGTCAAGGCGCTCAGATCGGTACTCAGGTCATCCAGTTGATTATCGAGCAGGTCGAGTGCGGTCATGGAAGCACAGTTATTAAGCTCGGGCGGTATGCGACCTGTAAATCCATTGTAATTCAAAGACAGGTATTGAAGACCCCGCAAATCTCCGAGCCAGCTCGGCATGGGCCCTGTAAAATTATTTCCTTCCATAAGCAGGATATTGAGACCACTCATCTGGCCTATCCAAGAAGGCATCGGGCCGGGTGTAAACGGATTATAGGAAAGCCGCAAATCATGGAGCCAGGTCATGGAAGCAAATTCCGGAGGAAAATAGGTAAGTTGGTTTGCCGCAAGATCAAGCAAAGCCAGATAAGGTATAGTAGCATAGGATGCAGGAATAGGTCCGGTGAACTGATTGTAGGATAAATTGAAATATTGCATGTACTGTAAATCGGTGCCGGACCAGGCGGGTAATGGACCGGATAGCTGATTATGGTCCATGTAGAGATACACGAGCCCATGCGCATTGGATAAAGAAGCAGCTGGAAATCCGCCCGACAAGCTGTTCGAATTAAGTCCTACAAAAGTCAACTGAGTTAAGTTACCCATCGAAGCAGGAATGGTACCGTTCAGGTTGTTGTATGCCAAACGAAGCGCAGTTACGTCACCATTAGAAACTTCGACTCCTATCCAGGTGCCAAACTCTGCACTGGTAGCAGTAGCCGGCCATGTGGTTGGCCAGTTGGTATTATTATTCCAATCGGTTCCGTGGGTGCTTTCATAAAGGTCTTTCAATGCCGCATATTCCAATGCATCAGGAACTACACCCTGCCCTTGTGCAAGGCGAAAAGAAGTCAGTGCTAAAACAAGAAAGAGACAGAAAGGACGAAGAATCATTTTCGTACGTAGAGGAGTCTTCATGTACTAATCTATTACGGTATAACTTCCTACTTCAAAATCAACAATCATTGGCTTGCCTTCTGCAACCAGTATAGCATTGATCTTAATCACAGAGTTGGTCTTTTTTACAATAAACCGGCCATTCACTTTCTCAGAAGACACCTGATAAGTAATCTCTCCGGAATTATCCAGTGCCAGTGATCCTGTAGCACTTTTGATATTAAAGGCATACTTCACTGCACTATGCCCATCCTGCCATTCCAGCTTTGTCTTGCCTTTGATCAGTATTCGGTTAAGGTCCATGGTGACTAAACCTATCGAAGTATCTGTCCGCTTATTGGAATGATATAAGATGTTTTGTGTAGTAACATCGGGACCAGCAGTAATGATGTAAAGGCTATTAAGCAATAAATAAAAAAGTAGTTTCATGAATATGCGGTAATACGTTTAAGAGATATTATTTACTTATCATGTCATTAAAGCCGTTGATTCAAAATCAGCAGCTTATAGCGCATGATGGAATGCTGTACTTAATCAGAAAATCTTAGTAAAACAGCGAAGACTGCAATCAGGTAAATGTGCAGCTATTCGTATTTAAACAAGAGCGTGGCGTGAACACGTTGGCCGGAACGCAACGGGTGGGAATGGTCTTCATAACAACAGGTAGGTAAAATTTCTAAAACGGTTCTTGGAGTCCGGGGGTGTTCAATATTAAAATAAAATTCTATCATTTCAGAATGATAAAATGGCAATTATCACTTCAAACGGTTGTTATAGTATAATATAGATATCAATGATATCGCCCCTTTGATATGAACACCCACAAAAATTCAGATTGAAAATAAAAAAATGATATAGGGTGACTTGCATGAGTTTTTTACATTAATGCACATCTGATCAAAAAGCTCTTCTCATGAAGCTGTATGGGGCTTCAAACGTGGAGATTTTTAAAACCATCGTGAAGAAAAGGTGTAAAGCTAACTGTCAGACGGTTGACAGAAACTTTGGGAAATCCTTTTTACTGCGGCTTTGTTTCAAGCACTCTTGTTAGATGGTGAAGTAGCAAAGGCAAACATGCTTCGCTGATCCCAGAGGAAATGTTCCTGCAAGTGAACGATGTGCTGAAGAAGAATACACAAGGCTATAGATGGAAAGAAGAAAACGAGTCTTTGCCTTTGAGAAAATTTGTTAAAATGTGCTGAGTGTGAAAATCCCTTTACTGGATATGTAAGAAAGAGGTTATTGAAAAGCGGGAAGGTGCTTCTCTTTCATTACTACAAATGCAACACTAAGACTTGTCGCAGCAATCAACTGATGCACGAGAAGTTCTCGCAGCTATTAAATCAGTTCCAGTTGGATAAGAATCTTATACCAGTGATCAGGAAACAACTGGAGATTGCCTGGAACAATATGATGGATTCATCTGTCAATGATTACCAGATTAAGTGATCTTAAAGGCAAGCTGGAAAAGGCAGAAGACCGCTTTGCTATTGGTGAAATTGACAGGGCCATTTACGACAATGGCAAGTCTTAAATTAAGAGCTGAGATTAAACAACTTTCGGAGGAATTAGAGAAATCGAATTTTAATTTATCGAACCCGTCAGAACTCATTGAGAAGGAAGTTGTATTTGTCTCTGAGTTAGCGGATTGCTGGATGAATGGTGACTATCAAGAGCGGCAAATGGTGCAAAGTATTCTCTTTCCAGAAGGTATTTTCTATGATAAGGAAAATGATGCTTATCGAACCTCTGGAATAAATGAAGTAATCGGACTAATAGCTAAGTTATCAGGAGATTATCAGCAAAATAAAAGGCGACAAGTTTATCATGATGATGAACTGTCGCCTTCTGTAGCGCGGGGGGGAGTTGAACCCCCGACCTTTGGGTTATGAATCCAACGCTCTAACCACCTGAGCTACCGCGCCATTTTGGTTTCCGGCATCGATGCCTTCCAAAATCGGAGCGCAAACTTACAAACTTTTCCCGTTTTACAACTAACTAAAATATTAATTTGATGATCATTAAAAAATGGTATAACTTAAAATCGAATCAACCTCAGGAATGCCAAAGAAAACACTTTTCACTGCCGACTACGAGATTCACGCTTCAGTGAAAATGCTATACCCTTATATTCAAAGCGCCAGCGGATTAGGCGACTGGTTTGCTGATAATGTCCGGATCAGTCCCGAAAAGGTATTCACTTTCGAGTGGGACAGTGAACAACATAAGGCTACCCAGGTGGGGCACCGGGTTAATCATTACAGTAAATTTGAATTTCTTCCTGAAACGAGCGAAGACAAAGAAGACCCCTCTTACTTTGAATTGCGCCTGGAAGTCAATGAATTAACCCAAACGACTTTCATCAAAGTCTTTGATTACTCTGATATCGAAGACAAGGAAGAGGTGCAGGACCTCTGGGACGGCCTGATTGAAAACCTTAGAAAAGTAGTGGGCGGATAATTTTCCTTCCACAATTCCTCTCTCCTGCTAATTTTGCTTCTTAATTCATTTTTTATGCTTCCATCTATTAACCCAGCGGAAACGCAAGCCTGGCGAAAACTTACTGCACACTACCTGATGATGCAGGCCACGCCTTTACGCGAATTGTTCGATGAAGATCAGGAACGGTTCAACCATTTTCATACCACCTTCGGGGATATCCTGGTAGACTATTCCAAAAACCTTCTCACACAGGAAACACTCTCCACGCTGATTGAACTCGCCAATGAATGTGAACTGAAGCCCGCTATCGAGGCGATGTTTCATGGCGACCGGATTAACCAGACAGAGAATCGCTCAGTGCTGCATGTGGCTTTGCGTAATCGCTCTAACACCCCTATGCGGGCAGATGGAGAAGACGTGATGCCGGAGGTAAACCGTGTGCTGGAGCAAATGAATAAGTTTTCAACACGACTTCTCTCCGGTGAATGGAAAGGCTATTCCGGCAAGGCAATTACTGATATTGTGAACATCGGTATCGGTGGCTCTGACCTTGGACCTTATATGGTGACGGAAGCACTTCGCCCCTATTGGAAAAACATACATCCTCATTTTGTTTCGAATGTAGATGGAACACATATCGCGGAAACGCTGAAGGACCTCAATCCGGAAACTACGCTATTTATTATTGCCTCAAAAACATTTACCACACAAGAAACCATGACCAATGCCGAAAGCGCAAAAGCATGGCTGATGGAAAAGAGCGGAGGAAAAGCCGATGTGTCCAGGCATTTTGTAGCGGTATCCACCAACACCAAAGCGGTTACTGAATTTGGTATTGACGCTACTAACATGTTTGTGTTCTGGGATTGGGTGGGAGGCCGCTATTCATTATGGTCGTCTATTGGATTATCGATTATCTGTACGGTAGGCTACGATCATTTTGTTGAGTTGCTCGAAGGCGCTCATGCGATGGACAATCATTTCAAAAACGAACCTTTCGATAAGAACATTCCGGTACTACTTGCATTGATCGGAATATGGTATGGCAATTTCTTCGATGCCGCCTCTGAAGCCATCCTTCCTTATGACCAGTACATGCATCGCTTTGCTGCCTACTTCCAGCAGGGAAATATGGAGAGCAATGGTAAATCGGTAGACCGCAGCGGTGAGCCGGTATTATACCAAACCGGTTCGGTCATCTGGGGAGAACCCGGTACCAATGGTCAACATGCTTTTTATCAGCTTATTCACCAGGGAACCAAAGTGATCCCATGCGATTTTATTGCACCAGCTACCAGCCATAATCCGCTGAGCGATCATCACGACAAATTACTTTCGAACTTCTTTGCACAAACCGAAGCATTGATGCTGGGCAAAACCGAAGGCGAAGTAAAGGCAGAGCTTTCGAAAGCAGGAATGAGCCAGGACGAAATTGATTTTCATTTGCCATACCGTGTCTTTACAGGAAACAAACCCACCAATTCAATCCTCTTTAAAAAGCTGACGCCACGTACATTGGGAACGCTGGTAGCCATGTATGAGCATAAAATATTTGTGCAGGGTATCATCTGGAATATTTTCAGCTTCGATCAGTGGGGAGTGGAATTGGGCAAAGTGCTGGCGAAGAAAATACTTCCGGAGTTACAATCGGATGCACCCATTACTTCACATGACTCTTCTACTAACGGACTCATCAATTATTTCAAACGTTTGAAGTCATACTAAAAGCCGCAAAACAATGAAATTATTGCAAAGTTGTACCGAAGGTTTATTTTTGAGGCTGTGATTTAAGTAATGGAGAATATTATTTCGAAAATTGGGGTGTTCACATCAGGTGGCGATGCTCCTGGAATGAATGCGGCACTCCGGGCCGTGGTGCGCGCGTCCATTTACTACGAGAAGGAAGTGTACGGCATAATGCAGGGATACGAAGGGATGATCGCTGGAGAAATTGTAAAACTTGGAGCTCGTTCGGTAGGTAACATTATTCAACGGGGCGGTACGATATTAAAATCGGCACGAAGCCAGGAATTTCGTACTCCGGAAGGAAGAGCCAAGGCTTATCAAAATCTGAAAAAGAACGGTATCGATTCATTGATTGCGATCGGTGGCGATGGCACATTTGCCGGGCTGCATAAGTTTTTTGAAGAATACAAAGTTCCTTCAATCTGTATTCCGGGCACTATCGATAATGATATTGCCGGTACGGACTATACTATTGGCTACGATACGGCTACCAATACTGCGGTAGAAGCCATTGATAAAATCAGGGACACCGCGCTTTCACATAACCGTTTGTTCTTCATCGAAGTAATGGGAAGGCACTCCGGCTATATCGCGATCAACAGTGGTATTGCAGGAGGCGCTATCGCAGTAATTATCCCGGAGGAAACCACTTCATTCGATCAGTTATTTGAACTGCTGGAGCAAGGGGGTAAGAACAATCGTAAATCAAGTCTGGTAGTAGTAGCGGAAGGATCAAAGATTGGTGGCGCCAATGAACTGGCCAGAAAAGTAGCCGAGCGATCTAACTACTTCGATATAAAAGTTACTATTCTCGGTCACCTGCAGCGGGGTGGCTCTCCTACTTACTTCGACCGGGTACTGGCAAGCCGCATGGGTATTGCAGCCGTAGAAGGTCTATTGAAAGGAGAAAACGGAGTAATGGTAGGAATGAAAAATAATTGCATCGTTTATAACAATTTTGATTCCATCATCAATCATCATCATGCCATTGATGCCGAATCGCTTCGCATAGCTAAGATACTTTCAATCTAAACAAAAATTATTGATGATGAAGGAAGTTACAATTGGTATTGATATCGGTGGTACAAGTACCAAATTCGGTATCGTTGACCGTGAAGGTAATGTGTTACATCAAGGGAATATCAGTACTACTGAGTTCGAGGAATTTCACGATTACTTCGATGCGATGGCAGATGCACTGAAGGAAGCCATCCATTTTCTTCCGAAAGATCTAAAGCTGGTGGGAATAGGTGTAGGTGCTGCCAACGGAAATTATTACAAGGGCACCATTGAGTTTGCTACTAACCTGAAATGGAAAGGGGTATTGCCATTAGCCAAAATGTTCACAGACGAATTCAATATTCCCTGCGTGCTGACGAATGATGCCAATGCTGCTGCGGTAGGTGAAATGATCTACGGCAACGCCAAAGGCATGAAAGACTTTGTGGTGATCACATTAGGAACAGGTCTCGGCAGCGGTTTTGTATGCAGTGGAATTCTATTGAATGGAAAGCATGGCATAGCAGGAGAAGTAGGTCATACTTCCGTGAATCCGGCAGGTCGTTATTGTAATTGTGGCAAACGCGGATGCCTTGAAACCTATGTATCTGCTACAGGAATTAAACGTACGGTTTATAAATTATTGGCCGATCACCTGGAGCCAAGTGAGTTGCGCGGTATCAGCTTCGATAATCTGAATACAAAGATGATTACGGATGCTGCCCTGCGCGGTGATCTTGTAGCCAAGGCCGCTTACGAATATACCGGCCGTATCTTAGGCATGAAGCTGGCCGAAACGGTAGCACATACTGACCCGGAAGCAATCTTTTTATTCGGTGGACTGTCGCAAGCAGGAGATCTGATCTTCAAACCGACCATCAAGCACATGGAAGAAAACCTGATGCCGATGTTCAGAGGAAAAGTGAAAGTACTTGCTTCTGCCTTACAGAACCAGGTAGCTCCTATTCTTGGCGCCAGCAGCTTAGTATGGGATCATCTTGATAAATTAAAAGAAGAAGTAGTTAATCGTTAATACAGTCAGCAGACCACAGTCGACTGTGGTCTGCTGACCTATTTTTATAACCGATCTCCCAGATTCACGCCTTTCATTTCTTCCTGTTTGCTGAAAGGCTGATTGTATAATCGTTTACCCGTTGCCTTGAACAACGCATTAGCTACAGCACCACCCGTAGGCGGAAGAGCAGGTTCACCCAGCCCTGTAGGGTCAATTCCGTTATTCACAAAATGAACATCGATCTCCGGAACTTCCTTCATACGAATCAGCCGGTAGGAATTAAAATTCTTTTGTTCTGGCACACCTTCTTTAAAAGTGATGTTGCTATACAGTGCATGTCCCAGTCCATCAACAATACCACCTCTTACCTGCTGGTAGGCACCGCTCAGGTTAACCACCACGCCACAATCGGCAGCGGCATAGATCTTCTTTATAACCGGCTTTCCCTTTTTCATTTCCACTTCAGCTACTTGTGCTACATACGAGCGGTGAGAGAAGTAAACACTGAAGCCCTGCGAAAGATTTTTCTTTTTGCCCCAGCCTGATTTTTCAGCGGCCAGCTCAATCACCGTTTTCATCCGGTCGATGTCATACTTCACTGCTCCTACAGGGGATGCCTTCGCTTTGCTAAGAAGAGCAAGGCGAAACTGAATCGGATCCTGATTCGCTGCCGCAGCCACTTCATCGATAAAAGCCTGTTCTGCGAAAGCAAGAAAATTGGTGATCGGTGCTCTCCATGCTCCTGTAGTTATCGGAGATTTATGTTCGATGGAATCAATGAGCAGGTTATCTACTGCTCCGGAAGGAAAATTATCTTCCCGCGTACAGTTGCCCGAGTTAATGCCCACTCCACGAAGCTTGTACCCGGTCATATTTCCTTTTGCATCCAATGCCGCTTCAAAGCGATAACGTACTGCAGGACGATAGCTTCCCCCGGTCATATCATCCTCACGCGTCCAGATCACTTTTACCGGAGCTTTAATAATGCTCGATAGTTCAGCTGCTTCCAATACATAATCGGCTTTTAATCTTCGTCCAAAGCCGCCACCCAGGCGGGTCAGCTCCAGCGTAATCTGTTCGGGTGCTATGCCCAAAAGTTTTGCCGTTTCGTTACGCGCCATTTCTGGTGTTTGCGTTGGACCTACCAACTCTACTCCATCAGCACGTACATGAGCAAAGAAGTTCATGGGCTCCATGGGATTATGCGGAAGAAAGGGACACTGGTATTCTTTTGAGATTACTTTTGCAGCGCCTTTAAAAGCGGCTTCCACGTCTCCGTCTTTCCGCCTTACGGTAGCTTCCTTGCTATCCAATAATTCCTTGAATAACCGGTCATGATCAGAAGTGCTTTCAATTGCTCCTTCTGCCTCGTATTCTACCTTAAGTACTTTGCGCGCTTTGTTTACCTGCCATGTCGATTTGCCTACAATGGCCACATTATTTTTAAATACCACCACATCGCTGATACCCGGCATTGCTTTCGCGGCAGCGCTGTCTACTGATTTTATTTTCATCCCGAAAGCAAGTGGCCGTTGAATCATTGCATACCGCATTCCTTCTCGGTAGAAATCAAGACCATACAAAGGCTTACCGGTAATCATCTCGTGGTTATCCACATTATGAATTGCAGTACCTATGATTTTAAAATCTTTTTTATCCTTCAGCTTTACTTCGGCAGGTACGGGAATGGAAGATGCATCGGTAGCGAGTTCTCCATAGTTAAACTTACGTCCGCTTTCTTTATGAATGACAAATCCGCTGTCGGTACTTAAAGAGGCCGCTGGTACATTCCATTTTTTAGCCGCTGCTTCGATCAGCATTTGTCTTGCTGTAGCACCTGCTTTGCGCAGGCGTTCCCAGGAATGAGGTATCGCCCCGCTCCCACCCGTTACCTGGCGTTCGTACTTTTTTGTATCCAGCGCAGCCTGTACCACTTTTACTTTTGTCCAGTCGGCATCCAGTTCTTCGGCTACAATCATGGGGAACGAAGTCTTGATGTTCTGACCCAGTTCAGGATTAGGCGAGAATATAGTGATGCTATTTTCAGGCGATATGGACAGGTAGCTGTTGAAGCTGACCGTTCCTTCTGAAACTGCAGCGCCACTGATCACTTCCATGGCCGATCCTTCGGCACTGTTCCAATGGAAGCCGAGAAAGAGGCCACCTCCCGCAGTAGCGGCAAGCTTCAGAAAATTGCGCCTGTTTGTTTTCGTTAAAGTTCCCATGAGCTATTTTAGTTTAGAAGAAGCAAGTGCAATCGCTTCATGTATGCGATGATAGGTTCCGCAGCGACAAATGTTTCCATTCATCGCGGTGTCGATCTGCTCTGACGTGGGCTTTGGATTTTTTGCCAGCAGCGCGCTGGCCGACATGATCTGGCCTGCCTGGCAATAGCCACACTGCGCCACATCCACTTCATGCCAAGCCGCCTGTACCGGATGATCGCCATCAACAGAAAGCCCCTCGATGGTGGTGACTTTGTTTGTTCCCACTGCCGATACAGGCAACGAACACGAACGAATTGCTGTACCGTTCAAATGCACGGTACATGCTCCGCATTGTGCAATGCCACATCCGTACTTGGTACCTACCAGCCCGAGATGATCGCGCAGCACCCAGAGCAACGGAGTATCCGCCTCGGCTTCTGTTTCGTAACTCCGGCCATTAATTTGTAATTTGTAGTTTGCCATAATTGAAAAGAATAAACCATTTCGCAGGATAAGTTATTAAAAAATACCCGTTCTTTTTATGAATTATGAGTAACATTACATTTTCAATTACAGGTGGACAATTGAAAAGAGAACTGGTCAAAAATGATTTTTTTTATCACTCATTTCACACTAATTCAATTCTAAATGAAAATAGGAATTGCTGCCGATCACGGAGGCTTTGAATTAAAAAAAACAATCTCTTCTTTCCTTGCTGATCATCACTACGAAGTGAAAGACTTCGGTGCGAACACGTTAGACAAAACCGATGACTTTCCGGACTTTGTACTACCGCTGGCCCGGGCTGTTGCCTCCGGTGAGCTCGAGCGTGGCATTGCTATCTGCGGAAGCGGTGTAGGTGCATCGGTGGTGGCCAATAAGATTGCCGGAGTAAGGGCTGCATTGATTCATGAAAACTTTTCTGCCCACCAGGGAGTAGAAGATGATGATATGAATCTGATGTGCCTGGGTGGGCGTGTTACCGGTGATGAAGCTGCGAAGGAATTGATTCTCGCTTTTCTGCAGGCAAAATTCATTGGAGCCGAACGCCATCTGAGAAGGCTGGACAAGATAAGGAAGGTAGAAAAATAAAGTAAGCAGCAGGCAGTTACAGGGAAGCTGACACACAGACAATTCACCACAAAGAGCAAGAGACATTTACAAAATGTATAAAGAACCGAAAACGATATTCATGGACATTGGCGGGGTATTGCTTACTAATGGCTGGGGACATGAATCGCGCGAAAAAGCTGCGAAGCATTTTGGATTGAATTATGAAGCACTCAACTATCCGCATGAATTCATCTTTAATACCTACGAGATTGGAAAAATCACGCTGCGCGAATACCTTGAGACCGTAGTATTTACCGAGCCAAGGAATTTTACTTACGATGACTTTGTTCAGTTCATGCTGAATGAATCGCAGGAGCTACCGGATATGATCGCGTGGATTTGCCAATGGAAAGAGAAGACCGGTCACACCTTTATCTCCATCAACAATGAAGGTAAAGAACTGAATGACTACCGGATACAGAAATTTAATCTGAAAAGAGTTTTTGATGCCTTCGTTTCTTCGTGCGATGTAGGCATGCGCAAACCTGATCCGGGTATTTTCAAACTGGCTTTAGGCATTGCGCAGACCAAAGCCGAACAAAGCATTTACTTTGATGACCGGCCGATGTTAGTAGCGGCCGCATCAAAATTAGGAATCAATGCTTACCTTCATCAGGGATTTGAACAGACTAAGAAAATACTAGAGAATTTAGGATAATAAATCACTTACTATAAAATCAAAAAGCAATATGCAAGGCGATAATTATGTACTAGGAATGATCGGGTTGGGCGTTATGGGTCGCAACCTTCTTTTAAATATGGCAGAGCACGGCTTCAAAGTGGCAGGCTATGACAAAGACACGGTGAAGGTAAATCAATTGGATAGCGAAGCCGGTAAAAACGATGTGAAAGGTTTTACTTCACTTACTGAATTTGTAACCAGCCTGAAGAAGCCACGCGCTGTGATGCTTCTCGTGCCTGCAGGTAAAATTGTAGATAGTGTAATTACAGAGATCGCTCCTTTATTAGAAAAAGGTGATCTGATCATAGATGGTGGTAACTCACATTTTTCGGATACCAATCGCAGAGCCGATGAATTGAAAGCTAAAGGGCTTCATTTTTTTGGAATGGGTGTATCCGGTGGAGAAGAAGGTGCACGTAAGGGACCAAGCATGATGCCGGGTGGCGATCAGGAAGCGTATAAAGTAGTTCAACCTATCTTCGAAGCAATTGCTGCTAAAGTAAATGGTGAACCTTGTGTTACGTACATCGGCCCCGGTGCATCAGGCAACTATGTAAAGATGGTACACAACGGTATCGAGTATGCCATCATGCAGTTGATTTCTGAGGCATACGAAGTGATGCAAAAAGGTCTTGGTCTTAATGGCGATCAGATTCATGATCTATTCAAGCAATGGAACGAAGGAAGACTTCAATCCTTCCTCATAGAAATCACGCGGGATATCTTTGCTTATAAAGAGCCAGGCGCTGATCATCTTTTGTTGAACGATATCAAAGATGAAGCACGCTCCAAAGGAACAGGTAAGTGGACTTCTCAGGTAGCGATGGATCTTCAGCTACCTATCACCGCTATTGATACTGCGGTGTCTATGCGTGATCTGTCTAAATTCAAATCAGCACGTACCAAGGCATCTACGTTGTATAAAGATGGATCATTGAAAATAACCGGTGATCAACAGAAAGCAGTTGCTGCTTTGGAAGAAGCACTTTTCTTCAGTACCATCATTGCCTACGCACAAGGCATGCACTTGCTTACGCAGACATCCAAAGAATTTAGTTATGACCTGAAGCTGGATAAGATCGCACGAATCTGGAGAGGTGGCTGTATCATTCGCTCTACTTTCCTGGAAGACATTTATCAGGCATACAAGAAAGATGGCTCGCTCGAACATTTATTATTAGATGAAGCTATCGCTGCGAAAGTGAACAGCATCATAGGTGGTACACGTTATATCATTTCAACCGCAGCAGCTGTAGGTATTGCTGTACCTGCATTCTCTGCTTCACTGAGTTACTTTGATGCATTCAGAAGCGAGCGTATGCCATCCAACCTGATCCAGGCACAGCGCGATTACTTCGGAGCACATACCTATGAGCGCATTGGTAAAGAAGGCATTTTCCACACGCAATGGGTTCCCAAGAAGTAAGTAAGCCCTGGCGTAAACAAGCGAGGAATCAAGGCATTGAGAATTGGTAAACAGAAACAGTAAGCCAAAAGGAAGATTTTCAAATTGACACATTATCAAATTTTCAAATTATAAACAATGAGTGCTACAGGCAAGAATCAATCACAACCCACTATATTTTTCATCTTCGGTGGCACAGGCGACCTTACTTCGCGCAAACTGGTACCGGCATTATATAATCTTTTTCTTGATGGCTGGATGCCAAAGAATTTTGCCATTGTGGCGATGGGCCGCACCGAGTTTACTGACGAGCAGTTTCGTAATGAGCTATTGAAAGACATCAATCAATTCTCGCGTAGCGGGAAAGCAAAGAAAGAAAAATGGGATGTTTTTTCAGAGCGTGTTTACTTCCAGGTATCCGATATCAAAGATGCTAAAACCTACAAAGAGCAGGGAGAACGCATTGCCAAGTTTACGGCCGAAGCTGGTGAAGAACCAAACGTAATTTATTATCTCGCTGTGGCTCCGCGTTTCTTCAGCACCATCGCAGAAAACTTATCGAAATTCAATCTGGCTGCTAACCCGGAGAAGTCACGGGTGGTAATAGAAAAACCATTTGGTCATGATCTGGAGTCCGCCAAGGAACTTAATAAGTTACTCGGTGGAATTTTCTCCGAACGCCAGATCTATCGCATCGATCACTACCTCGGAAAAGAAACGGTACAAAACATTCTCGCTTTCCGTTTTGCCAACTCTATTCTCGAACCCATCTGGAACCGTAACTACATTGATCACGTGCAGATCTCGGTGACGGAACAATTAGGTGTGGGCGACCGTGGTGGTTATTACGATGAAGCAGGTGCCATGCGCGACATGGTGCAGAATCATATTTTACAATTGTTATGCCTGGTGGCGATGGAGCCTCCCGTAAGTTTCCAGGCCGATGAAGTACGTAACCGTAAAGTGGATGTACTCAATTCCATGCGCAAGTTCGAGCCGGAAGACATCCAGAAGAATGCCGTACGCGGTCAGTACAGCAAAGGATGGATGGAAGGAAAAGAAGTGCCGGGTTACCGTGAAGAGCCAGGAGTGAACCCGGAATCCAATACTGAAACATTTGCTGCGGTGAAGTTCTTTATCGATAACTGGAGATGGCACGGTATTCCGTTCTATCTGCGCACAGGAAAACGCATGCATCAATCATCGTCTGTCATTACCATTCAATTCAAAGATGTGCCGCACCTGATTTTCCCTTCCGGAGCTACTGAAGGATGGCAACAAAACCGTCTGATCATCAGCATTCAGCCGGAGATGAGTATTCGCCTGCAGGTACAAGCCAAACGTCCCGGGCTGGATATGATCCTCAATCCGGTAGACATGATCTTTGATTACAAAGGAACGTATACAGGCGACACACCAGAAGCTTACGAGACATTGCTATTGGATACAATGCTCGGAGATCAGACCCTCTTTATGCGCGGTGATCAGGTAGAGGCAGCATGGGATCTGCTCATGCCCATACTCCATGCATGGGCAGGCAAGAAGAGTCTGAGCTTCCCGAACTACTCTGCGGATTCGTGGGGACCGGAAGTAGCAGAAGCATTGATCGCCAAAGACGGCTTCCATTGGTTTACGCTTCCATTAAAGAGCGAAAAGAAATAAGATATCAACATGCTACTACATATTACCGATAACGTTGATCAGTTGCTGACCGATATGGCTGACTTTGTTGTTGCAGAAGCGAAAAGTGCAATTCAGCAAAGCGGACGTTTTTCATTTGTACTTTCTGGCGGCAGCTCTCCCAAGCGATTGCATGAGCTGCTTGCTTCCGATCACTACAAGAATAAGATTGACTGGACCAGGGTATTTTTCTTTTTTGGTGACGATCGTTATGTACCGGCTGATCACAAAGACAGCAATTACCTGATGGCCCGGCAAACACTATTCGATCCGCTTCACATTCCCGCTGGTCAGGTATTTCGCATGAATACGGACCTCACTCCTGCTGCCGCAGCACAGGCTTATGAAGCGGATGTACTGGCTTATTTCTCCGGTAAGCCAACTCAGTTTGATTTGATCTTACTTGGCCTGGGAGATAACTCACACACCGCATCCTTGTTTCCGCATACCGCTGTACTTCACGAGAAAGAAGCACTTGTGAAAGAAATCTATGTGGATGAAGTGAAGATGTTTCGTATCACACTCACCGCACCGTTGATCAATAAGGCAAAGCACATTGCTTACCTCGTATATGGCAAAGGCAAAGCACTGGCGGTGCGCCATATCATCGAAGACGAGCGCAACATCGAAGAATACCCGGCACAATTGATCACACCCGAAGCGGGGGAACTGCATTGGTTTCTGGATACCGCTGCAGCCTCCGAGCTGAAGAAACAAAAGTGAATGGTAGCCACCAAGATGGCACAGATTAACACTGATGATCCAAATACATTTTCTGTGGGCATCTGTGCCATCCTTGGCTCTTCAAATTTTTATCTATAGATTATCCTTTCTTTAAGGAATTTGCCTGAGTACATTTTAAAAGATGAATTGTCTTATTTTTAGACTTCACCATCTTTCCTACCATGAATTCGCGCAGGGATTTTATCAAAAAATCGTTACTTCTTTCCGGTGCCGGCTTTACCGCGGGCATGCTCCCTCCTTCCATCCAAAAAGCATTTGCCATTAATCCTGAATCCGGGAGTACTTACCTCGATGCAGAGCACGTAGTGATCCTGATGCAGGAAAACAGATCCTTCGATCATTGCTTTGGATCACTTCGCGGTGTGCGCGGATTTAATGATCCAAGAGCCATTGATCTGCCCAACGGAAATAAAGTATGGCTGCAGACCAACGAAAAAGGTGAAACCTATGCGCCCTTTCGTCTCAACATGAAAGATACCAAAGCGACATGGATGGGATCACTTCCGCACAGCTGGACCGATCAGGTGGATGCACGCAATGAAGGGAGGCACGATCAATGGCTGAAGGCAAAAAAATCCGGTCATAAAGATTTTGAAAACATGCCTTTGACATTGGGATACTATAATCGTGAAGACATTCCTTTTTATTATTCACTGGCAGATGCTTTCACCGTGTGCGATCAGAATTTCTGTTCTTCATTAACCGGTACTACGCCCAATCGCCTCTACTTATGGACAGGCACCCTACGTGATGAACAGAACAGCAACTCCTATGCAAGAGTAAGAAACTCCGAACTGGATTATGATGTGCCCGCCAGTTGGGCCACGTTCCCTGAGCGCTTAGAAGAAAATAACATCTCCTGGAAAATCTATCAAAACGAAATCAGTGTGGGAGTTGGCTTTGAAGGAGAAGAAGATGCGTGGCTGGCTAACTTTACCGATAACCCCATTGAATGGTTTGCCCAATACCACGTTCGGTTCCTGCCTGCTTATATGCAGTTTCTTCCAAAGAAGACAGAACTGATTAAAGAGAAGATACAGACAGCAACCAACAGGATGCAATCAGTAAGCGGTGCAGAAGCAGATAAAGTTAAAAAAGAGTTAAGCTATCTCAAGGCGCTATTACAAACGACCATTGAAGAACAGCGTATTTATACTCCGGAAAACTATGCAAAGCTTTCGCCCCGTGAAAAAAACCTGCATGAAAAAGCATTTACGACCAATGTCAAAGACCCCGATTATCATCAGCTCACTACCATAAAATATAAGGAAGGGAATGAAGAGCGTGAGATCAAAATCCCGAAGGGAGATGTATTGCATCAGTTCAGGGAAGATGTGACTACGGGAAAATTACCTACTGTATCGTGGCTGGTAGCACCGGAAAATTTCTCTGATCACCCGGGCGCACCCTGGTACGGAGCCTGGTATGTATCAGAAGCCATGGATATCCTCACGGCAAAACCGGAAGTATGGAAGAAAACTATTTTTATCCTTTGCTATGATGAGAATGACGGCTACTTCGATCACGTGCCACCCTTTGTTCCGCCAAGTCCTTATAGCGCCAACAGCGGATTGGTATCCAGAGGTATTGATACGCATGTAGAGCATGTAACAAAAGAGCAGGATATGAAGCGCAATGACACAACCCATGCCCGTGAAAGCGCCATCGGCTTAGGTTATCGCGTCCCCTTAGTTATTGCTTCCCCATGGAGTCGCGGTGGTGCGGTTAACTCACAGGTGTCTGATCATACTTCCATCCTTCAGTTCCTGGAAAAATTCCTGAGCCATAAGACGGGAAAGAAGATAGAAGAGAGCAACATCAGCACATGGCGAAGAACGGTGTGTGGCGATCTGACTTCTGCATTCCAGCCCTATAACGGAGAGAAAACAGACTTGCCTGAACCGGTAATCAAAAATGATTTTATAGAAAGTATTCACCAGGCGCAATTCAAGAAAGATCCGTTTGGTTATAAATCACTCCGTACTGAAGAAATGGATCTTCTTAACCGTAACTCACGCTCATCATCAATCTTTCCGCAACAGGAAAAAGGTACGCGACCTTCTTCTGCTTTGCCGTATGAGCTGTACAGTAATGGGAAGTTGAACACTGATAAAAACAAATTCACTATTAATTTCAAAGCAGGTAAAGAGTTATACGGAGCGAAGGCAGCAGGCGCACCTTTCCTTGTCTATTCGAATGATTCAATCGCTCCCCGATCGTATAGCGTGTCTGCCGGAGATGAATTAACGGATCACTGGCTGTTGGACGACCGGAAGAAAGCGTATCGTTTAAGTGTGTATGGACCGAATGGTTTCTTCAGGGAGTTTAAAGGAAATAACCATGATCCCGAAGTAGATGTATTATGCAGCTACGAGAAAAAGAATACTACCTTTACCCGTAATGTTGAATTGAGTATCTTCAATCGAAGTTCTGGAATACTGACTATTGAAATAGCGAATGGGTATGATCATAAACTAAATCAGAAGAAAGCGGTAAAATCCGGAGAGCAATGGAAATTAATTCTCAACAATGAAAAATATTCCGGATGGTATGACGTCACTATAAAAGTGAATGGCTATGAACACTTCGGAAAACAGTTTGCAGGCAGGGTTGAAAATGGTAAACAGGGAATTAGTGACCCCCGGATGGGTGGAGAAATCTAAATGGTAAAATGAAAATAAAAGCGATTATCACTGGATCTACTGGCATGGTAGGTGAAGGTGTGTTACACGAGTGCCTTCTCCATGCCGATGTGGAGCAAGTACTGGTCATCAATCGCAAACCTTGCGGAGTGGTACATCCGAAGTTAAAAGAAATTCTGCACGGCAATTTCTTTGACTTTACTTCGATTCAATCGCAGCTTGCTGGATACAATGCCTGTTTCTTTTGCCTGGGCGTTTCTTCGGTGGGAATGAAAGAAGACGAATACACCCGGCTCACCTACGACATCACCTTACAATTGGCAAAAACATTATTACCGCTTAATCCGGACATGACTTTCTGTTATGTATCTGGTGCCGGAACGGATAGCAGTGAAACAAAAGGAATGTGGGCCAGGGTAAAAGGAAAGACAGAGAATGATCTGTTAAAACTGGCTTTCAAAAAAGTATACCTATTTCGGCCTGGCTATTTACATCCTACGAAAGGATTAAAGAATACCAATAAATATTACAAGTACATTTCATGGCTTTATCCCGCTCTTCGTCTGCTGCTGCCCGGTGGTGTATCTACCCTGAAAGAACTGGGCCTTGCCATGATTAATAGTGCTGCGAGGGATTATGGTAAATCAGTATTGGAAGTGAAGGATATTGTCCGCATATCGAAAGAATAGGCAATAGCAATAGGCAAGGTTTAATGTGAATGATGGAGTTAAGTTGACAGTTGACAATGGCAATTGACAAATCAGGCACACATTTTGTCAATTGCCCCTTTGTCAACAGTCAACTTAAAAGTCATTTAGCAATCAGCACGTTCAAATCATCCCACACAAACCGGGTTTCTTCAATCTCCTGTCCGCCAAACATTCCTGTGCCTTTGTCTTCCACACGCGCACCTTTCGCTTTGTAGAACAATTCAGCAGGTGTGTTTCCCTTCAGTACCCAGAGGTAAAAACTTTTCCTTCCGGAATTGAGTAAGCGCTGGGCCACTTCTTTCATCAATTTTCCGCCAAGACCCTGTCCTTTCAGATCAGGCTGCACATGAAGGTTATCCAGTAAAGCATCATACGTTTTTTCAGGCTTATCCATCACTGCGGCAAACCCGACAATACCGGATTCATCCTCAGCTACAATCACAAATTCTTTTGCCGAAAGTGAAGTCAGTTTTTCTTTCCAGTATTTCTTTCGCTCATCGACCAGGTTATTCTCCAGGTATCCGTCCGACAATAATCCTTTATAAGCCGTGCGCCAGCTTTTGGTATGAAGTAGTGCAATGTCTTCAAAATCGGTCAGTGCTGCTTCGCGCAGATGCGTTTCTGTTGCCATTAACGATCAAATAAAAGTGCAGAGCAAAGTAAAATCATATTCGATAAAATAACTAACACGTACAACGTTAAGCGTTTCGTTTCCTGGCAAAGGCATAGATCGTTAGTCCGACAAGCACTGCGGATAAAGCCACGGCCCAGTAATTCATCTGCCTTGATTCAGCATACATCGTATAGTCTTTGATTAGAAATTTGATGACAGGTGGCCGCCAGACAAGTTGATTATTAATGACCGAGTCAGCATTGGTGTTGATTACCGTCCACGGCATGTTGATGCGATGAACATATTTTCCATCGTTGGCGGTAGAAATAAAACTGGTTTTACTTTCAATGGGTTTTGACAATGCTTTATACTCTCCGGCCAATTCCTTATAAGGCAGGGGAATATGCAGACTATCCATGTAATTCAACATAAAATTGCCCTCCATATCCTTACTTCGCTCCATCCGAATAAAAAGATCATGCTTATGCCGATTTAAAGTATCCAGCCATCTCGCTTCCAACTGATGCTTTTTTATCAGGTAGACATTAATTAAAAAATACTCTTCATAAATGGCTTTCAATCCATAGCTATCGAAAAGCTTTTTATTCAACTCACTTAAATAAAGACTGTCGGCTTTAGATATGGCCTTCCCTTCTGCCGGCAGGCGATCAATAAAAGCGTAATCTTCAGGAGCAACATAATCATCAATAGGAAGTTTCATCCTGTTAATGGCATGATAGGTATCCGCATAATACAGGTAGGTGTAAAACCATCGAAACTTCTTCTCAAAAGTACCGGACACGCGAAACAGAGTATCACTTGAAACGGCCAGTTCAGTATTGGCTTCCTGCGCAGAAGCAAATGTTTTCTTAAATGTAACAATCACCTCTTTACCCTTTACAGTATCCGGTTTATTCTCTTTCTGCTTTACGGATTTTGTCCATCCCGTTTTCTCAGTAAGTCCCATTATGTTTTTAGATGCGTCCTCATTCTCAAACACAATTACCTTATCCAGGCTGCCGTCTTCGTGAACTGTGGTCTCCATCGCTACATCATGCTCACAGGAAGCAAGCACAAGAACCGACACGACCAGAAGCATTAATAATCTATATGTTTTCATGATTTTTTCTTTGTTTATAGTTTTTCACAATTCCGAAATCGCACTGATTGCTTTTAATGCACAGGTAGAGTGAGGTTTCTTCCGGCTTCATCCTCTCCTGCTTTATTACTTCCATAAACGCTTTGGTATTTAAGGGAACACTGGTCTTACTTTCTGAAAGCACCTCCATTTGTCCGGGCACTTCCATTTTCTTTTGTTGCTCATTCACAAAAAAGAAAATAAGCAGAAGCGAAACAGCGCCCAATGCATAGCGGGTAAACAAACTGTCCATGAGAAAAGTAATCCCAGGGGTTATCTTTCCATTTGAGGAAGCAGAAGGTATTGCTTTCATGATCCTGTTGGTAAGTAACACCGGGTCTTTAACCGGTGCGCTATTACCCGATGCCTGATGCATTACCCTCTGCATCCGTTGCGCACTTTTGAAGAGTATCCGACATTCGGCACACTGCTGAAGGTGTACATCTACCTGCTTCCGCTCATCCGCAGTCAGCTCATGATAGAGATAAATTGATTCTTCCCATTTCTTGCAACTCATGATACAAATGTTTTATCGGTGGTCTGATAAAATGATTTTAGTTTATCCGCCATTTTTTGCCGCGCATGAAATAAATTACTTTTTACATTGCCTGCCGTCATGGACAATATCCCGGTAACCTCTTCTACCGAAAGCCCTTCCAGGTCGCGCAGTATAAACACTGCTTTTTGTTTGGGGGTGAGTTCTTCGGCAGCCAGATGAATGGCTATCATCAATTCGGTTTGCTGATACTCGTGTTCAGGCGTAGAGTGATCGGCTATCACATATCCTTTGCTCAGATCTTCCCTGTTTCGTTTCTCCTTTCCACGTCTGGATTTCAGAAAGTCGAGACAAAGGTTGGCGATGATCCGGTACAGCCAGGTCGTCAGCTTCACCTCCTGGCGGTACGTTTTCAGATTCTTCCAGAGACGTACAAATGCCTCCTGAACAATGTCTTCCGCTTCTTCTTCATGGCCGGTAAAGCGGAAGGCCACGGCATACGCAAATGACTGGTGTTGTTCCACCACCTTACGAAAAGCAGCTACATCGCCTGCCATGGCTTTGATGATGATTTCGTGAGAGGATAGGTCAGGCATAGATTGCTTTGGTGATGATACGAGAGAAGACTGGGTTGGTCAAATGAAAAGAAAAATAATCCGGATTGCTCATTTACAAAACGGATCATCCCTATCGCGGTGCTATCGCCTGATGATGGTAAAGAATTGATCCGAATGCCGTTATTAAATTCAATTTACTCGAAAAAACGATCGTTAATTCTTCTTTTACGGATTAGCTTTACATTTTTTTGAACACACGTCCACACATGCCCCAGGAAAGGAATACCTACATCGACAATATCCGTGTTTATCTTACCGTATTGGTGATTCTTCATCATACGGCCATCACCTATGGCGGGCCGGGAAGCTGGTACTATTCCGAAAAAAATGACAGTATGCTTACGGGTATCCTGCTTACGCTGTTTGTGGCTACCAACCAAGCCTTCTTTATGGGCTTCTTCTTTTTCCTTTCCTCTTTCTTTATCCCTTCTTCCTATTCCCGTAAGGGACCAAAGCAATTTATGCTCGATCGGATAAAACGATTGGGGATCCCATTAGTCTTCTATTCACTCGTGCTTGCCCCGGCTACAATTTACCTGATGCTCCGCTTCTCCGAAGGAGCCACGTATTCTTTCATTGAGTATTACATGAGCCGCAACAACTGGATTGATTTTGGTGTACTCTGGTTTACGGCAGCCTTGCTTCTGTTTACCACCTGTTATTGGATCTTACGAAAAGCACAACCTGCAAAAACACAAACACTCGTCCCCTTTCCGTCTAATCGTACTCTATTTCTCTTTGCTATTGTCCTCGGTGTAATCTCTTTCTTTGTTCGTATTCCTTTCCCCGTAGGCTGGACGCTAAAGCCATTCGGATTTCAGCTTGGTCACTTTACACAATACATTGCGCTGTTCATCATGGGTATCGTTGCTTATGAAAACAACTGGCTGCAGTCTGTTACGTACCAGAAAGGAATACAATGGCTGAGAGTAGCATTGATTCTTTTGTTTGTTGGCTTCCCTTTCATGTATTTCTTCAAGGAAGTAACTCATAGCCCGTTAAGCGATTTCGAGGGAGGGATCAAATGGTCTTCCCTGATCAATTGCATCTGGGAGCAGGTGATGGGAATTGCCCTGGTGATGACTTTCCTGGGAATAGGTAAACACAAATGGAACCAGGAGAAACCGTTGCTCAAAGCGATGTCGCGAAGTGCGTACGCTGTTTATATCATCCATCCTCTGGTGTTGGTATCGGTATCCCTGCTGATGATGAATGTGACTTTTTCCCCTGGGTTAAAATTTCTGATCACAGGAACAATTGCGGTGGTAATCAGCTTTCTCGTTGGGCAGTTGCTGGTAAAGATGCCGTGGGTGAACGAAGTGGTGTAGATATCAATTCGCGATATTTTACTACAAAGAAAATAATCGTGCAGCTAAGTTATTTTAACAGTTCATCTTTAAATTAATGATCTAAGGGGCGCTTCTTGATCATCCCTCCTTTTGTATCTTTAATGCTGCTCATCACTACAAAAGAATGCGGATCAATTTTCTCAATCTCTGAATTAAGCTTATTCAGTTCCAGCCGTGTAACCACAGTATAAACGATTTCAACATCTTTCGTTTCGCCTTTCTTTCCATAACCCCGCGTTCCGCTATACACGGTCACTCCTCTTCCAATCGTATTGATAATCATGGAACGTATCTCGTCACTATGCGAAGAGATAATCGTTACTCCGGTGTATTCTTCGATACCTTCAATCACGAAATCAAGGGTCTTGGATGCGGTCAGGTAAGTAACCATGGAGTACAGTGCAATTTCAACGGATAGAAAATATGCAGCTGTCGAAAAAATGATCACGTTAATAATAATGATAATGTCGCCTATCGTGGTACCCAGTTTACGGCTCAGGTAAATAGCCAGCACCTCCGTACCATCAATTACCGCCCCGCCCCGCACAGACAAACCAATACCTGCTCCGAGGAAAAATCCTCCAAACAAGGCTACGAGTAAATTATCTCTTGTTACATCGGGAAAGGTAACTGTGGCAACCACCAGGGCCAGTCCTGATATAGCCAACGCTGTTTTAACAGCAAACGTTTTGCCGATCACCTTGTAAGCCAGAAAGATAAAAGGAATGTTCACCGTAATAATCAGCACATAGAGCGGTATGGAAGTAAGTGCCGAAATAAGAAGTGAAATACCCGTAGCACCTCCGTCAATGAAATGATTACTCAACAGGAATCCTTTGAATCCGAATGCAGCTGAAAAAATACCAATGGTGATGAGGATAACATCTTTCACCTGCTCCTTCACCGAAATTTTAAACTCCCACATTCCCTTGGCGAGTGCAAAATCAGAATACTTTTCCCCCTCGTTCCTGTTTTTCGATTTCGGATTAATAATGGTTCGGATAATGACCTGCTTCCAAAAAGGCTTCATACACACAAGATTAGATGTACCTGCCAAAATGCCAGATACAAGGACTCTCAAAATACAAAAAAATAGTCCGAATAATAACCCTTGTTTCAATCAGGTTCCATACCACTAATTCGCTGATGCACTGAATAAGCTTACCTGAACCAGGTTGATTTCTCGGATCTTTTAAGTTAATCTGGCAAAAAAAGTATCTACTATTCCAGGATAGAAGAAGTGTTCAACTATCTTCTCTATTCAGATAAGAAAACAACACCGTTTATTTCTGCTGAAAAATCTCCGGGTACTTTCGTATGAAATACACTGGTGTACAACTCCAGGCATGGCAATAGCTGTTCACTACATAGGAATTATACGGTGACAAAAAATCGTTCTTTGGGTCGTATACTTCCCAGAAGGTATCTGCGCCTTTATTCACCATGCCTCCCCAGTAATTTACGATCAGGTCGCGGGCTTCTTTTTTCATGCCACACTGTATCATCGCTTCGATCACATAATGATAGAGATAGGGAGCTCCGGGATAAACTACATCCTTTGCTGTAGTCAACGCCTGCATAGCTGCTACTCCTTCGTTCGCAGTGGCTACTCCACTCAATATCATCCAGGCTTGAGAGGCATAGGATACCTGCCGGTCTTTTCCGCTTATAAATACTTTAGTCTTCGCATTGTACAAATTTTTCTTTGCGGCTTTGCTCAGTGAACTGATAAGCGCAGGAAGACCGGCCACTTCCTTTTCCTTACCCAACATCTTTGCCAATTCATAAGTTTGTTTGTAAGCATAGATTACCACCCCATGCATGGCGGCCTGTTTATCCAGGCCATCGCGCCAGTCGAAGAACAGCCACCACTCCTTACTTGCCCTGGTATAATCCAGCATGCCATCGGCATGAAGATATTGTTTAGGTATTTCGGTTTGTTTCTTCACCACCTCCCAAAGATCAAGGGCCGTGGCTTTATCTCCAGTGGCGACCAGGTAATCTTTCACCGCCACATTGTAGAGCAGCGCATAGTCAAACAATACATTGGCTTGTGCGTGGGGCTTCGGGGTTTCAAATACATTGCCGTTCAGGTAGCCCTTCTCATTACTTAATGCGGCCAGCAGGTACAGGCAATGTTTAGTGAGGTCATGATTTTTAAATGAATACGTATTCGCCAATGCTTCCAGGTAAAGATCACCAATCCACAAACGCCTGTCGCGCTTGGGGCCGTCTTCATATACCGTTTGCATACATTCCTTTAGTGTTGTCAGACCAACCTGGTCAATCTTTGCAATAAGCGGATCGGTAGTGGCGGCAAGTGCTGCCGGTGTTGACTTCACAGAAGTAGTAGCTTTAAATTCGATATTACTGAAACGGAAATCCGAAAAGCGCGAACTACCCAGCCATTCGATCTTCACATAACGAAAAGCAAGCCTGCGTGGAATAGTAATGGTAGATGGCACTTCTGATACGGTGATGATTTCATCCTGCAGCCAGGCACGGCTCAGTGCTCCTTCATAGGGATCGAACGGAGTCACCGCTTCAGCAGGCACTTCGGCAAAAGTGAATTTAAAACGCAAAGGGGCATCCGCCACTCCTCTTATATCTTCCAGCGAAAAGCTGAAATGCCCGGTTAAGTGCTCACCAAAGTCGATAATAATCCCCGACTTCTTTTTGAATGAGCCGTGATACAAAGAATCAATAACATAGAGTGGCACTGCTTTCCATCCCTGATAAGCTGCATCGTCTTTAACAATGGATACAATGCCTTTTGGCTTCTTCGCAGTCTCCGTCAATGATGGCCTGGTCTGCTCAGCTATCTGCAACCATTTGGCGCGTTGATTTTTATAAAAATCCTGTGCAATGGCAGAGAAATTGAACAGCAGAAGTAATGACAAAGAGAGAAGTCTCATGAAAATGGTATTTAATGTGTACAATGTACATAAAGACTTTCAACATCACCATCCTGTACTTACCTGCTATGCGGCAAACAACTCTGGTTTACATCTGTTTCAAATCATCACAGTTAAAGATAATACCGGCTATCAATCAATAAACGGAGTGATGCTATCCCACACGGCCGGAAAATTGCAAAAGAAAACTACATGATCACAACCAGGAATAATACTTAGCTGGCTTTTCTTAATTGTGCGATAAGAAACAAGCATTTTCTCGGCTGTATGATACCCGTCACGATCTCCGCTCATCAATAACGTGGGGCACTTGATCTTCGTAAAAGTTTCTGTGCTGATGTAGTCTTCATTATATAATTTATTGATCTTCGCAAGACTTTCTCCCCAGCGTTTTGGTTCGGGCATGATCGCAAGCCTGCCTTCAAAATATTCCTTATTCTGACTTAACAATAATTCGGGTGTGTAAACCTCTTTATTCTTCTTGCCATTCTTTGGATTATCTCCTGAACCAATTACGATTAGTTTCTTTACCAGCTCCGGGTGCGAAGCAGCCAGTTTATAACCAGCACCGCCTCCATCACTGAAACCTAAAACAGTAACACTGTCTTTGGTCACTGCACGGATTACTTTATAGGCATCATCGGCCCGTTGCTGCCAGGTAAAGGGTTGTGAACCGATCTCTGATTTACCATGGCCGCGGGTAGCCACGCAGATTACCTGATAGTGTTGCGACAACCTTTCAATAAAAGGTGCAAATTCATCAATGTATCCATACACACCTCCGTGTAGCAATACAAAAGGGTTGCCTTCACCATATACCTCATAATATAAGTTGGCATCGCCTACATTCACGTACTTTCCTGCAGCAGGATTATTTCCGTAAGGAACAGGCTTTTTTATCGGAGTGATCTCCAGATTGGAAAAGCTTCCTGCCGACATGTTACCTACCCATAATCCTATGCGTCCGGTAGTCGTGGTATTCAAACTTTCTACTTCGAGACTTGGTTTGGATGAATGATTAACATAGACTTTTATTTGCTTTCCGTTAACGGTGATCTTCACATGAAACCAGTCATCGGGATTGGGAACGGGATTTACTTTATTTTCATACTTGCCAGGATGTTCCGCTCTTAGTTTTTCCCAAGGATACTCCGGCATGGATACATACTGAACCGAACGGGGCCTGCGCAATGTATCGGCATTCATGAAGTTGAACGGCCGGAAATAAACGAACTCATACTTTTTTGCATCCTGAAAATGAAAAGCAACCCCAACGAAGCTCTGCTGTGGAATATTCTTCCCCTTCACATCAAACTCGATTATTCCTTCAGAAAATTCATAGTCTTTCAGGATCATGCCCCCGTCATCTCCTACCTGGTTAAACTGAATAGCTTTTTTCTCCTGCTCATTAAAGGTTTCCACTTTCCGGTTAGTGATCTCCCAGAGATTCAGGTTATGAAGGTCAGGACGAAACGTTTGAGCTTCGGTAAGACAGCTCATGCATAGAAACAACAGTACGCATAATGTATATTTCATAGGTGTTTGTTTTTGGATTGTGGTTTCGAAACGTCAAAATTCATGTAAAAGTGATATTTTAGCTGTTCAAGTTCGCGCCAAATTCATACAAGCGCATAGCAGTGTATTTCTATGACGAAAAATGGAGAAGAATTATTTGTTGACCGCTGCCTGCTCCTGATTGAGAATAAGCTGGGCTGGGGAAAGAGCGAAAGTTGGGTCAACTACGACTTTGAAAAGCTGAGTGATGCCATTCATGAGCAGACCAATGTACGGCTCAGCATCACCACATTGAAACGGATTTGGGGGAAGCTGAAATACGAAAGCGCTCCTACACTCACCACTTTAAATACCTTGGCACAGTTTGCCGGCTATGAAGACTGGAGAATTTTTAAACAAAACGAAAACAGTATCGGCAAAGAAAATGATATGGGTGAAGTAGTTCCCTCTCAGGCACAGGCAACTTACGTTGCGAAAAAGAGCAGGTATTACTATTGGTTTTTACTTATCGTTCCTTTTGCATTGCTGGGATATGCTTTAATACCAGTCAGAAAAGAAAAAACAGCTCCTTCCGATGTGGACCGCAGTTTGTTTTCTTTTCGCGCGGATAAGATGGTCACAGAAGGTGTCCCCAACTCCGTGTTGTTTCATTATGATGCGAGGGCAGCCAAAACGGATTCAGTTTATATCGTTCAAACCTGGGACTTCAGCAGGAAAAAGTTAGTACCCAAAGATGGAACTGTGCATTCTGCGATTTACTATTACCCTGGCTATTTCCGTACCAAGCTTATAGTCGACAATGCGGTGGTGAAAGAGCACGATCTCTGGATTACTTCGAACGGATGGCTGTGCCTGGCAGAAGATGAGCCTTTGCCGCTTTATTTCAGGAAAGAAGAATGCATCCGGGATAACAAAGTTGAAATAAACGAGAACACATTAAAAGCATATCACCTTACGCTTCATCCGAAACCACCGCGCATCCGTTTCTTCAACCAGCGTGATCTGGGCGACCTGACGAGCGATAACTTTATATTTGAGACCACACTAAAAAATGATTTCAACCAGGGCACCAATGCCTGCCAGCCGGTGCAGGTATTAATTCAATGCAAGGACGACATCATTATCATCCCGCTCGCTGCAAAAACATGCGTGGGTGATCTGGGGCTTCACTTCTGCGGGTATAGTATAACAAGCAAAGATGCCGATCTGTCCAACTTCGGTGCCGATCTCATGCAATGGACTCACCTTCGTATAGAGACGAAAGACAAGCAGGCGGTGATCTATGTCAATAATAAACAAGCTTACGTCCTCACTTTTCCGAACGAAGCTACCGGAATCGTGGGGGTGCAATACCGGTTCAATGGAACAGGCGCTGTAAAAGATACCTGGTTTGAAAACAATGGAAAGCGCATCCTTTTTTAACCACAAAATATACCGGGCGTATGGAAATCACTTATCGGTACCCAAATCGTAGCACCTGGATTCTTTTAAAAACTGAAATACTTTGGAATGGTATTCTATTTTTCTTCCTCTATAATCCCCAAATCAGTAAGACAAGTAATGTTCACCAGATCACCAGCCATACAAGCACTGGCAACTCCCTCTACTATTTCGTAGCTGATTATTACCTTTTTGCCATCTTTAAATTCGAAGTCAGTAAACGGATCCTTCTGCCCCGGCAAAAGAATATTGCACAGGGTTGAAAAGTAAGGCTGCAACACTTTACCATCATTCAGCACAAACACATATCCGCATCCGTCCAGACCCGTATAGTCTTTTACGGTAGCTGGTGTGGTGCACGAAGAAGGAACATCATCATCTTTGCAGGCAGTGATTAAAGCAAAAACAACTAACGAAGCTAAAATAATTCTTTTCATACGTGATAATTTGTGTCTTTGACACCTTATCATCGAAAAGGGTTGGAACAGATCCAGTAAATCTGCTTTTATCATACACGTTTGTTTTGTTTTTTAACACAACAAAGGTGGCCCTGTTACAGGAAAGAAATGAACCGAATCCCTTTTTGTTGCATCCCAAACACAGATCATCGAAAGCGGGCAACTAATCAGGCTGGCACTAGCTAAACTACATGTACGATTGCGTCTCTCAAAGGAATAATTACCCTATTCATAAAACCGGAATGAAACAATAGAGGTAGTGGCACAATAACCCATACCGCTACCCAGACATGGCAGGCTATTTTATGTCGGAGTATTTTTTTAACAACAGCGCTTTTTTCTTCGGCAATCATCAGGGCAGCGTGGATTATAAAATAAGAAATTGGTAATCCATAGCCGGATTGCGCAGGAATGGAGATCGCGATCTCATGAAGTATGCCCGACAACAGAAAAGCTGCGAGTAACGCTTTTGATTGTCCCCATTGATTCTTTAGCGGACGATATACGATGATTGAAGTCATTTCGGAAAAAGCTACATTCCATCGCTTACCCCAGAATTCCTTTAATGATTTTGCTTGGTAGGGTGCTTTGAAGAGCTCCTGTACATCTACACCCGATATTCTCCAGAATGAGGCGCTTAAATTCAGCAATCCGAAATGCAACATCAGACTTACTCCTGACAAAATTATTAATTCAGGTATAAAAAACAGCTGAGCGCAGTAGATTTCTATCCGTATAGAAAGATGGAGTAACATCATTCCAGCAACGATTGCCACACTACCTTTTATCAAAAGGGTTTTGTACGGAAGTGGTTTTGAAATCAATGTTTCAAACAATAATGGGCGCATCCCAAACCATCCCAGCGAAAAAGCACACCATTGCAGGAAGTTCAGACCCGGACGTATACGATAGGTTTCGTTCAGAACAATAACTTTCATTGTCAGCAACAACAGTGGCACAATAGTCATCATTCGATATAGTGGCGATTGCGCTGTTGTACCTGTTATCGCAAAGACAACCGTGATGACGGCCAGTGTCCATGCTATTGCTCTTGCTATACCTTTGTTTTTTATACACGGCAAAAAATATCCTATACTCAAAAGCAGTAATCCGGCTCCGGCAAGATGAAGCAAGGTTATACCCATGAAGAAGTAAACAGAAAAGCGAAGGTGTGTACGATAGCAAAAAGAACAAATAAAAATACAAGTATGATTTCACCCAGGGTAAAAATAATTCCCTCGGGTGCGTGCGTGGTATCAAAATAAAAGAACTGTATCCCTATCCGTGTCAGCCAATAGATACCAATCAGCAGGTGGATGCTTTTTGCCAGAAAGGTAGTGCCCAGCAGTTCATCGGTACCGAATAAACAGATCAATCCAAAGGTTAAATTGATGGCCAATATATAAGCTGCATACGTCCAGAACATCTGGCGCAATAATGGCTGAAGATCTTTCAGATGCAATTTCCAGTTTAATGCAACAGGAACCAACATACTTCCCATACTCAGTATGAGATGGCCATATCCGCTAAGTACGATCAGGTTTTTAAGAACTTCTTTATCCATCGTGTCAGTAACAAAGATCTACTAATGCGTTTTCAATGGTAGCAAACTGAAACTGATATCCTGCTTCCAGAAGTTTTTTAGGAACTACTCTCCTGCTTTTAAGAATCAGTTCCGCTTCTGTGCTGATCAATACCGCACCAAATCGGAGTAACCAGGCAGGCAATGGTAACCCGAGCGGCATCCCCACAGTATGACGGAGTACTTCCATGATATAATGATTGGGAACCGGAGTAGGTGCGGTAAGGTTATATGCTCCGCTGATATGGGCATGGGTAATGATAAAATCAATGACGGAAGCAAAATCTTTTTCGTGAAGCCAGCTGAAGTATTGATTACCGGGACCTTGCTTTCCACCTAAGCCTGACTTCGCCAGGTTCTTTAGCGGCTGAAGCGCACCGCCCAGTTTTCCTAACACAATCCCTGTACGGATAATTACTTTCCGTGTATATGGCGTGGCAAAGCTATTAAACATACTCTCCCACTTTTCACACACATCGACAGAAAAACCAGTTCCCGCTTCTCCGGAATATTCATCCATATCCTTATCCAGCGAATGGCGATAGATCGTAGCTGATCCGGAATTGATCCAAAGCTTTGGCGCATGGATGCAATGTTGTATCGCTTCGCCTAATACTGCCGTTGCCTCCAACCGGGTAGCATAAATCAACTTCTTGTTTTTATCGGTATAGCGGCAATCCACCGATTTGCCATTCAGATTAATCAGTACGTCTGCATCTTCCAGTTCTTCTTTCCATGGCCCTGCTGTTTTGCCATCCCAGCTCACGTATTTTATTTTTCCGTTTGTGAACGAAATGCCTCTCGTCAGGATAACGAAATGTACTTCTGCTTCCGCATAATAATTCACGATACACTTTCCAAGAAAACCGGTTCCTCCGGCAATCACTATTTTTTTCATAGCTGATTTATAGAATAATTGACAACAACAATAAAGGATATTAAGCGATCGCTTCTTTTGCTTTGCTTCGGAGACGGAAGAAGACAAACAGATTGAAAAAATGCATCCCACCCAGGATCAGGATAATAGCACCGATCTTAAGGCTTAATACTTCAATAACGATCTGCGCACTGTTGATCATTTCAAAGATCTGCAACGTGTAAACAGCGTACCCAATATTGATCAGGTAAAAGCCCACTACCAGCAAGCGATTGACACTGTCAGCCAATTCTTCATTCCCGTGAAAGATATCGACCAGGAACACTCGCCCATTGGTGAAAAGCGTTTTGGCTACCCAGTAAGTGAGTAAGTTAAAATCGTGTAGTTCATAAAAATTGGGTTTATTTATTAATTCAATATTTTCATAAGTTTCAATAATTAATGAAAGTTAACGATAAAAAAAGATTAAAGTTTCATCAGCAGCTTATAAAACCAGCTTTGATCTGATTTGGTAAACTTCTCGATCATGCTATCTACTTTATGTGTAAAATCAAAAAGGTCGCCCGTTACCTTCTTGAATTCGGCAATCGCTTTTTTATTGTCGCCCGTCACGTTCTGTACTTCTCCCAGCACGCCAAGAATCGGCTCGATCTCTCTTCTCCTTCGCTCTTTCGATACTTGCCTGGCCAGCTCCCACACATCTTTCCCCGTGGAGAAAAATTCTTTACGCTCCCCTACTTTATGTTCTTTTTTCACAATACCCCAGTCCATGAGGGCACGTAAATTCATATTTACATTGCCGCGCGACATTTGAAGCTCATCCATGATTTCTTCTGCTGACAGGGGCCCGGTAGATAAAAGCAGTAAAGCATGGATCTGGGCCATAGCCTTGTTAATACCCCAGCTGGTACCCAAGGTACCCCAAGCCTGAATAAAATTCTGTTTTGCGTCTTTGTACTCCATAGCACAAAGATAGAACACACTTCTAAACTTTCAACTATTTCTGAAAGTTTATTTTACTGATTCATCAGTAGTATTGACTTAAACCCCAAATTGATTTAAATGATGATTGAGGTGTTTGTAAAACATATTGTTCCATTCGGTGATCGTAAGTTGACCGAAAGAATGAGATTTTCTCCCATTAAAATGATTTTCTCCCAATTGTTGCGTGCGGATAATGTAATCCACCAGACGTTTTTTCTCCACCTCGAAATCCTTGTCGCCCTTGATTAAAAAGGCGGGCGCTGTTTTACTATTTTTAGCATACGGTTTTTCACTCACTACGGTATTTTTTACTAACCACGTAAGTATCCATACCATAAGTGCATTTGGCTCAGAGTATTTATTTTCATACACCATTTCGTAAGGCACATTACAGTGCGCCATCATCTGCGACACATTCATTTTTCCCCATTGGCGTTGGGTATTTGGGGTGAGCTTATTGATACGAAGGATTACTCCATCTGCTATCTGCTGATCAAAAATGTTAGGTAAGGCCATGGTAATACGTGTTTAGTTTTAAATAACCATTCTTCATGTAAGCCGGACGGGCTTTTCGTTAATGGGACAAAAATTCAACTATTTATTCCATTTTTCTAAATTTTATTTTCAGGATTTAATGATCGTTACCAGTCATCCCTTTTCGGTTGTGCAATCCCATTATTCCACATAAATTTAGTCAGACAGTATCCGGCACACCAAATGAATAATTTTAATATCAACCGCAGGCTTTTTCTTCGCACGGCTACGGCATCTCTTGCTCTTACGGCTATCGGTGCACATGGTCTCGATATCGTCCATCCACAAAAAGCGCTTCGCGTAGGATTGATCGGCACGGGCTGGTATGGAAAAAGTGACTTGTTCCGGCTGATGCAGGTGGCCCCTGTTAATGTAATCGCTCTTTGTGACGTGGACAAAAATATGCTGAACGAAGCGGCTGCTTTAATAATGCAGCGCAACAAACAAAGTAAAGCTCCGCTCCTGTATGGCGATTACAGGAAGATGCTTGCAGAAAACCAGCTGGATATCGTATTGATTGGCACTCCGGATCACTGGCATGCGCTCACCGCCATAGAAGCCATGAAAGCCGGAGCTCATGTGTACGTGCAAAAACCAATCAGTGTAGATGTGATGGAGGGCGAGGCAATGGTAGCCGCTGCCCGCAAGTACAATCGCACCGTACAGGTCGGTACACAACGCAAGAGTACACCTCACCTGATGGAAGCTAAAAAAAATATTGTCGATGCAGGTCTTCTTGGAAAAGTATCACATGTGGAGATGTGCTGCTACTATCACATGCGGAATAATGGTACTCCTTCTTTACAATCCATACCCGATTATTTTGATTACGAAATGTGGACCGGCCCTGCTCCAATGCGCCCCTATGATGGCATACCACATGTGCGATGGTGGCGTGCCTTTATGGAGTACGGCAACGGCATCATGGGCGATATGTGTGTACATATGTTTGATACAGTTCGCTGGATGCTGAAGCTGGGATGGCCCAACCGCATCAGCTCCGAAGGTGGTATCTATGTAGACAAAACTGCAAAGTCAAACATTGCTGATACACAGACAGCCGTATTTGAATACGATGATCTCAACTGCGTATGGCAACATCGTTCCTGGGGCACTCCTGCCGATCCGGACTATCCGTGGGCCTTTGTTATTTATGGCGAGAAAGGAACTCTTAAAGCGAGTACCATGCGCTATGATTTTATTCCTTTAGATAACAAATCAAAAACAATCCACCAGGATGTCGTGTACGAAAAAGAAAAGTATCCCGAAGACCTGAAAGAAAAAGACATTGAACTAAATGCAGCGCCTGCCACTCGGCTTCACATGCTTAATTTTTTACAGGCGATTGAAGAGCAAAAGAAACCCGTAGCCGACATTGAAGAAGGACATATTTCCACAGCCAGTTGTATCCTCGCCAATTTATCCATGAAGACAGGAAGGCCGCTGCGTTATAATCCTGCTACGCGTGAAATCATCGGAGATAAAGAAGCCACTGCACTCCTGCAACGTTCATATCGTGAGCCATGGCAGCATCCCTTACCGGGCTAATCGGTTTTAGTATTGATGCATTTCTTATTGAGTGGCTCTGCGAAGTCGTGCCAGGTAAATGAATATGCTTAGCCCTGCTGCCAGTACAGTAATACACATAGCGAGTTGTATAGCCGATGGCTTGATCACGAACATGGCACCGAAGAACTGGACAATCAAAATAAAGTAAAGAAACTGTGCGATGCTTTTACGCGGCAGCCTGCTGATGACAAAAGCACCTAATGGCGCAAAAAATACGACTACCGGAACACAGGCGATCCACATTTCAAATGCAGCGGGCTGAAAATCTTTGATGATCTGAGCATGAAGGAAAAAACCCAGCAGTGTTTCAATTGTCATGATGATCACGGACGAAGGCGTGGCTACTTTTTCGGAGACACGGTAATAGATCGTCATGATGCAATAGGTAAAGATATTGATCCCCGTTCCGAATAAAGAGGAAATGATCCCACCCACAAAACCAAAGATGATCAGGTTGATTTTATCAGAAGTCTTAAATCCCTGAATGGTATCGAACACCTGGCGTGCCGGATGGCGATTTTCCATCCATAAGGCAATACCAAAACTTAGCCACAGCGAAACAAAAAACAATTTGGCCATGACGGGTGAAACCAAAGGAACGATCTGGTAGGTTCCGAATACCAATCCAAACACACCACCCAGTGTTACAAAAAGAATATAATTCCATTCTACTTTAATACGCAGACCAAGGATAAGCAAAGTAGCCGATGTCATGCCGATGCTTTGAATCGCAAATGCAAAGTTGCGTGCGATAGCGGGTGGAATATCCAGCAGCAGCGTAAACACTGGGTAAGCAATGGCAGCGCTTCCTTCCGGGCTGGAGCCTGCTATGAAAGAACCGAAGATCATGGTGAGCGCAGCAGGCCATCTACGGGCATAAAGTTCGGATAGATCAATGGGCTGTATATAAATGAGCCAGCTTACCAACACGACAATCAGAAATAAAAAATAAAGAACAGGTATGTTACCGAAAAAATTTCGTGTAGATTTCAATGGGATTGATTTATAACCGATAAATATAAAAGGAAAATGGATTAGTCAGTTCCGGATAACTCATTAATTTTATTAACCTCTAATCATTTACAACCTATGGCAGAAGTAACCACGCTGGTTTCAGCAAACAACAAGATCCTTGGTAAAAATCATAAGCTGTTAAATCAGAACAACAGTATTTTGAAGAGCAACGCCAGCTCACTGAAAGATAACCAGGGATGGATCAAAGAAAACAACAAGGTATTGAAGAGCAACGCCAGGTACGTAGCCGAAAACAATGCGTTGCTGAAGTCAAACAATGCGTTGTTAAAATCCAACCACGATCTGTTGGTACGCATTGTAAAGAAAATCAACGCATAATCACTTCATCATTTTTCGCTTATAGCTTTACAGGAAAGGAACCCAGACAAGGTTCCTTTTTTTGTGAATCTGCCGTATCTAATCAACAAAGGTGATCTTACTGGTTACCTTATTGGCGACAGGAATGATTAGCAATGCGGCTACATAAGCAATCGGGAACATCGTTAACCAGGTGGTCACGCATTTGATTTCCCAACCAGGGTTTATTCCATAGTTTCTCATTACTCCCACAAAAGCCATGAGCATGGTCATTGGCCCGATGATGAATGCCGTATTGATAAATTTCCGGAAGCGGGTATTCAATTTCATAAACCGTTCAGATTCATTTTAGTGCAGGGCTCTTTTTACCAAGAAAAGAATAATGTTTTGATAATGAAAATAACTGCCCCGGAATAAGTTAACTTCTCTAAATTCCGATATGCCTGCTCCTTCGCTCAAACAGGACGGTATCCTTCCACTTGCCTTCCAGTTGAGCTATTTTTTCCCGGTAACCTATTTCGCGAAAACCAGCCGTTTTATGCAGGCGGATACTGGCTGCATTTTCTGAAAAAATAACCGCATACAAAGTCCATATTCCGGCCTGCTCACTTTGAACCACCACGTGATTTAACAATGTGGTTCCAATTCCTTTTCCTCCATGCTGAGGGTGAATGTAAATGGTGACTTCCACCACACCTTCATACGCCTTGCGTGCCGATACCGGCTGAAGTCCGGCCCAGCCTGCTACTTCATTCTGTTGTACGACTACCCATAACAGATGAGAATGAAATTTCTTCCGCCACGTTTCATAGTCAGGAACTTCTGTCTCAAAAGTAGCCTGCCTGGTGAAGATACCCTGCTTATAGATTTCAGCCACTTCGGGCCAGTCTTCTTTTTCAAATAATCGGATCAGGAAACTCATTGCTCTTTCGGATGGAAATATAATCATCCCGGAGGTTTTTATACATATCCTGGTCATTCTGTCAACGCTGTTCGTTTCTCATTTATGGTAGTATATTGCCTGTCGTTGGAGTACATCATTACTTTCCGAAAATCATGACAAAGACCATATTGAGATTTGCCTGTCTGATCAGCCTGATGAGTGTCATACCTCTGTCGGGAATAACACAATCCCGCTCAAAGCCTCGCACCATTGTCACTACAGATGGTGAAGTGGATGATCAGGATTCATTTATCCGTATGCTTTTGTATGCCAATGAGTTTAATCTCATCGGCCTGGTCTATAGCAGTTCGCAGTGGCACTATACCGGAGATGGAAAAGGAACACGCTTTACTTCCGGGCTGCCAATGACAAAAAAATTATATGGCGAGCGTACCGAATTACGCTGGCCAGGCACCACCTGGATGCAGGAGTTCATCGATCAGTATGCACAGGTTTATAATAACCTGAACCAACATGCAGCGGGCTACCCTGCTCCTGCCTACCTGAAGAGCCTGGTTAAGACGGGCAATATTGAGTTTGAAGGAGAGATGGAAAAAGATACCGAAGGCTCGGACTTTATCAAGAAGATTTTACTTGACGAAAGCACCACACCTGTTTACCTGCAAATATGGGGAGGAACCAATACTGTGGCGCGTGCATTAAAATCAATAGAAGAAGAGAATAAAGACAAACCCCAATGGTCTGCCATTCAGAAAAAGGTTTCCGGCAAGACAATCCTTTATGCCGTCCTGGATCAGGATGCCACCTATCAACGATACATTGCTCCCAACTGGCCGGAGATTAAAGTGCTTTATAACTCAGCACAGTTCTGGAACTTCGCTTACCCCTGGCCTCGTGTAGTTCCAGCCGAACTGCAATCGTACCTCAGAGGTCCGTGGTTTAAAGAAAATATCAAGTTCAATCATGGACCGCTTCTTTCCTCTTATTACCTGTGGGGAGACGGAACACGCATTAAAAATGATTTCGACCACACACATGGTGATACTGTACAGCTGAAGAAAAACAATATGACGCAATACGATTTTATATCGGAAGGAGATTCACCCGCCTACTTTCACCTGATTGATGTGGGATTGGATAACCTGAAAGATGCATCGTACGGAGGCTGGGGCGGACGTATGGTGCAATCCGCATCTCATCCTAATCGCTGGGAAGACGGAGATCAGGTGACCGATTATAATCCCTTCACGAAGAAGAACGATTCGGCTTATCCGCAAACAAGATGGATCGATGTTTTGCAAAACGATTTTGCTGCGCGCGCGGACTGGTGCGTATTGCCTTATGCAAAAGCCAACCATGCTCTGGTTGTCAAACTAAATCATAGCAATGCATTGAAGGCAAAACCAGGCACAACGGTTTCGCTAAGTGGTTATGCTAAAGATCCGGACGGTAATGCTGTTACTTATAAATGGTGGCAATACGAAGAAGTGGATTCATATGCCGGCAAAGTAAAACTCAACGATCCAGACAAAAGCAAAGCTTCATTTTCTATTCCGGCTGATGCAAAAAAAGGTAACACTATTCATATCATTTTGGAAGCAAGTGATTCGGGTATTCCAAAACTGACTCGCTATCAGCGTGTGATCGTGACCGTATTATAATTGAATCTATTTCACTCATGTCGCTATTCATCTCTATCCCTGATCACGTTCTCTATGAAGATGAATACATCCTGGTGCTTCATAAGCCCGCCAGCCTGATGGTAGAACCGGATCGGAATGGTCATCCTAATTTACTACAGCAGGTTCAGAGGTATATCAAATCCTCTTTGCCTTCCAAAGATGAAGTTTATGTACAACACATTCATCGGCTGGACCGACCAGTAAGTGGTGTTATCTTATTTGCGAAACAACGGTTGGTCTTAAAGAATCTCAGTGAGCAGTTTGCCGAACGGAAAGTAAAAAAGTACTACCAGGCCCTCACCTCACAGGCACCGGAAAACAGAAAGGGAACATTGATCAACTGGCTGCGCAAGGAAAAGAAGAAAGCAATGATCTATGATTCGGAAATAGAATATGCCGAAAAAGTAATCCTGGATTATGAGATCACAGACCTTGCTGATAAACGTTTTCTATGGAACATTGAACTCCATACCGGCAAGTACCATCAGATCCGCGCACAGTTAGCGCACGTTGGTTGCCCCATCATTGGCGATCATCTGTACGGTTCTGTTCTTCCCTACCGGACTGATGCGATTGCATTGCATGCCCATCAGCTGATCTTTTCTCATCCGGTAACGAATGAAGAGATGAACATCAGTCAGAAGAATGAATTTTAAAACCGGATCAATTCAGGCTGGAAGGAGAAACACCATACGTTTTCTTAAAGGCAAACGAAAAGTGAGAAAGATTCTTGAAACCCACTTCCAGATAAACATCCGATGACTTTAACCCAGAATTGTCATTAGAGATTGAAAGTTAGTGGAGTCTTGATTGAGTTTGTGTTCATCCAGAGTCCTGTAAACCACTCTCTTCGTTTCATAGCCAATGCTAGTTTGAGGATTTTTTGATTG
>Ga0307515_10000725_pt1 | contig 75957 bp, 78 predicted proteins | sample 17_EM_MG_FD_194513 | JGI IMG/M metagenome (GOLD analysis project Ga0307515, IMG submission 194513) | Populus trichocarpa ectomycorrhiza microbial communities from riparian zone in the Pacific Northwest, United States - 17_EM | ecosystem: Host-associated > Plants > Roots > Unclassified | place...
CTGTTTCGACGTCTCAAGGGCTTCCGTCGCATCTTCTCGCGCTTCGAGAAGCTCGACGTGATGTTCGTCGGCTTCATCTGCTTCGCGCTCATCGCCGATGGGCTGCGGTTGTGTTAACAGGCCCTAGTCATCAAGCACGTGCCGGACCTGCCCTTCATGATGGCCGAGGATCTGCACAAGCGGATGCTGAAGCGGTTCGGCAACGACCTGGCGCTCTGGGATGCTGAAGAGTCCACGCACTTGGTCGCGGTCGCCACGTTCGGCATCGGTTCGACGGGCATCGCGGCGATCGAGGAAATGGCATTGGTCCTCACCAGTGCGAACTGGATTCCGGCCGAGCACCTGCACGATCTGCAGCTGATCCACGCGCTGACGCATGCCGGCCGGCGCTTCACCAAGGGGCTGCGCTACAACATGGCCGGTGATCGGCCGCTGGCCTCGGCGGTACTGTCGGACACGGTGCCGCGCCCGGTGGCGCTCTACATCGTCCCGCCCAATGCCACGGACGACTACAAGACGGCGCTCGATGCGCTCGTCGAAGAGAGCGAACTGGCACCCTGGATCTGGAGGGCTGGCGAGCAGGCCAACCCTCCGCTGCCACCCTACACGGGCTACGAGCCGGACGTGCAATCAAGCCCGCACGGCTTCCCGGTCGGCACACCTCACTCGGCGCTCGAACACGCGAGCGTCACACCTTGATCAGGACCCCACTTGAACCGAACCCGCCTCACCTCGATGGCCACGCTGACCGTGGCGTTCGCTCTCGCATTGCCAAGTCCGGCCGCGCTCGCCCGCAAGAAGCGGGAATCGCTCATCGACAGCGTCGTCAACGCATACGAATCGAATCACTCGTTCGAGATCCCCGCCACCGGAAGCATGGAGGTCGCGTTTAGCCCCTCGGAGGGAAGCGAGGCGCTGGTCGTCAAGGTCGTCGACTCGGCACGCACGGAACTGCGCATCCTCGCCTACAGCTTCACCAGCGCGCCAGTCACGGCAGCGCTGTTGCGCGCGAAGAACCGCGGCGTTGACGTGCGCCTGGTGGCCGACGAGAAGAACAATGGCACCGATGACCGCAGCGGCAAGGCACGCGCAGCGCTCTCCGCACTCGTCAACGCCGGCGTCGACGTGCGCACCATCAGCGTCTATCCGATCCATCACGACAAGGTCATGGTCGCAGACCGCGAGACGGTCCAACTCGGCAGCTTCAACTATTCGGATGCCGCCGCGCGGCGCAACAGCGAGAACGTGCTCGTCAACTGGCGCAACCCGAAACTGGCCGCCGTGTACCTTGGCCACTTCGAACGCAACTACCGGCAAGCCAGAGGGTTCCAAACGCAGTATTGATCCTGCCGGTGCACCTTCGCACCGGCTCGCAAACCAGATCAAGCGAACTGACCGTCCGCGGCGTGCGAGACGCAGCGGATGCCCACGTTGCCCAGCATGTCGAGTTCGCTTTGCTCGAACATCGAGGTCGGCACCCGCAGGCCGAGTTCGTGCAACACGCCTTTGAAGTAGTCCAGCGACTTCGACAGGCCGTAGCAGCTGGCCAGCTTCAGGTCGTTGAGGGTGGAGTAGACAAATTCGTCGCCGTCGTCGTCGGCGTCGCACTTCTCGACGAAGCAGAAGAAGCCGCGCAATGGTCGGTCGTAGCCGACAACAACGATCACGGGGCGACCTTCCAGGGTGGTGTTGAAGCTGTGCTGTGACATGAGTCCTCCTGAACGCCTCGGTTGGATTTCAGTTGGCGTGGAATGCAGCGCCTTGAGCGCCCTCTGCCTTCTCGTAGTCGCGCGTCCACGCGTCGGCTTCACTCGAGCGCTGCGACGCAATCTCCGAGCGCGGTGCACCCGGCTGGCCGAGGTACTGCACGCGGAGCGCCTTGAAGTTGAACCCGCCGCGCTTCTCCGCCGGCTGATACCAGCTCTGGATGCGCCCTTCGACCGCGACCGGCGATCCCTGGCCGAGATACTTCGCATCGCGCTCGGCCTGCCTGCCGATGGTCGTGATCGGGATGTAGTCGCAGTCCTCGTGCTTCACACCGCCTTCGTCGTGCCAGAAGTCGTTGCAGGCGACCGTATACGTGACGGTAGGCGTGCCTTTCGGCGTGTAGCGCAGCTCGAGGGGCCGAGTCACGTTGCCGGTGATGATGAAGTGATTGATGTTCATTCGAGACTCTCCTTGAGGTTGATCGGTTGCATAGTCCAAAGGGCGCTGGCTCTTTGCGGCAGACCGGATTCCAAGATTCCGAGCCCATCGTTTTGGGTTGCTGAGCCTGGGGTGGCTTGGTAGCCTGCCGCCGTGTTTCCTGAGTTCGTCGCCCGGTGAACGGCCGCGCACGGGGCGGCGCTGGAGCAAGGGGGAAGCATTCGTAATCGCGACAGCGTTATGAACACCCCCTTGCAGGCGCAGCCGGTCCGGCGACGACACGGGCGCAGAGTCCACCGGAAACAGCGACGCACTCAGGAAACACGGCCGCCGCACGCCTCCACCGTGCGAGGCAAACCGCCGCGCGGCGAGCGCCCCTCGCGCCTTCGGCGCGCTGACCAGGACGGCCGCAGCCTGCGAGGACCGGCCAGCGCGCCAAGCGCGCAACGCTAGGGCGGCCTGGAGGTGTGGCGGCATGGCCGCCAGTCCCGCAGGGACCGAGCGACAGCGAGCACCGCAACGGGCGTCCCGGTTTTCGCGTCCGCGAAAAAGCGCCTGCTCTTGCGACCGACCGATCCACCGCATCGACCGAAGCCGATGTCAGTCGCGTCCAGCCTGCTCTCGATCCAGATGCCTGACGGCCCGCTCACGAAGCACCTCCCACAGCGCAGCGGCATCGAGGGCAACGCCGAGCGGATCACGCTCGGCCTGCTCCAGCGCCAGGCGCAGCCAATCCCTCGAGTCGCCGCGCAGCGCCATCGCGAGCGGCGCCTCACGCCCGGCCGCCGTTGCGGCGACATGCGGAGCGTCGCCGCGCAAGCGGCGAAGCTCCGTCTTGCTGTCGCCGCATCCCTGCCGTGCCGGCCGCTCGTTGCCGACCTTCGATCCTTTCTGGAAGCGCGAGCTGTGCATGGGTCTGATTTGAGGCCCTCGGTGCATCGGGCAACGAGGGCGATGGCTGATGCAGCGGCGGCCGATCAGTCCGCGAGGCGCGCGGAGCGCAGAGGCGTCGGTAGCCAGCGCATACCAGCCAGCAGCGCAGCACCTGCTGAGATTGCCTCGGTCTTCTTCATCTTCGGCAAGTCCTTGGCGGCGCCCTCCCCGACCGCAGCCGTGACGGCCTCGATGATCTTGGCCTTGGGAACATGCGTCAGGAAGTTGTCTGCCCCCGGCGTCCACCAATCGGCCAAGTCGAGCGACAACGCATTGGCGATCGTGTCCGCCTGGACGTTCGCACGACTGCGGCGCTGCACCAGATCAACGCTTTGCGCCGTGCAATAGGCGAGCAGCGACAGAACAGTGGCCTGAGGCTGGGCAATCAGCCACGACAGCCAATCGTTCGCATCTTCGGGCAGCAACGATTCCCAACGGTCGCGCTCGGCGTCGAGAACCTTTGCGGCCGCGCTCTCGGCGAAGTTCGTCGCGTCGCGTTCCAGACCAGCGCGGCATCCCTTGACCGTCACCTGCGCAGGTTTGCTGCCTGCAGCGCGCCGTCCGAACAGGTCGCTCGCCATGCCGTGCGCCAGTACGGCAAGGGCGACTTGCGCGTTGCCGATCAATGCCGCCTGCATCGCCGCGGTGCGATGGCTGGTCAGATCAGCCATCAGGCGTTCCGAGAACTCTTCGGGAGCGCTCTTGCCGTCAGCCAGCGCACCGGAAGCATCACCGCGGCCTGCGCGGTCGTTGGACTGGGTGGCCGCCCTCGCCGCCTCCGCCGTCATCAGACCCCGCCGCACCTGGATCGTGCCCGCCTGCGTCGTGACGACCGCACCGAGCTGCGACTTGTCATAGCCGGACGTGTCGATGCGCGCGTGACGTGCTGCTTCCAACTCACCCCGAATCACGTCGCACTCGGCGTCGATCGCTTCGAGGACGGACGTGGCCTCCTCGCTGTCGTCATCCGAATCCGCGCCGTGGTTGTACCTGTCTTCCAGCGCGTCGAGTTTGGCTTCACGAGCCTCACGCTCGACACGAGCGGCATCGCTCTCCGGCAGGTAGCGAACCGGCGGTTCCCGAAACCGCTGCTGTTCCTCGTAGCCCATCTGCTCGATGATCTCCACCCACGCCCAACCCTCGGTGCGAACAGCGTCGGCATGTTCGGTTAGCACCTCGGCAACGAGCAGATCGACCAGGCCAGGATCGTCAAGGAACACCTCGTCCGTGAACAGGTCCTTGCGGGTGGTGCCGCCGCTCGCTTCATAACGCGCCAGCGTGATCAGCTTGACGCGCGGGTCGGCGGCGTTCACCTCGGTTTCGGTCAGCTTGCGCTTGATCGCACCGGCCGAGCGGCTGTACTCGGGCAGTCCCTTCCACACGGCCACTTGACGCTTCTGATCGTCCACGGACGCGAGCGCCATCATCTGATCCAGCGTGGCCTTGCCTTCGCGGAACAGCGCGACGAGCGAAGGCGCGACAGCAGCAAGCCGCATGCGCCGCTGGACATGCACGACCGACACGCCGAAGCGATTCGCAATGTCGTCCAGAGACTTCTTCTGCGCGTGCAGTGCCGCGAACGCGGCAAATTCGTCGGCCGGGTGCATCGCTCTTGCCCGAGGTTCTCGGCGAGGCTGACGGATGTTTCGGAACCCTCCTCGACTTCCTTGCAGTTGATCGGCTCATCCGAGTGCATCTTCTTGGCGCTGACCAGCAAACCCAAAGCGCGCCAGCGCCGGCCACCGGCCTCGACGCCGAAGCGGCCGGTCGGCAGACCGTTCTTCAGTTCCCGGCTGACGTGCAGATCGGACAGCAACCCGCCCGCCTCGATCATCGCGGCCAGCCGCTTGATCCCTTCCTCCGAGTGATCCTTGGCGCTGCGCACGTTGGACTTCGACAGGAACAGGCTCGAGAAAGGAACGGTGATGCGCTTGCTCGTCGGCAGCGGGGCCGTGACGGCGGCGACGCCTTTGCGGGTGGCGCTGGCAGACTTCAAAAGGCTCTTGGACATGATGACTCCTGATGGTGTTGCGGGGGTGGAGAAAGTGCTAAACCTACTGATGCGTTCAGGCGGCGATGCGGGATTCGGTGAGGCGTCGCATGTCCCGCTGACGCGCGGAACAACCAGAGAGCCATGCGCCCGTGAGGCTGGGCGAGCCGTCGAACTGCACTGGCACGGGTGTGCCGGTGATCGAGGCCGCACCGGCGCGATACGCCCAACGCCGCGCGCGCCGGCAATGCTCAAAGGCTGCTCGCAGATCGAGCGGGCTGGTGACATGCGCCATCGCCATGGCGCAGCGGGCGTCGAGTACCAGTTCGGATACGTTTGTGTGCATGGGTCGTTCTCCTTCGGTGCGTTCAGTGCTTGGTCGAGCGGGGATTCGGTCTAACGATTCACGTCAGCTGGTGTTGCTTGTTGGGACCTGCTGTTCGGACGATCTCCTCGTGGGGGTTGCTGGTGGTGTGGGTGGTCGCTGTGTTCATGGGTGAGGCCTCCTGTGGTGGTATCTCTGCCGATCGGTGCGTCTCGACGCATAAAGAGACCGGGCAGCGAGGGCGGAGGGGCGCGCCCGGAGGCCGCATGCGGAGCGCAGCAAAGCGAGCACCGAACGGGTGAGGACGCGGGCGAAGCCTTCACCCCGGATCCCTCGATGACTGGGCTATGCGTCGAAGAGAGACGTACTGATCGGTAGAGCGCCACGGCCTCACGGACACAGCGACGCGCTTCCCACGACACCGGCAACGCGCGCAGCCAAGGGCTGCGCACTCACGCCGCGCAGCGGCGCACTTCAGGGACGGCCGCAGCCTGCGAGGACCGGCCAGCGCGCCCCGCGCGCAACGCTAGGGCGGCCTGGAGGTGTGGCGGCACCGCCTCCAGTCCCGCAGGGACCGAGCGACAGCGAGCACCGCAATGGGCGTCCCGGTTATCGCATCAGCGAAAAAGCGCCCGCTCCCGGTTGGTCAGCAACCCACCGTCGTGACCGACATATGTGACATGCGTAATGACCAGCGCAGCAGCGGGCAATCTACTGCCGAGCACTGTTGGACAAAGCCCGGCCGCGCGAAGCGGCCGGGCTCGCACACGTCAGGCGGCCGCGAGGCTCGCTGACGTGTCCGACGGAACTGATGCCGGCACGCGGGCCTCCCTTCGCTGCACCGCCAGGCGCTCGGTGAGCGCGACCATGCGCCGCGTCGCCACCGCCTGCATTGGCGGATCGACCTCGACGCCGATCGCATTGCGACCGACCATCCGCGCCGCGATGCAAGTCGATCCCGAGCCCGCGAACGGATCGACCACCAGGCCGCCGCGCGGACAGAACGACTCGATCAACGGCGTCAAGATGCTCAAAGGCTTCTGAGTCGGATGAAACTTGTTGCCCGAGTAGGCCCACTCGATCACGTCGCCGATCGGCTGCTCAGGCGTGACAGGCCGGCCCTTGGCCAACAGGTACGCGTTCTCATGCTGGTAGCGCAGAAGCCGACTGCTCGATGCGTAGCGCTTCGGGAACGTCAAGTGACCCACCACGCGGAAGCCGGCGGCCTTCCAGGCGTCGAAGAACAGATCCACCCGACTCCAACCGTAGAACGACACACAAAGCCGATCCCGTTTGAGCACGCGGAACATCTGCTCGAACGCCGGGCGAAGCCATTGCGGGTCCGTGTCGCCGGCAAGGCTGCGCCCCGAACGATCGCGATAACCGACCAGGTACGGCGGATCGGTGAGCAGGAAGTCCACGCTGGCATCAGCAAAGGTGCGGAGCACTTCGCAGCAATCACCGAGAAGGATCTGATTCATGGGAACGGGCACGTCAATCTCCAGTAGAGGCTGAAGGCACCGGGTTGAGTGGGGTGCCATGCGCTCGCTCAGCGGGATAGGAAGAGCGCACGGCGTGGCTGGCGCCGCAAGGGCAGAGGGAGCGGGTGTCGTGGAATAAATGGGAGGGCCCCGCGCCGCGGGAGGGCGCCCGTCTATGCCGCGAAAGCACCCGCTCAGGCGCCAGGGGACAACGCTGTCGGCCGTGCGTGAGCGAAGCGATCGTCAGAGAGCCGCGAAGCGAGCGAACGGCCGACAACGTTGACGCGACCGAAGGAAGCCCCTGGACGCGGGCAGTGCCCGCGCAGGCGCCGGCCGTTGACTGGCGGCGAAAGATGCGCCGTGCGATCTTCCCGCTCCAGCCTTGCCCAAGCACCGACCATGAACACGCGCGACGCGCGCTGTGCACGGGCGCCGCAAGCGCGCCCGACAACGCGGCGATGCCACATGACCGTGCAGCCAAGGGCGAAGCGGGCAACTGCCTCTTGCGGCAAAAGCGCGGGGGGATAAGGCACGCGCCGAAGGGGCTGGGCGCAACCAGCCCCTTCTTGAGCAGCCCGCGCTGCCGGGCACTCCGGACGCAACGGGCTCGAGGTCGACCTCGGCACCAGGCGCGACCACCTCAACGCCGCAGCGCCCGGTCCTCGCGCCCGATGGCGGGTCAATCAAACAGGCTGATCTGCTCCAGGCGCTGATCAACAATCGCGCGGCGAACCTTGGTCATCGGCTCGGCGGCCTGCGTTGCCGGCAGCGGCGCCGGATCTGGTGCCGTGGGCACCGCCTCGGCCAGCTCAGGCACTTCGAACACAGCCGCCGCGTCGCGCTCGGCGGAGCGCGAGCGCAGCCGCCAGTCCCACCCGCCAACGACGTGCGCCGGCGTCACCCAATGCGCCCACTCCTTCATCGTCAGCGAGTTGCCGTGCACGACGATTGCCGGCACGTGCAGCAGCGCGAGCTGCAGGTAGGTCATGTGCACGGCCGTGGCGTCGATGTCTTGCGCAGTCACGTGCATGACCTGCTGATAGTTGATGCCCTGTTCGTGTATCGCGTCGGCGCAGGCGATGACCATTCCGCCCGCGCCGCATGTCGGCTCGTTGATGGTGATGAACCCTTGCTTCTCGATCTGGCCGCGCACGTCGCCAACGGTCAGGCGCGCCATCAGCGACGACACGGGGTATGGCGTGAAGAACTGGCCCTTGAAGCTGTCGCCGAGCTCAAGGCCCATGAACAGGTCGCCGAGGCAATCCGCGAAGCCGCACTCGAGCCATTGGACCAGCACGGCAAACATGAGCGGGAAGCGCTCGACTTCCTCGCGTTCATACTTCCCAACGATCTGCAGGTAGCGCGCCTCGCGCAGCTCGAACTGCAGCTTGTCGACGGCATTGCTGATCGACAGCGCGCCCAGCTCGCAGAAGTCCGAGAACACCTCGCTCAACCGATGCCGCCGCGCGTTCTCCCGCATCAGAGATGACATTTCCTTTGCGTGCGCGTTGTGCCCGATCAGCGGCAGCTTTGCCTTTGCTTTAGCCATGGTGTGTGCTCCGTGGCGTCAGATCAAAGGGACACGTCGCCGGAGCGATGGAACGCGGGCGCGAGCCGCACGGTTGGCAGCCGGTCGTCGGCGTGCTCCTGCGCCGAGATCTCGGCGCGTGCTGCTTGCCAGCGAGCGACATGAGCGCGTGCACAGTCGATCGCCTCATTGGCGCGCCTGATGTCGTCGACGAATCGCGGGAAGACCGAGGACAAAAGGCCCTCGACGATCTCGATGTGGATCTGCAGGCGAGTGCGAACGTCGAGCTTGAGCCACTCGAGACGCGTTGCGCCGCCGAGGTCGTTGCGGCTCCAGTTCAGCGAATCGACAGCGCTTCGGAACTCTCGAATCGTGGGTCGCTTGAGTGCTGCTCGTGGTGAGGCCTCGGGGGCGAGGAACTGCGCTTCGTCGGCGTTGCTGCTGTTGGGGTTGGTCGGTGCGTTCATGGTTGTGCCCTCGGTGGTGGTTGAAAAACTTCTGCTCTTTGGAGCCGGCTCGACGCATGAAGAGACCGGGCAGCGAGGGCGGAGGGGCACGCCCAGAGGCCGCATGCGGAGCGCAGCCGCAGGCGAGCACCGAACGGGGGACGGGCGCGGGCGAAGCCTTTACCCCGGAGCTATCGATGACTGGGCTATGCGTCGAAAAGAGCCGGACCAAAGAGCCGATCGGCCACTTCCGATCACGAACGCGCCGACGGCTTGCCACAACAGCGGCAACGCGCGCCTCGCCTGAAAGGCGTGGCGATCTCTCGCCGCGCAGCGGCGCACTTGTGGCTAGGTTTTTCGGTCGGCGTCAGCTACGCACAGGACGCGCACGCTGTTCCCCCGGCCACGCGCAGAAGACCGCTGGGGGATAAGGCCAGCGCCGAAGGGGCGGGGCGGAAGCCGCCCCTTCTTGAGCGGCTACTGCGCCTCAGAGCCACCGCCTGACAAGCGGCGTGACCCGCCACCATTCACCGTCCAGGCTCGACGCGACGGCGAGCTCGGCACGGCCGGCTCCGCGCTTCACCATTCGGCCGCCGTCGACCTGGAAGTTCAGCGCGCGAAGTGCCTGTGTCGTGAAGCGGCGGCGCAAGGTCGTGTAGATCCTGGGCGCGCGCTTCACGGACGCTTGTCCATGGCGACGCCGAGAGTCCGTGACACGTCGCTGGCAACGGCCTTGTCGTCGAGCGCGATGCGCGCCCGCTCGAGTTCACTGGTCGCAAGTTCGATCGTGCCGCGGATCATCGCGTCAGCCTCGGGAGAGATGATGCGTCGGTGCGGCTGGCTCGAAGCTTCCATACGGGCGAACTTGAATAGTTCTTCGGCGATGTTGAGCAGCCGGTCGAGCAACTCGACATGTTGGTCAGCGTCCACGTGCTGAACCCTCCCTGTGTTGACGCGCGAAAGTGCACGCGCTGGAAGCCCGGGCTCGCTGAGCCGGGGTTCGCCTTCGGAGGTCAGCCTTTGAGGCGGCGCATTTCCTCGGCGAGCATCCACAGCGCTCGATTGAGCTTCAGGTTCGTGTCGAGGCCTTCGACGGGGCGCGTGCTCTGCCGGCGACCGTTCTTCGTGCGGGCCGGGAGACCGCCACGGACGAGGTGCTCCTGAACTACATTGAACCGGCTCCAAAGGTCTGGCGCACTGTCGGCGGCGCGTCGCGGCGAAAGCACCTGCGATTCGGTGATGGGTGGCGGCGCTGTCACACTCGGTTCGTATTTCAGAGCGAGGGCTGAGCGCGCGAAAATGTCGGCCTCGGCGCGGTCCAGCGTCACGCCGCGCATGTCGTCTCGCAGTTCGCGAACCAGGTTGAAGCCGTCGAGCACCTCAAATGCGCCATTGATGACGTCATCAATAATCTGGCCTTTGTGCGGCACGCGGATATCGGCCACGTTCTGACCGCAGACCAGTCCGTTCATGCAGACAAATCTCAGCATTCCAGCCATCATTTGGTACGAGCTGCTGCCGTCGTGCGAATTCAGCAGGATCACCTCGTTGGCCTCGCCGTCGTCGATTTGACTGGCGTGGCGCAGGCGAAGCATGTGTTTGGTGTGCTCGCGCTTGGCGTCGTCACGCACACGCGTCTGCGCCACCATGAACGGCTCGAACCCTTCTTTGCGCAGGCCGGCGAGCACCGTCGAGGTGGGGATATAGGTGTAGCGCTCAGAGCGGCTCGTGTGCTTCGCCTCGGCAAAGATCGAGGGAGCGACGCTGCGCAGCTGATCGTCGGACAGCGGCTCGTTGCTGCGCAGTGCGGGGGAGTTGCGGCCGAATCGTGAAGCGAGTTGCATGGTTCATTCCTTGAAGTTGAAAAGACACCGGGTCCCTAGATTCCGCCCCCTCAAAAGAGGGTTCTTGTGCGGTCGGCCTGCTCCCGAATCTGGCCTACCGTTTCCCTGAGTTCACGCCCGGTGAAAAGGGGCGACAGGGTCGGCGGCGGAGCAAGGGGGAAGCATTCGTAACGCGCGCGTTATGAACACCCCCTGGCAGGCGAAGCCGGTCCGCGGACGAGACGGGCGCAACGTTCACCGGATAAGGCGTGAAAGCAGGGCAACGGTCTGGCTCGGTGAGCTGCCAAAACGCACAGGCAACCGCCGCGCGGCGAGCGCCTGCGCGTGCCGAGGGCACGCCTGGTCAACGCAAGCACAGCGCGCAGCGCGGCACGCGCGAAGGCCGATCAGGCAGGGCCTGTTCGGCGGCTGTTCGGGACGCCAAGCGGAGCGCCGGCGGGGGTGGGCGCAGCCGACCCCCAGGAGGGCAAGCGAAGCGCGCAGCGCCGGTCCGGCGCGAAGGCGTCAGTCGAACGCAGTGAGAGACCGATGGAAGCCCGCAGGGGCGAGACGCCGCAGGGGGCTCGATGCACAGCACGACAGCGCGACCCGGCCACTGGCCGGGGGACGCCCCCACGACGATCACTATGATGGTGTCAATGAACACCAAGAAGCAACCAACCACCAATGAGCGCCTGCGCGCACTGGTGGAAGCCTCGGGGCTGACACAGGCCGAAGCTCTGGCGCTGTTCAACAAGCCGCTCGGGCCGGCTGGCTACTCGCTTGACTACTGGAAGGGCTTCTTTTGCGACCCCGCATCGAAGCGCTTCAAGCCGCTTCGCCCCGACCTACTTGCGCACGCCGAGAAGGTGTTCGCAAGGCTTGCAAATGGACGTTGACACAGTGTTATTTAACACTGACGATAAGGGCATGGACTCGCAACCGCATGCCGCGCAACTCGTCGAGATGAACCAGGCCGTCCCGCCTTCTCTGGCGTCACTGCTACAGCCTTCAAGACCTCGGGGCCAGCGTGATCGTCGACGTTCCGATGGCGCGCACCGTGGGCTCTCAAATCAAGGTGTACAGACCCACGCCTGTCGCAATCTGCAACTACGCGGACGCGCGCCGTTTCGTGGATGAACACAACTGAACCTGAAAGGACCAAGGCAATGGACACCGCAGAAATGAAGCATTTGCTGAGCAAAGCTCGCGACGCGAAGCGCGGCGGCGACGACTCCTGGTCAGCTCGCCGTCGCACTGGTGCTCAATCGCGCAGATTGGCTAGAGCGCATGAACTACACAATCGGTGAAGCGCTTGAGCGTGTGGGCACCGAGTGGGTCGCTTTGATCCCGCATGTGGAGCGCGCATTGCGCGACGAAGACTGAACGGAAATGCAAGCTCGATGACCGCTCCACTGAGCTGCTGGCGCTGCGACAACTGCGGCGAACCGATCGACCGCTTGCAGGACTGCTATGTCGTATGGCATTCCCGGTACGGGAAGGTCGACGACCGATCTTCTGCCGCAACGTGCGAACGTCCCAGCGCTCGATGCGGCACATCTCCGCGTAGAAGTCTCGGGCCAGCGGGTCCTTGATGGGCAGCAGCGCATGGAAGTGCGACCAGTTCAATTGTTGTGACAGCGTCACGACAATCGCCTCGTCAGGAAATAGGCGCGGTCGAGTCCGCTGGATCGGGGAACGCACGCGAGTCGTTGACGATTGATGCAGGGACCAAAAGAGACGGGCTGACTTCGTACAAGGGTTCGCGCTCCATGGGATCCTCTTCGAGATTTCCTGATCGCGACTCCGACGTATCGCAACCCATTACTATCGGTTCATCGCGTCCACATCCAGGCCGGACGCATCCAAGTCAAGCTGGAACTGCTCCATCGGTTTCATCGTTCCGGTGGCACGCCGGTACGCGCGTTCATCAGCTTCGGTACCTATCCGAAGCGGAATCCGAAAAGCCCCCCGTCTTCCGTCTCGTCTGAAAGACGTGTACCGAGAACGGCTTCCTTGATGCCGTGCGCTATGCCGAGCGGCAAGCGGTCGAAGATGTCGGAGTTCATTGTCACGATGTATTGTTGACCGGGGGCACTGGTCGCCTTCATGCCAAGGCGCAAGGCGCCCGAAATTTGACGTTCATCGACACCATCAAATAGATGGCTGTCATGGATGAGAAAGCCGGGACCACCATAGCGTTTCGTGACGATCTTGAGCAGAGCCAAGTCGAAGCAGAAGATTTCCATGTTGGAGATGCCGCCGCCGCGATCGCCCTCAATTGCGATGCGAAACTCAGGGCCGTTTTCCGTCGCGTCGACTACGAATCGACCGGCACGGTCATCGTAGAGCTCGCCAATGGCCTCTGCGATGATGAGAATGGCGTCGTCAAGGGCAGCAGCTCGCGCGCGATGATCTTCCTGGAGCCGGCGCTTGAGATTGGCTCGATCAATGTCGAGCTTGGTCGTCTCTCCTTCGAGCGCCTCGGCAGCCTTGAATCGCTCGCGCAAAGATGCGGCTTGCGCATCGCTCTCGGCAAGCTCGCGCTGCATATCGAGAAAGTCGTCCAGCGCGCCGCGTCCTTGAAGCTGCTGAAGGAGTTCGCTGCGTTCCTTGTCGAGGCGTCCCAACGTTGAGTCATCGTTCGCGATTCGTGCGCGGAGGTCGGCAATCTCCTGTTCAAGATGGATGCGACGGTTGGCGACCACCGACTCATAGAAGCTGCTGACGTCTTCGAAACGGCGCAGTGCAAGGCCAGGGAGTTCGATGCCAGCGGCGGCGTAAAGCTGTTGAATGTCGGAGCGTTGTGGAGGCTTCTCTGACTGCAGGGCTTCTTCGAGGTGCTCGAGCGTTTCGTTGAGAGACACACTCTGCCGCGTGAGAGTCTGCATCTCGCTTTTGATCTGACCCGCGCGCTTGGACAGGGCCTTGTAACTCTCGAGGACTTCAAAGTTTGAGATGGCGCCGCGGAGCTTGGCGGCCCTTGCGTCCGCCACAGTCACTTGCGGCCTCAACTCGGCTACGGTGCCGATGACAGAACCAAGCGCACCGATCTTCACTGCTTTTTTCAGTTCCTCAAGGGTCTTCTCGCGGGCGCGAATCTTGTTGAACTCAAATGGGATCTGCCAATCGAGGCCGAACAGGTACGACAAGTTAACCTGCCAGTCCCAGCGCTGCTGCTTTTCGGCTTGGCGTTCAGGGCTGATGAAACCACCTGAGTTCCGGCGACGCGCGAAATAGGAAAACATCGACCTGAAAGTCGGCGTGAAGGACTCATCGAACAGCGTACCGCGTTCATCGGCAGGCAATGCAAACATGGCATGCCCGAGGAATACGCGCCAGTTTGTGTTTGAGACATAGAACCGCTCGCTGGCCTTGTCCAACTTGCGAGGTAGATCTTGGCGCTCCTCGCCGCCTTTCACGAGAAATATCTTCGAGGGGTCGGCGCCGCTTCGCGCAATCACAAACTCCTCGCCAGCTATTCTGAAGGTGCCCTTGAAAGTGTGCTCAGCCAACTCGTCGAGCTTGAACAGAGACTCCTTGTCGCAGTCGGCGCCAAGGAGGAAATGGATGATCTCGATGAGGCTCGTCTTGCCGGCACTGTTGCGTGTCTGCTTGTCCGTTGAGGCGGCGCTTCGGTCCGACAGCAGGACATTGAGCCCTTCGTGAAACGTCACGGGCTTGAAGGTGCCGAGGGTGCTTTCGATGGAGAGGATCATCGGGAAGCCTCGCCATAGATGACGCCGTTTCGATAGTCGACCGCCGAAATCGCGTAGAGAAGATTGAGAGCGAGGACGAACCAATCAAAGGAAACAGGCGCGGTCATGCTCTTGTGTACCTGAGCATCGCGAACACAGTCCCAAAGGGCCGAGACGGTCCTCGGCTCTTCAAGGTGCTTGAGGATCTCGCCGCCGACGCTGATGAGCGCCCGGTCATGCGCCAGGTATTTCGTCGGGAGAATCATGGCGCAGTCACCGTCGGTTTATTCTCGAAGATGTCGCAGTTCTCGAAGAGGAACGCTAGGAGAGCTTGTGCCGCAACCTGCTTTGCGGGCGGCACGCTGCCGATGCCAACGACCAGTTCGTAGAGCGCCGCCATGATGTCACCCGGACTCAGGTGCTGCGACTTCAGATACTTGTAGCGTTCCTTGAATAGCTTCGCTGTCCGCTCCCCGGTCAGGGGATCGGGATGCCTCCTGAAATAGTTGCCGACGAGGTGCGCATTCTTCCAGCCACCAGTGATGAGGAGCTTCCAGTGATTCGGCAGCTTGTTGTAAACCAGCTTGTCGGGCGATACAGGCGTGAGGTCGAAACCATCAAAGTCGATAGCGTCGGCTTCGCTCGCAAGGTGTTCGACCAGTTGGCGCAGTGCTGCAATGTCGAGATTTGCCGCGTCGGAATCCGACGCCGCTGGCCCAAGCAGGGCCTCAATCTGGAAAGGCTTGAGCTCGAAGAGACGCGCTTCGAGGCCTTCGATTCCGACAAACCCAAAGACCAGGCTCGGGTTGGTGCTCTTCAATGCCTCAAGGGTCGTGATGGCCTCAACTGGAAGGCCGTCGGCGATGTTATGAACCATGTGCCACTCTTTCATGATGGCCGCGAGGTTCTTGTTCGCCTTCTGAAAATCGGAAGTCATTTTTTTAGTGAGCGTCGCGACCTGCTTCAGCTCACCGGCCAGAGCGCCGTAGCACTGGAACAGTTGCCCAAGCGATGTCAGATAGCCATCGCAACCTTTGTCGCCGAGTGAGCCGTAGGGTCGCACGCGGACGAAATCATCTCCGTGGAGTTTTCCCATGACGTCCGAGAAGAAGTCCTGGAAAGCATCACCCCCCGACTTACGCAACTTGAGTTCGAGAGCAATGCGCCAGTAGTAGCGCTGTTCGGCCGTCATCGAGGTAGTTGCTTGCATCTCGTTTATCGCCCCTCGGCCGGTTCTACACCAGCTCAATTTGAATGGTGCGCCCGATCAACTTGGCGGCGCGCTGACGTGTGGAAAGGGTGGCATCGCATCGGTGACCTGCCAGACAACGACTTCCTCGATGGCGAGTGCCAGCGTTTCGTCAAGTGTGCCCTCTTCCTTGAGGAAATCGTCGAGGCTCGAACCGATGTTCTTCTTGCCCATGATTCAGTTCCCCAAGGCAAGCGGCCAGGCGGCGTCAACCATGGCGACTGACGTGGCTATCGCAGTACTGAACTCAACCTGCTCGCCGTAAACCATGGTAGCAACGAAGTTGTTGTAGAGGTTCCTACCCGCAGGTTCCATCGTCCAGACATCGATCCCCTTGCGGGTCTCCCCAGGAATGTCGTCGTGGTACGCGGGATACTGGTTTCTGAACTCCGCCGCATCTTGTTGGGCAACCTTGCGAGCCAACTCGACGGCTGTTGCAAGGTCGATGTGGTCGCGGATCATGTGCAAGTCATAAATGTGGCGCACCAAGGTGAGGTCATGACCACGACTGAGCCCGGCAAGCTCCATGGCCGAACGCCGCGTCAGTGACACGATCTTTTCAGCTGCTGTCTCCGTCACGCTCACACAATCGATCGCCGGAATTTCCGGGACGTGTCCGGAGGCCTCGGCAACAAATGAGGCCACGGGCAGACGCAGCGATGGCAACCGCAACGCAGCAAGGGTCAACTCGATCTGAATGGTCGGGCGCAGTTGCGCGCCGACATCACCGGGCTCGGCATAGTTCAGGTGGTAGACGGTGTACTCGTTGGCGTCGCGAGAGCGCAGCTGTGCCGTATCGGCGGTGTCAATCTGGAAGCCCGCCGCCTGCAGACTGGCCGATATTCGATCGCGCAGAGCGCCCAGCTGTCGGCGTCGCTGATTGCGGCTTGTGGGTGCGCCGCCATCGAGTGACACGATTTTGAAGTCGACGTCCTCCGACATGCGACGCACGAGTTTGTGGGCACGAGCCAGACAGGTGCCCCCTGCGAATACCAGACGGAAGGGGTTGGCATCGACCGAGTTGATCGCGCGCAAAGCGCGCATCACATGCCAGTCCTTCTCGACCGCCGCTGTTTGCGACAGCCCGAAATGATCCTGAACGGCGCGGAAGTCGATGGTTTCGCTCACCCGATCCTACCGTTCCAGCACGAGCGGCTTGCCGCGGTAGCTCAGCTGGCGGGAAAAGCGCCCCTTCACTCGCACCACGGCGTTGACGGGCACTTGCGTGGATCGCCCGTCGTTGTAGGCGCGCTCCCAACTACTGGGTTCCCATGGCACCCCGAGCTTCGTCAGCGCCTCGCGGGCGACACCGACAAAACCCTCGCGCGCCGCCAACATCGGCTGTCCTGATAGCGACGAACGTTCAGCTCGGCTATAGACGCCATAGCCGAGGCGGACCAGGCTGCCCTCTTGCACCAACTGTCGCAGCGCGCGCAGCACCTGATCCTCGCCGCCGAGATCGTTGAACTCGCGGGGCAAGAAGACGTCGGCACGGCTACGCACGATCCGCGTCTTGACCCTTTCGCGCAATGGCTTGACTCGCTGCATTTTGTTGCCTATCAGCTGTGTTTCTGGCTACAAAAACCCGACACCAACGATATACAAAAACCCGACACATTGCAAGACACGCATGGGCTTCTCCTCGGTTTGTTCCGCTACCGCTCTTGCGCGCCGCGCGCCACCGCAAATGGCGCGACCGCCATGACCACGCACGTCCTCCAACTGTTCACTGGTTCGCCGACCGTTCCTCGCGACCGGCCGGCGCGCCACCGGCTTGCCCTGCGTCGGATCGCCGCGCTTGTGGGCCACACGTTGCGCCACCCGAAGCGCTCACCACCATCGGTCGTTGGCTGTCACGCCGCGCTCGCCGGCACGCGATGCGATCGACATCACGCTGTCGACTTCAGCCCGCTCTGCACAATCCCCATAGCCACGTAGCGCCCCCGAACGGGCAGCGGACTGTCTCGCGGCTTCCTCCCTTGGGCGGGCGCCGGCGGCGCGAGCGCGTTCGCGCCGGGTCAAGCAACAGTTGCAGTTCGAGCTCTGCTCATACCGCTGTTCGACGCGCGAATGCTCAGCAGTTGATCGGCGATCGATGCCAGTGTCCGGATGCCCTCGACATGTCTATCGTCCATCGGGTGAGCAGCCGTCAGGCGCAGGCAATGATCGAAGCGGTTGCCGGTGCTGAACACGGCGCCGGGCACGAATGTGTAGCCGTCTTGCCGGGACTTCTCCAGCAACGCGCACGCGTCCAGTCCTTCGGGCAGTTCTACCCACAGCTGATAGCCTCCTTCGCCGCTCTCGATACGTGTGCCGTGCGGGAAGTTCGAAGCCACCGCGGCTCGATAGGCGGTTACCTGACGACTCAGCTGACGTCGCAAGGTTCGCAGATGGGCGTCGAGTCCACCAGAAACCAGGAAGTGGGTCAGCACCTGATCGGTCAAGCCCGAAACGAACTCACCATGCACCGCCCGCGCGGCGCGAAGCTGTAAGCGGTGACGCCCGCTGATCACGAAGCCGACGTTGAAGCCGGGCCCGGTGACGCAACTGAAGCCGCCGCAGTAGAGGACGCGATCGTCGCTGTCGAATGCCTTGAGCGGTCGGGGACGCTGCGGTCCCCGGTAGAGATCGCCCATCATGTCGCACTCGATCAACGGCAGTCGATGCCTGGCGAGCAACTCGGCCAGCTGTTGCTTGGCTTCGTCGCCCATCAGACTGCCGGTGGCGACGTCAAAGTTCGGCTCCAGGATGCACACGGCGACATCGTGATTCTGCAAGGCGAATTCCAGGGTCTGAACTGATAGGCCGCTCCCGGGCGACGCGGGCATCTCGAGCACGCCCAGCCCGAGGCTCGCAATTAGCTCCAACGTCCGGAAAGACGTCGGACTGGGGACCGCGACCAGGTCGCCCGGCCGCGTCAACTGGCGCAAGCACAGTTCCAGCGCCTCCGTCTCGCCTTGGGTGACGATCACGTCCTCGACATCTGCCGCGCAACCGAACCGCTCGGCGCGACCCTTCAATTGATGCCGCAGGGCCGGCGATCCATACACGGATGCGGAACCGAGCACGGCAGCGTCGGCACGCAGGCGCGACGCGGCCACACGTGCGAGTGCACGGAGCGGAAGCAACGTCTCGGGCAGCGCGAGATGTCCCAGCGACAGGCAGTCGATCTGCTTAGTGGCAAGCTCGATGAGTCGCTTTCGGCGCCCTGCCAGCGCGATGGCCGCAGCACTCGGTGTCGCCTCGGCCGGCCGCGGCGAGACGCACGCGTAGAACCCTTGTCTAGGTCGGGACTCGATCAGCCCGGCATCTTCGAGCTCATGCAGCGCGCGCGTGACCGTCGCCAGGCTAGCAGCATAGTCGACGCAAAGACTGCGAACGGAGGGGAGCCTCGCGCCTTGCGGATGCACTCCGGACCGCAGTTCGTCAGTCAATGTCGCGGCCAGGGTTCTGTAGCGAAAGAGGCGAGCGCTCACGAGAAAGCTTCGAATTTCCAAAACCAACACGATAACTTGAACGGATCACGCTGTATCGATACAGAGTTCCTCGATCGCCGCAATACAGGCGGCATTTGTATCGGTATCAGGGTCGCCTGCCTGAGACTTATCACCGGAGTCGGCGCTTCCTAGACTGGCCGCCATCGAAGACCACGGACAGGAGCGATCGATGTGGATACCCTGGAAACGCGTCGCGGAAAGCCCTCCCTCCGTACGCGCCTTGTTGTTGAGCGAGGTGCTCACTCTGTTCGCGGGCGCGATTGGACAGATCAGCGTGGCCTGGTGGATCGCGCAGGCTCACGGAGCTTCCGACCTGGCGCGCTACGGCGCCTTTGTGGCCTCTTGCACGTTGATCACAATGCCGCTCATTTCGCCGCTGGGCGACCGTCTCTCGAAGTCGCGGCTGATTCGATGGAGCTCTGCCATCCTGGTGCTCGATGCCGTCGTGCTCGGTGTGCTTGCCCACAGCGGCGTGTACCGATTGACGATGCTGTGCGCGTGCAGCGCGTTGTCGATCCTCGCGAACGCCGTCCTGCTGCCGGCTCAGGCCAACATCCTGCCCGAACTCGTCGAGACGAAGCGCTTGCCCGATGCGATCCGGCTCAGTCGGAGTGCGCAGGCGCTCGGAGGGCTGCTGGGGCCTGGGCTCGGAGGAGTCGCGTTGGCTCTTACTGGCCTTTCCGGCGCCATCGCGCTCGGCGTCCTGATGTCCGCCGGCGCCGCCATCGCCGCTTGGCGTCTCCGCGAACCGCCGCACCCCAGCAGGCAGTCTCCATCCGACGGCTGGTTCCGCGACATGGCGGCAGGGTTGCACGCCAAGTGGGGCGTGCCGCTTGATCGCTGGTGGACGCTGACCGGCGCGCTGATGATGGTGTTCCTGTTTCCTGCGACGGGCATGCTGCTGCCATTGCGGATCCAGGCGCTCGGCCTGTCCCCGGCGTGGTTCGGCAGTTGCAGTGCGGCGCTATCGTTCGGCCTTCTTGCCGGAATGGCAGGGGCAGCCGACTTCATCATCGATCGGCTGGACCGAGTGCGCTCGATGCTCGCTGCGGTCCTTGGCTGCGGCCTTGCCGTCGGCCTCATCAGTCGGTGCAACGCGGCGCTCGAACTCGCCGCGCTGTTCTTCGTCATCGGTCTTTGCATGTCGATCACGCAACTGGTCGGGCAGACGCACCGCATGCTGGCCATGCCGGAAGAGTTCCGCTCTCGCATGACATCGGCGCATCAAGCCGTAGGGCGCCTTGCCGCGATCGTCGCGCCGGCCCTGGCAGCCGAGCTCCTGCAACATTGGCCGGTGACGACCGTCTATCTCCTCTTGGCGATAGGCTTTTTGGCTAGCGGGCTTCTCCTGCTCGCCATTCCTGAGCTCATGCCCTTCCTGCGTTTGGACCACGAAGCCGTCAAGGGTTGGTATCTTCGACAGTATCCGGACGCTTTCGTGAGCCCGCAGCTAGACCGAGCAGGTGCGCGAACTCGAGTCAGGGGACCTGTGCGTCGTCGGCGGTGAAACGTATTCCGACTGTCGCGACGAAATGGTACCGCTCGACGAATGCGAGCAAACGCGCGCCGCCTACGGCGAGGAAGTCGGGCTATTCTGGAGCACGCGCACCTGCAAGTGGGTCAGTCACAGACCGGCACTTCGTGGTCCGCATCAAGTGGTCCCGGGACTGCGGGGCCGCGGTCAAAGCAACGAGAGGCGGCGACGTGGTGCCAAGACTACGCTTATGTCGTGTCCGCTTTTGCTGACTGCAGTCCGCGTCGGTCGACTACGGCGTGAGGTCAACGATCACGCCGGGCCGCCCTTCTTCCGGCGCGCTGGCACAGAAGGCGATGCCGTCGATCACGCCGGTGATGTCGGCGATCTTCTGACTGGCCTGCTCGATCTCCGCCATCGTCTGAACCACGCGCGCCACCACCGCGCCGCCGTCGGTGGCCACGCGGCTCGCTGCATCGGCCACGTCGCTGGCCACACGGGCCGTGTCGGCGTTGTTGCGCACGGTGCTCGTCAGCTGCTCCATCGAGGCTGCCGTCTGCTGCAAGCGCGCAGCGCGGCACGCGCGAAGGCGTCAGTCGAACGCAGTGAGAGACCGATGGAAGCCCGCAGGGGCGAGACGCCGCAGGAGGCTCGATGCACAGCACGACAGCGCGACCCGGCCATCGGCCGGGGGACGCTCAGGAGCTTGCTTGGCTAGCGCCCTGCCCCCTGATCGCGCCAGCGATGACGCGGACGTCCGTGGGCATTGATCGATGAATCGTCTGCATGTCGCCAGTTGTCTCAGCGGTGATCAGTTGCGCGACGCGGCCGGTGGGCTCGGCTTGGTGCACTGGAATACGACCTTCAGGGGTTCTCTTCCTTGGGCGAACGAAAAGACTGCATCGCGTCGCCCGATACGGCACGGCCTGTGACGGGCGCGGGAGAGTGGATCGGCCACTCGAGCACCACGCAAGTACCTCCAGCAGGCAAAGACTCAATGTGAAGCGACGCCCCGATGGCGCCGGCGCGGGCCTGCATGTTGGGGACGCCGTGGCCGCGCGAGGCCTCGACCGGCATTTCGGCTGGCAGGCCGACCCCATTGTCCGAGAGCTTGAGAATCACAACGGGCGGGTCGCCGTTGCGCCAGTGCGCATGCACGATGACCCGGGTCGCACGCGCATGCTTGAGCACATTGGTGAATGCCTCCAGCAAGATGCGCTGAACCTGCAGGACCGACTGCGGCGACAGCTGTGACACCGGCGGCAGGGCCAACACCTCCCACACCACCTCGATGCCGGCCGCGTGCAGTCGAGGCTGCAGGCGATAGCGCAAGGTTGCCAACACCGTGGTCAGGTCGCTGTGTATCGGCTGCAGTGAGTCCACCGCCATGCGCATCTCGTCCAGCGCCACCTTCACCTGCTCCTCGATCGCATCGCGGTCCATTCGCGGTTGACCGACCATGTTCAGTAAGCCCACGAGCTGCGAACCGATTCCATCGTGGATCTCCCGCATGATGCGCTGACGCTCGCTCAACACTGCCTGCTCGTGCCGCTGCACACGCAGAGCTTCGAACGCGTCGTGCAGTTGCCTTTCCCGCTCTGCGACCCGATCTGCGAGGTGCTCGTTGAGCGCCCGGTGGTCGGCGACCGACCGGTTGTACCGCTCGACCACCAGTCCTGCCAGGATCAAGACCAGGAAGAACATTGCATGCGGTGTCAGTGCAACGCTCGAGCCACCGAGCAGCGCCATGCGGACCAGGACGATGTCGTGAATGCCGGCGAGCAGCAGCAGACCGCCCGAACCGAGCAGGAGCCATGCAATCCGTCGGCGTCGCAGCACCGCCTCGCGCAGGGTCAACGCGAGACATGCGACGCCGACGAGTTCCAGCAAGCCGAGGGCGACGGTCCACAAGGCTGGGACCAGAAGCCAAAACGACAGTGCCGCCAGGATGACAACCGCGACCAATACGACGTAGATGGTGCGGACCAGCCACGGCGGATTTCTGCCGAGCAGCAACAGAACGAAGCGGGCAATCAACGCGAGGTGGCAGCCGTAGCCGATCGCCAGCAGCGCACCCCACAGCGGCCAAGGCAATGGCTCGTCGAGCCAGACATGGTTCAGATGGCGCACCACGCCGAAGAACGCAGCCAAGCTGAAGCAGCCGTACAACGCATCGCGTTGACGCCACCACAGCCCAGCCGCGAGGCCTCCCATCAGCAAGAGACTCGCCACGTACGCGGCCGACGCCGACTGCTCCCACAGGCGTTGCCGGGCAAGGAGCGTTTCGATCTCCGAGGTCGGCCCAAATCGGATCGGGGACAGACCACCCGCTCGGAGCGGCTGCATGGTCGCCTCGATCTCCAGGAAGTTCGGGCGACCAGGGCGGAGCAATGCGGACGGCACGACCACCATCTGGGCGACCTTGCCGGCATCGAGTCGGGAGTCGCCGAGTTCACCGAAGCGCTGCACGTCCACGCCGTTGATGCGCACCTGGGCCTGGTTCCCCACGGAGGGAAGCCACAGGGCCGTGGAGAGCGACGGATCAGACGGAGGCAACTCCAAACGGTAGATTGCGCGCCCGGCGCGTCCCGGGAAATCCTTGTCCCAGCGATGACGCAGCGCGACGCGTCTTTGCTGCGAGGGCTGTCCGTCGGGCTGCAGCGCAGCTTGTGCCGAATCTAGAGTGATCACGGTCGGCGTGCCACTCTGCTCCACTGAACACCCCACCAGGATGCTGAGCAATAACAGCAATAGCCACCGGGCAGTCATTGCTGCACTTATGGCAGCAGGCCGAACTGGCGTGCTTCGTACACCGCCTCGGTCTTGCTGTGAACACCCAACTTGCCGTAAATGTTGCGCACGTGCGTCTGCACAGTCGTGACGGAAACGCCCATCTGCTGGGCAATCTCCGGGTAGGTGAAACCGCGCGCCACGAGATCGAGGACCTGAGACTCACGGCGCGAGAGTGCCTCGGGCAATTCGGGCCGGGGCGGCACGGCCTCGGGGCGCGCCGCAGGACTGCGTGCCGATGCATCGGCCTGCCAGCGAGCCAGCAACTGGCGGGCAATGATGGGCGACATCGGCGAGCCACCCGCATGCAGACTCAGCACGTGCGCGGCGAGGTCGGCTTCGGTGCCGTCCTTTAGCAGGTAGCCACGCGCGCCGGCCTCAAAGGCCTGCAGCATGTTCGCTTCATCACCGAACATCGTGATCACCATCACCGCGCAGGCTGGCTGCATGCGGCAGCAGCGGCGAATCACTTCGAGCCCCGGCATGTCGGGCAGGCCGAGGTCGACGAGCAGCACGTCGACGACGTTCTCCGCGAACCATGCGAGCAATTCCGCGGCAGTCGACGTGCCGAATGCAAAGCGCAGCGACGGTTCGGCCCCGATGACATTGGTGAAACGCTCCCGCGTCCGAGGATCGTCTTCGACTAGGGCGACTGTGATGGCGTTCATGGGCGACTGCGGAAGTGACGCCATGTTCGCATGCGAGACGGTCGGAATCCATCCCATGGCCTCCTGCGAATGGAGGAGGCGAAGTGCGTGCTCGCGCCAATCCGCCAGTGTGGCCTCCTGTGTTTCCGGTATTTGCGTCAGCCTGCGTCGGCGGAACACTTTGCAGCGCGTCCCGGCCATCGCCGGCGTTGCCAGGGAGAACACATGATCGAGATGCTTGAACGACTGACCCAACCGCCGGACCAGACTCGCCGATGGCAATTGCACGCCGGTGCCGGGATCGCCTCGGCCATCGCCACGAGGACGCCGGACGTCTTCGCCGCGATGGTCGACGAGGTGGACTACCCCATGCTCCTCGTCACGTGCGATATGCAACTGCTTCACGCCAACAAGGCCGCCCGTCGTTGCCTGGAAGACCTGCAGACCTTCAGGCTGGCGGGCGGCGAGCTGCAGCTGCGATGCGGATCCGACCAGGCCGCTGTGGGTCGTGCCGTCAATGCCGCGTGCACGCGAGGTCTACGGGGCTTTGTCCGCTTGAGCCAGAGACAGGGCCGGTGCGACGCAGTTGCGGTCGTTCCGCAGCGTGGTCGTGACGACGTCAACGTTGCACTGCTGATGCTCGGCAGGACAGGCTTGTGCGAAGAGCTGTCGATGCACGCCTATGCGCGCAACCACGGCCTCACTGCGAGCGAAGCCAGGGTCCTCGGCGCCTTATGCTCGGGACATTCGCCACCGGCAATCGCCCGGAGCCATGGGGTCGCGGTGTCCACGGTGCGGACCCAAATCTACAGCTTGCGCGCGAAGACAGGTGCCAAGGACATCGGCGAGTTGCTGCGTATGGTGGCGGTCTTGCCGCCGCTCGTTAACGCTCTTCAATTGGGTCGAGGACAGATATCGTAAGAAGCGTCCTCCCGACCTTCATCCCCCAACAAGGAGATTTCGATGCTGCGAATTGCATTTACCTCGTGCTTCGATGCGGTCAGAGATTCCGTGCAGAGCGGCTGGACGGCCATGGCCCAGCAACAGCCAAAGCACATCGTGCTGCTCGGCGACAACATCTACATGGACTATGGTCTGGGCGACCACTTGCCCAACGGCAAGCCGCATGGCAAGTCGCTGGCGGCGTTCTCGGCGCAGATGTACGGCTACTACGTGCAGCAATGGGAAGTCCAGAGTTTCCAGCAGGCGATCCGCGCCGCTGCAACGGCGCATGCGATCTGGGACGATCATGACTTCGCCTGGAATAACGCGCGCGGGGGCGAGCCCGTCGCGGACGATCCGGATTGCGTCCCCCCGGAGTATCGACGTCTCTCGCGGGCACTGTTCGAGCAGTACCGGCGCGCCCTCGTCGACAAGCCGGACGCCTATCCCGCGAACCAGGTTGCAGATGGGATCGTGCCCGGTGATCTGGGTGGAATTCAAGAAACCATTGATCTGAGCGACGGTTTGCGCCTGCACCTTCTCGATGGCAGAAGCTTCAGGGAGGCGGCCACAAAAGATTCCTCCTTGCTGGGTGCGCCACAAAGAGAGCAGTTGGGCCAGGATTTTCTCTCGGGTACCGGCATCAATCTGGTCGCGAGCGGCACGACATTGAAGGACTGGAAAAAGTACAGCGACTACCGCTGGCTCCGCGATCAGGCAGAGCGCTTCAGGATTCTTGTGCTGAGTGGCGACGTCCACGAACTCGACTTCCGCGCGAACGGACGCTTGTTTGAGGCCACCGCCAGCGCCATGGCGCAGCCTCCCGGCCCTACGGCAGTGCTCGGCAAACAGTCGGAAGTGTTTGGGCTGCTCGATATCGACGACCGCAACATCGTGGTGTCGCTTTGGCATCGAGGCAAGAAGGAACAGGAGCACGTCATTGCGATCGATACGTGGAGCAGTGACATCTAGTGGGCGGACCTGCGGCGACTGCAGGAGAGCGGCTAGCAGCGGGCGGGAGCCTACGCTCTTCGGCAAGAGTCCGGCATCAGGCCCTGCAGGTAGATGTTCGGGTTGGAGGCCGAGCCGAAGTTGGATCGCCGGGCAAATGCGCATCGGGCGAAGGCCACCGACACGCAGGCCTCCGCTCAGAATGGGTCACCGCAATCTTGCCAATCAGCTGAGCGACCGCATGATTTCTTGCTCATCTCATTGCGTCGATAGCTTGTCCGCCACCGGGCGTGTCCGCGGACACCAAGTACCCTGCGATCGCGTCGGCGATAGGCTGCCCCGTATGCGCCTCGTAGTACGTGAAGCCTGGCGACGGATTCACCTCAAAGCAGAACCATCGGCCATCCGGCGCCCGTCGCAAATCAATCCCCGCGAGCGGAAGGGACAGTGCGCGCGACAAGGCGAAGCATCGCTCTGCGACGTCGATCGGTAGCTCACACGCTCGCAGTTCGGCTGGCGCGCCCGTACGTGCCGCGTAGCGGTAGTCATCCGCGTCCGAGAGCACCTCACACGCGAACAGCTCGTCGCCAACGACGTGCACGCGGTGATCGCGCCCCGGTACGAAGCGCTGGAACTGTGTGGGGCACCAGCTCAGATCATCGAAGCGGTCGATGTGCACGTCGCTGAGTCTCGCAACGACACTTCGCACTCCACTCAAGGACTTGTAGACGACCGCGCCGCTGTCGGTCCAGAACCGCCGCGCCTCATCCGAATCGGTGGTCACCAGCGTGGCCGGCACGTCGAACCCGCTCGCGCGCAGGATCTCCAGCTGGTACGGCTTCGAGTTGTTGCTGGCCATTTTTGACGGCCGGTTTACGACGCGTGCCTGCGTCAGCTCGAGCCACAACAACAGAGCCTCTTCGACCAGCAGGCCTGCTTGCGCGACCCGGCTCCCCGGCCCCGCCTCGATCACCGACGGTAGCTTGCGCGCGTCGTAGGTGCGCATGTAGGCCGCGCACGCACGGTTGAGATCGATGCGCTCGCCTTCCACGGTCGCCGTGGCGCCAAGCTCTGGAGTGAGCGAAAGCTCGACCTCGGTTGCCAGCAGCTCACGCTGGTCGATGAGCGCCACGCGGGCTCCACGGCGAGCGAGCGCCTGGCGTACTGCGTCAAACGGTCCATCGCCGGTCAGGCCCCATAGGACGATCATGCCGTACCCTCAAGTAGCTCTTGCAGCGCACTCGCAACGTCGGCGCGTCCGACATCCACCCACGTCGATGCGCCAGTCAAACGCGCTCGCGACCCCTCGCCTGTGAAGCTAGCGGTCAACACGTCGACGCCACTGGCTTTCGCCAAACGGTGAACACTCTGGACAAGGATGGGATCCACCAGAAGTTCCGACTCAATGAGCACGCGCCTTCCTATCCTCGTGATGATCGAGATCGGCTCACCTTTGGCGCAATCAAGGCGCGGCGCGTGGCTCGGCTCCTGAACGTTCGAAGGACGTCGCGCCACTCTGTGCGTCGGCTCGATCGCGAGCCCGACGCGCACGGCTTGCGCGGCCCATTGCTCGTGGCGCCAATTTGGTCCGTTGAGGCACAGCGGCGTCGGCCGGTTCGCAACGCGACACGGGAGCGAACTCGTCCACGCAACCAGGAAGGCATTCATCTCCGCCGCGACATACGCGCGCTCCTCCGCGGCAATCTGCGGCAGCTCATCTTCGACGACTGCATGCAGGCGCGTGAAGACACCGCGGATCGCACGCACCGGGACGCGGTTCTCGCCAAGGACGGCAAACGATCGATCTGGCGCTGCCGCTTCATGCCTCCAGCCGCGACGCGACAGGTCTGCGCAAGTGAGCAAGCACGCGCCGCGGTCCCGCCAATGCTCGGCAAGCGCGGCCGCGGCGGTGTCGAAGCGGCTCGCCAGAACGATGATCACGCTAGCTCGACTTCTTGTCGTCGTTCTTTCCCAGCGTTGCGTCCCCGACCGATGGCCGCTCGTCGGGTTTGATGAAGGGCCGACCCGTCGCCTTCGCGGCCTCCTCGAGTGCCGCGACGCGTCCCTGCAGAAGACTCATTGGATCCGGTATGGGCGGCGGGAACTGATTCGAGATCTCGATCTCCTTGATCTCGGGTTTGAGATGCTCTTTCAGCTCCACCTTGTGTTCCTTGATCTCGGGCTTGTGTTCCTTGATCTCAGACTTGTGCTCCTTGATCTCGGGCTTGTGCTCCTTGATCTCGACCTTCTCCTTGACCTCCTTGATCTCGAACTTGGGCGGCTTGACTTGCTGCTTCACCAAAGTGGCGACTGAGATGTGTGGCCAGCTCAGTCCGTTGAAGTTGAGGAGCACCCGCTGCGAATATTGCAGCATGGTGCCTGTTGCGCCACTCGCATCCGTGAAGGTCTCGATCCAGAAGATCGCGTCCATCTCCGCCGAGATCGCATTGGGATTCGGCGGATTGCCCGAGCCCGTCAGGAATGCAATGTTGGCGGTGCCTCCGCCTGAATCCGGAACAGGCGGTGCCTGGATCGCTGTCGAGATCTGCAAGACCGTCGTCGACGTGATCGTCTTGCCGGCGAGCGCCGCAGCGAGCACGACGTTCGGGTTGTCGACCATCGCTTGAGTGACTCCCACGATATCGGCCGGTGGGCTGCGAAACGCGCTTGCGACGGCCAGATTCGATTCGGGAAACTGGATCAGGTTGCCGGGCTGGTTGATGACGAACGGTGTGATGCTTGCCGCGGCGAATACGGGTGGCCCGTTGACCACGAAGGCTGACCCCTGCGCGAGCAATGACGTGCCGTGGGGGATGTTGGCCAGGCGTGCGACTGTCGCCTGCTCGGCGGGGTTCGTCGTCGCGGGAAGGTTGATCCAGATGCCGGGCTCGATGTGAATGCCGGCCGGCGTCCCGTCCGCGCCTTTCACGTTGCTGTCCTGCACCTGCTGGAGGTAGGTCATGCCGAAGAGGACGATGTCCTGCTGCAGCAATCCACGATTCGGGATCTCGCCCGGGATCTCTGTGAACTCCAGCGTCTCGGCCGTGAGGTTCAACTCGAGGAAGCGATCCTGCGAACCAAAGAACGGGCGCCAGATCTGGTTGAAGCCCGTTCCCTTCCAGGTGCCCGGCAATGCTGCGAGCGGACCGAGAGGGCTCGGCGAAAGGCCAAGCGCCAAGTGCGCGAGCGTGTGCGCCGCCGGCGCGATCGGTGGGATCGGCGTCAGCTTGAAGTCGGCGTTTGGTTGGATCGGCATTCGGTACTCCTTGAGGTTGGCGAGGTACTGGCTGGGTGCGTTTCACTTTAGTAACCGCAGCTGGGCCATACAAGCCTGCCAATCCTCTGAGTTGATGACGCTTCGTTCGTGCCTCTCACGTGTCGTCGATCAGAAGCTCTACATGGTCGACTCGCAAACATCGATGCGCCCAGGCAGTCAGTGTTCGCCGGCGGTCCCTTGGCCCTGGCGAAGGCGCGTGCCCATCCGGGATTGATTGCCGCTATCCCATCTAGCGTGTGCACGAAGAGAACGGCAGCGTGTTCTGGAAATAGGTTGGCAAGAAACCGTCGGCATCGGTCCAGAAGTGATCGAACGCGACTTCGGAATGCGGCATCGATTTCGGGCCGGTCCCGCACACCAGGTTCTGTACCGTGCCGGCCTTGCCCTGCACCTGCGCGTACCGCGTGAAATCGAGATCGTTCTTCGACCCGAGGGCGATGTGGCAGCCGGCGCAATAGGGCCGGATGATGCCCAGGTACAGGTTGGGCTGGGCCACCCAACCGGCAGGCACGTAGTCGTCCCTCGCCACCGCCAACGGGGTCTGCACGCCCAGCGGGTACATGCCGTCGATGAAGTCGACGATCGGATCGAACTGACCCTGCGGTCGGATGCTCCTGACCATCGCGTTCAGCTTTCGCAACGGCTCTTCCTGGGCCGCGCGATCGAGGCCCGGCGCCGTGTCGTACTTGAACGACTTGAGGTTGAATGGCAGGAACGCCGCGCCGGAGACGGTGTTGGTGGCCTTGTCATAGATGCCGCCGTGACAGCTCAAGCAGATGCCGGGCACTTGCTTGTCGATCTGCTTGTCGCCCTGCTTGTCGCCCTCGCTGTCCAGTCGAGCCATGCCGTCGTCCCGCAGTTTGGTCAACGGATGTCCCGAAGCGTCTTTGCCGTTCGGGACGTAGACGTAGAACCTCGCACTCGGCGCCGCGCGCTGTACGGTGACTGTCACGTCGAAGTGGCCGTAGCCGTTGCCCGGCAAGTCGTCGTTGGTGCGCAGGTACAGCCGGCTCTGGCCGGCACCGGTGTACGTATGGGTCGTTCCCGCCCCGATCAGGAACGCGTCAGTGAGCGGCAAGGCGGGGGTCGCGGTGGAGCCGATGCGGCCGATCAAGGCATAGCGAGGGGCGCCAGGAATCGGATAGGTCGCGTCGGCGGTGAAGCTCCAGCCCTCGGGACCGCTGCGCCCGTCGAAGATCACGCCGGCGTCGATCGTGCCCGTGGCCGTGAATGTCAGCACGTCGCCGGTGTTCACGTCGATGCCGGTGTCGACATCCTTGCCGGACGCCGGCGGAGCGATCACGCCGCTGCCGAGGGGCGGCGGTGCTTCGCCGTTGCACGAACCGGAGTCGCGCGGCGGCGGCGCTGTCGGTAGCCCATCGCATTCGAGCACGACTTTCGTGACCGGCGCCGTCGTCTCCACATACGACTCCATCGCCACCGTGGCGAATGGGGCATCAGGGGAATTCTTCAACCCCGCGAACGCCGCGGCCGGATCGTCGGAAAAGGGTACGCCGAGGTCTGGCACGAAGGCATGGTTAGCCACATAGCATGCAAGTCCGCCACTCGCGTTCGGCAGGCAGTTCATGTCGCGACCCAGGTTCAGGTCGCCGGCGTTGAAATACTTGGCGCTCGCGATGTCCCCGGACGGGGCCACGTCGAATTTGTTCCGCCTTCGGAAATTGTCCAGCGTGTCGCCATTGGCGCCGATCGCCGCGTAGTACTTTATTCCATCGGAGCCACCGTCGCGAAGTTGCAGAAACTTCGCATGAGCCGGCAGCGGTTGCGCCGTCGACGGCGTTCCACCGCCGCCGCTGCCGACTATCGACACGACGCCGAGCACGGCGATGCCCGCGAGCGCGACAGCGCGCCAGGGATGAAGTGAACCGAACCAGTCAATGCGCATCTCGAACCTCCGTGGGGTGATGCATCGATCGCAATGCGAGCGCCGCAGCTAATGAACCCGATACCGCAGCGCCGACGTCGCCAACGTCGAACGTGCCTCGAACGAAGTAGCTCGCGAGCCAGTGCGCCGGAGGCAGGGCGCCGAAAACGGCCTGCAATGCATCGGCCAGAGGTACGCTGACCAGCGCGTGCTGCCCGAGCTCGAACGCGACGTTCACGCAGCCCCAGACCGCGCATGTCCAGTAAGCCGGACGCGGCGCAGGCTGCAGCACGACTGCGGTGAATAGGCTGAACGCAAACGGATGAACGAAGCTTGGAAGCCACCCGCCCACTGCGCCGAACAGATGGCGGCCGCTCAGCGTGTCGACATTCGGAATTAGCACGGCGTGCGCCGAGTCCCGATCGGTCAGGTAGACCGCCACGCCAAGGGCCAACGCGAGCACGCCGAGTGCCAACTGCGTCACACCGATTCTTTGCACTCGTGCACCTCTTCCCTATGCGCGGAGTGTTCGTTCCGCAGCGATGATTTGAGAAGACGTATGGTGCGTGCGCCCCGACGATCGATCATCCGCAAGCGTGAGGATGGCGCCGCGGCGCCCATATCCCGATGCGAGAGGTGACGAAGCCTGGCAGCCGTCGGGCCGACGACGAGCGACAACACCCTTCGCCACTGGCCCGCTCGAAGCCCCTAGCGGCTACCCAATGTTGTTCGCCGGGGGACATCCGCTCCATCGGCGAAAAGTTAAGAATGTCGGAAGGTGCCCCGCCGGCGTCCGCAGAATCCGCGGCGCCGTCGAAGAGTTGGAGGCTTCTCCCGCGCAGCCGCCAGCGCACAATAGGCATATGCCAAATATCGCCTCAGCCCTAAAAGAAGAGATCGCTCGGATTGCCCGCAAAGAGGTCCGCAGCGAAACAGCAAGTCTCAAGAAGGCGGCCTCATCGCACCGCACAGAGATCACCGCCATCAAGAGGAGAACTCAAGTGCTTGAGCAGGAGTTGCGCCGCTTGACCAAGGCGAGCCCGCAATCACCTCCAGCGACGAAAGAAGGCTCCGCAACGCGGCACCAGCGCTTCAGCCCACAGGGCTTGGCTTCCCAGCGCCAACGGCTTGGACTGTCCGCCGCCGACTTCGGGTTGCTGCTTGGCGCATCCGGGCAGTCAATCTACAACTGGGAAGCCGGCAATGCGCGCCCGCGGGCCTCTCACCTGCCGGCGATTGCGGCGCTCAAGACGCTCGGGAAGAAGAATGCGGCGGCGCATCTGAGCGCTCTCAAGGGCTCTGGCAAATAGGGGCTGGAGCTGTTCTTGAAAGAGAAGAAAAGCAGGAAGGAGCTCGCCACCCTCGTGGCCGACGGATCGAACACCCAGACCCCAGGGGCACGTGATGACGATCTCAGATGGCGTGCTCTTCCTGATGACGTCAAAGGCAAGCGCGCCGTTGACGCTCAAGGCTCGAGTCATTGACGTTTCATTGGCACGGCGCCGTGTCTTTCATCCGCTTACGAAGTGGCGGAAACAGCGTGCGCTGTTCCGTGCGTTCCTGCACGGGTCGCGCGTGTCCCATGGTGCTTTACCCGACGTTAACGAGGCAGTGTCAACGATTGGTTTGTGGCTGTCGTTGTTTCCGACATCGACCGAGGGCATCCCGCACTTGTCGAGACCTCAAACAACGCATGGAGCAACGATCATGATGAACCGCAGCCTGCTTGCCGTCGCACTTTCAATCGCCTGTGCTGGCGCCTTCGCGCAGACCACGGTCGCGAGCACGACGCAACGCGACGTGAACCAGCAGACCCGCATCGAGAACGGCTTGAAGGACGGCTCGTTGAGCACGAAAGAAGCGGCAAGGCTCGAGAAGGAAGAGAGCCATGTCGATCGCCTGCAGGCAAAGGACCTGAAAGACGGCAAGCTCACGAATGCCGAACGCGCGCAGCTGAACGCGGCGCAGAACAAGGTCAGCGGCGACATCGCGGCAGACAAGCACAACGCGGTGACCGGCAATCCGAACTCGGCTTCGTCCAAGCGCATGCAGGCCGACGTGGCGCGCAACGTCAATCAGGAGAAGCGCATCGAAGGTGGCATCCAGAACGGCTCGCTGACGAACCACGAAGTGTCGAAGCTGGAGCGCGGGCAGGCCCGCGTTGATCGCAAGGAAGCGTCGGCCGGCGCGAACGGGCATTTGAGCAAGGCGGAGCAGCGCGGCGTCCAGCGTGCCGAGACTCGTCAGAGCGGTCGCATCTATCGTCAGAAGCACGACGCGCAAGTGCCCGGCTGAGAACCAGCGCTTTGAACTCGTCAGGTGGTGCAGGAAGAACGCCACCTGCTCATCTTCGGTCGCCGAGCCCGTTGGCCGAGCGAGTCGAACAACAGCACCACACGGAGCAACGTCCATGAAGATCACAACCTGCGGAGCGATCACGCTTGTCGCTGCCTCGTTGAGCGGTTGCATCGTTGCACCCATTCGACCGGCGTACGTCGCTCCGGCTGGCGTCGTCTACGTTGCGCCAGCTTACGTCAGTCCGGGCCCTGGTTACGTCTGGGCCTATCACGCGAACTTCGGATGGGGCTGGCACCACCCGCACTACGGCTGGCATCGAGGCTGGCGCTGAGCCGGCCAACGGTAGCAACAATCAACGCGGCCTGGCAAAGGGGCCGGCAAGAAGTACAAGACGTGAGCGTCGCTTTCCGCAGCCATGGAAAGGAGGTCGTCGGGGTGGGCCCGACGGATGCCGTGGCGGCATTGCGGCGGCTAAGCGCCCAGATGTGACCTGCAGCACGCCAACAAGGGAAAGCCGGCACGAAGCCCGGACGCGGCACGTAGACTTGCCGTCGGCCGGACACCTCCCTTCCTCCCTTGGGACCGGCCTTCGGCGCCACGCACTTGTGCGATGGCGCTTTTTTCGTTGCGCCGGAGCGGGGACGCAAACGGGCAATCTTTCAGTCGACCGAAGAGCGTGACTTCTACGCAGCCGCCTATTGCAGGGCCATGAGTCGCGCAGCTGCTTCCTTCTTGCCCATCGTCTTGAACGTCGCAACGGCGGGCATCTGCGCCGCCCGCAGCTTGGCTCGCCATCGGCGGCGTCGAGCTCCGTGCCAGATGCGGCGTTGCGCGGCAACCGCAGCATTGGCACGGCCGTGGGCATGATCATGGAACGCCACCAGTTGACATCGGATAGCGCCTTCGAGGCCTTGCGTCGAGAGGCAAGGAACAAGCGGCTCAGCCTGGCACGCCTGGCGGCGCAAATCGTGTCAGGTTTGGTCGAGCTGCATCTACCACTTCGCGCCGGTGGAACACGCGCATGATCGCGCCCGCCAAGCGGATCGAAGCTTCAGCCTCACCAACGACCGGCACGCTTCACTAGGCAGGGACCCACCCTCGCAAACCAAACCCTGACACTTCGATGGGTCGCGCGCCCCGCACACCTCAGCAGCGCATGAGCCGCGCCGTACGGGTGTGCTTGGTATCCCCCTAGAAACTTTGCAGGTACCTGCTAAGCCTGACAGGTGCCCAAACAAGCGATACCTGTTGCAATGACGCGGATCAAGGAAATACCGATTCGATGGCCGCATGCTCTTGGGGACCTGGAGAAGCGATGAAAAATGAAGCGCAACACGGACCGCCGGCGTCCACCGCCGCGCAACCCGAGAAGAGGCTGCACGTTAGTCCGGGCCGCCACGAGGAGGTGCCCGCGCGGGCGTCGACGCTCGCGCCGCTGTCCGACGCGGACCGGTACCAGTGGATACGCGCCAACCGAGGCAACTTCGCCATCGTCGATGCGCTTGATCATTCGGATCGAGATGCAGACTTCGACGCGCATATCGATGCGGCCGTACGCATGTCGAAGGCAGGACGACACTTGTACTGTCGCTTGGGGGATTTGAACCGCTGGGGCACTAGCCGGGTGCCCGGCTAAGGAACGATTGCTTGCCGCGATTCCGCATGGGCAACGCGCGCCAGCATTGGCCTCGTGTCGTGAGTTTGGTATCGCATATCCAGCCGAACATCGCTCTGCGCGATCCGCGCCAAGGAAACACAATGGTTCCGCTTGACAGTGAGATAAGGTTCGCCACCGCGCTGGTGATTGACGGCAACGACGCTTCGCGCAGCGCACTCGTCAACATGCTGCGCGAGTTTGGGCTTGCAGAAGTGACCCAGGCGCGCCGTGCTCAAGACGCCCGGCGATTGCTCGAACAGCAACGGTTCGACATTGTTGTGTGCGAATACGAGTTCGAGGGCGAACCAGTCAGCGGCCAGGACTTGATGGACGACCTGCGGCTGGCCAAGCTGCTGCCGCTCGCTACCGTCGTGGTGATGATCTCAGCTGAGGCCGGACACGCCAAGGTCGCGGAAGCTGCAGAGGCCGCCCTTGACGCTTACCTGATCAAGCCTCACACGGCCGAGGCGCTCAGACAAAGGCTGCTCGAGGCGCGCAAGCGCAAGCGTGCCCTCAAGGACGTCTTTGCGCTGATCGACAAGCAAGCGTATGTCGAAGCGGCGGAGATGTGCCAAGCGCGGTTCGAGGTCCGTGGGCAGGCCTGGTTGCAGGCGGCGCGCGTCGGGGCTGAGTTGTGGTTGCGACTGGGCAAGCCTCACGCGGCGCAACGCATGTTCGATGCCATTCTCGAGATCGGCGCCGTTCCGTGGGCGCGACTCGGCGTTGCACGCTCCCAATACGACAGTGGTGGTACGAGTCAGGCCCGCCGCTCGCTTGAGAGTCTGCTCAACGAGCAGCCGGGCTACTCGGACGCTTATGACGTCATGGCGCGCGTACTCCTTGACCAGGGCTTGCCGGACGAGGCGCTGGCGGCGTCGCGCGAGGCGCTGTCGATCACCCCGGGGAGTGTGTCGCGCCTCGTGAAGCACGGCCTGCTGGCCTTCTACTATGGCGACCCGGGTGAGGCAGGCGCGGCGCTTGCACGCGCAGCGCGTTTCGGACTGGGCTCGAAGGTCTTCGATCTACAGGGCCTCGTGTTGCTGGGCCTCGTCCAGTTCGACAAGGGGGATCTGCGCGGCCTTGCCCAGTCCTGGCGCAGCATGACGGTAGCCCGCGCGGCCGCGCGCGGCAGTGACCGCCTCAGACGCTTCGAGGCTGTCCTCAGCGTTATGAAGTCCCTGCTCGAGCGCAACGTAACGGACGCGGTGGCGCAGACGCGCGACCAGATTCGGGAGTCCCGCGATCCGAGCTTCGAACTCGAGGCGGCCTGCAACCTGTTGGCGTTGCTGTCGCGGTTGACCCGCCACGAGCTGCGGCTGGAAGGCCTCGACCAGGATGTCCTCGTGCTGGCGCAACGATTCGCCGTGTCTCGCACTACGTGCGAACTGCTGACCAAGTCCCTCCAGGCCGACCTGTCGCTGGCGGCGATTGTTCGCGATGCCTATGCGGCCATTTGCGCGGAGGCGGAAGTTGCCGTCTCGAACACCCTCAATGGGTTGCCGGGCGAGGCTGCAAAGGTACTGCTGGTACGCGCCGAAAGCACGCTGAACGCCAAGCTGATGGATTTGGCCATTCACACCATGGACAGGCATGGGCAGAACATCGATGGGGTCGAGGTCTTGCGCGAGCGCGCGGCGGCCTTGCACATGCGCTATCGAAGCTATGGCACGCAGGTGCACCTGGGACGCGGGGACGACAAGAGCGCGTTGACACGCCTGGCGAAACTCTGATGCTTGCACCCGTGGCGGCCGCGCTCACGATCACCGACAGCGACCTGCACACACCGCCATCTTCGAGCGGCAAGGGGTGCGCACTACCAGCCCAAGGTGGATCTGCGCACTGGAGCCTTGTCGGGTGCCGAGGCCATGAGCACGACACTGCGCGTCCTCGTGGTGGATGACGAGGGCGCGATGCGCGCCGTTCTACATCGGATCTTCCTCAACGCAGGACTCCGGGTCGAGATATATGACTCGGCGCTCGCGCTGCTCAGCGGCGCCGACTTGACCAGCCCGCGGTCCTTCTGCTGGACGTGAAGATGCCCGCCGTATCGGGTTTCGAGCTGCAGCCATGCTGAACACGCGTGGCATCGAACTACCGGTGATGCTCCTGACTGGCGCATCTGCGTGGCTGCGATGCGGGCGGGCGCGGTGGACGTTCTCGAGAAGCCGTTCGTAGCCGCCGAGCTTGTGCGAGGCGTCGAGAGCGCCTTTGGCCGGTGCTCGGGCGGCGCTGTGCCCCCACATGTGCCGTCGAACGACTATGCGAAGCGACTGCAGAGCCTGACGCCGCGCGAGCGCGAGCGCGAAATCCATGATCACATGGTCACCGGCATGACCAGCAAGGTGATCGGGCGATCGAACTCGGCGGCAGCTTTCGCACCGTGGAGATCGATCGCACCCGTGTGAATGGCGAAGATGGCCGCAGCTGACGGGCTATCTCTCCGAGACGGATGCCTGGCTCAGTCGAAAGCTCAGATCGTCGGGCCGCGAGTTAAAGTTCTGGGTGCGGTGACGCGGATCGCAATGAAAACTATGAGCTCCCTCCTCTGCGTCGCGCTCCTAGTTGGCTGCGATGTCCCAGCCGTGCAAGCGGCAAACCCCTCTGCGGCCGTGCGGCCGCACGGTGCAGCACTTGAGGTGCGGCCGCCTTTCGGCTTCGAAAAGAAGAAGACACGCAGGTCTGTCAGCGGCATCGCTTGCTCCCCGAATCAGGCGGGCCAGCGATGCCTTGTCGTGTTTGATGAGGGGACTAAGGCGCAGTTCGCCCAGCTCGGAGCGAAGCGTCTGGAGCCTATCGGGACGCCTTTCGACCTAACGGCGACTGATGGCGAACTGGACGCCGAGGGCGCTGCCCTAGCGGGGGGGCTGTACTACGTCACGGGGTCCCACTCGGTGAAGCGCGAGTCATGCACGGTCAATCCGGCGAGTCGCACGCTGATCAGATTCGCAAGTTCGCCAAATGGGTCGCCGTCCAACCTAGTTCGCACGACAAGACTCTGGGATCTGTTCGGCGACGAGCCGTACTTGAAGCTGCACATGGAAGGCTGCCTTGGCGAGGGCATCGGTGGCACTGCAGAGCAGCTGCAACGCCGGCCCGGTATCAACATCGAAGGCGTCGCTGTGGCGGGAGGCAGGATCTACGTCGGGTTTCGGGCACCCTCCGAGGTTGGCATTGTCCCGGTTTATTCCGCCGACGCTAAGGCATTGTTCGATGGCGGTGATGCCAAGCCTAGGCTCGATCGCCTGTCGCTCGGCGCGCATCTTGGAATCCGAGACATGGCTACTGCTCGCGAGTCAATCTTGCTGCTCGTCGGTCCCGATGACTTCGAGGCCGGCGGCGCGGCCGCGTGGCACGTTGCGGAATGGAAGCCAGGTGCAGCGCCCCGCCTGCTTGCCACGCTGGATGTCCGCACGGAAGACGTCGGAGACGCCTGTTTCGAGGCGCTCAAGCCAGAGGCATTGGCCATTCTCGAGGAGACGGCGAGCAAGTTTCGCGTGCTCGTGATGTCAGACGGCGTATGCGATGGAGGACCGATGATTTTCGATCTACCAAGATGACACTGTGTGTCGACCTGATTTGGGTGAGCGTCGCTCTGACACCCGAGCACGCGCAGGTTCACGCCGGGCCGTGAGAATTCCCGTGAACGGCGGCAATGGTTCTGTCGAAATCGCCGCTCTTGGCTGCTGCGATCGAAACCGCTGGCCGCGAGCTGATCGAAAAATCCGGTGAACGTGCCGCACGGCGTGCATGCCATGGATTGGCTGGTCTGAATTGGTGCAGGAGCGTCCACCTTGCAGCCTGCGACAGCGATAGCACTCAATCGCCTTGCAGGACCGCTTTCGCCCGGCCAAGACGAATCTGTGGTTCGCCACGGGCTTGCTGGCGCATCAGCATAGATAAGGATGCCTGGGTTGCGGCCGTTCCGTAGAGTAGGTCGTGAAGCAGGCGTCCAAAGGCATCCGAGAAGGGAGGCCGCGCTCGCGACTTCATCAAGCGGAGGCCGCCTTGGCAAATCTCTTCAGTCCTATCTTGAACCGATACACGAACTTCACGATGACAGGTGATGGCCTGCCTGAAATCAACTCGCTGACGCTGCTGCCCTTCGAGTCCGAGTTTCCGGAGCCCGAGGCCGGGCAACGTCTGGCATTGGTGCTAATCGAGTCCCGTCTGCTCGAACCGCGAGGCGACCCGGCGCTGCTGCCAGCCCTGATGCAGAAGCTGCGCCGGCACAAGACAGATCTGCGGGCCGAGGGTCTGGTGGGTCGCTTCATCTCGGCCAGCGTCTACCGCGGCCCGGTTCAAAAGGATGGCCAGACGGTGCTAGCGCTGCGCAAGTTTCTGCAGGACGTGAGGGCCGTATTCGCCAAGCTGGAAGGTGTCACTCTCGTCGGTAACTTCCCGGAGTCCACCCTGGTACGCACTTTCGACTGGGCTCCCCAGCCGACGCTTCTCGTGATCGGGCCTGAGCTCATCAGTGAGCGCGCCGACATCGTGTTGGGTGACTTGACCGGGAACTGGGACCAACTGTATCGCCGGGATGATTTCGCGATCGACAAGACCCAGGCGCATCCGGACGCCGAGACCGACGCTCGAGGCTGGCGCAACGGCGAATGGATCAACGATGTCGAGTTCACATCGACGGGGGCAGTGAGCCTCGAAAACTACTCGTTCAGGGACGCGTTCCTCATGGACGATTCAATGTCCAAAATCCAGGAGCGCAAGGTCAACAGCTTCCACGTTCAGCTGCGTGGATCGGAACGAAACAACGAGGTCGATCCCCTCGACCGCACGCGCACCAACATCATCGCCCGCCCGGATATCGCTGTCGCCCGACTGAACGCGCTGCACGTGGCCGTCAATCCCGATCCGAACCTGGTCGGCGCCAACGGCGAGCACTTTCTTGACGTCAACGGCGATCCGCAGGTTGTCACGGCGCCGACGCCGCTCTTTGACGGCGAGCCTTACAAGGCGCTGTTTACCTTCCGGGATCCCGACTTGGAGCGACACCTTTTGCTCGACTACTTCGATCGCAACCACCGCTTTCGGACCGGTGCCTTTTCGCACCTGGACTTCCGCACAGCGGCGATCTCCGGCAGCCCCGATTTCAACCCGCAGGGGTACGCCAACATGATGAGCGGCGCGGCCGCTGACTTCGGGCCGGCGGTGATCAAGCCGAATGCATCGTTGCGCGAGTACGTGGACTTCCTCAAGACGCCGGCCGTCCTCAAGTACGTGATGGCGCACTCAAATCCACTGATTTCGGAGTTCCGCGACGAAAACGACGCCGCCGCACTGACGAATGCCGTTGGTGGCACGCCCGTGCGCTGGGTCTATCAGAGCGGCCGATATTCGCCGTCCTTCGATGCCTGGAGCGGCAATGCGGAGCTTTCGCTGCATCGTTCGCTCTGGCACCGCAAGACCCTGCAGTCGGCCGGCGCGAGCCTGGTAATACATGGCGGGTGCAACGTGAACAGCGTCTACGAGACACAGACCCAGACCTACACCTCGCCGACCTACGCTCATTGGAACAATGCCGAGGCGTTTCTTCTGTACACCAACTGCGTTGCACTCATGACGCGAGCCAAGGGATTCAACGATGCGCCCGACGGCTTTGCCGATGGCTTTCGGGTATCGGAGCGCGCTAACTTCGGCTCCTGCTGGCAGGCCTATTTCAACGCGCAGTCCGCCGACTCGGGCCTGACGCGCTACAACGTCCAGCGCAAGCGCGCGTACTTCTGGAGCATCCTGGGCGACTGGAGTGTCCGGCTGCGCTACCGCAACGGTCTCGGACTGATCGGTGTCAACAATGGTCTGTCCTCCGTCGCGGTGCATCCCAATCGTGCCTGGATCGACGCCTGGAACTTCGATGCAGGGGTCAACAAGGTACGCAACATCGGGGACCTCGACGGCGACGGTGCCGACGAGTTCGTCGTGACGAGCGATTGGGGCATCGGCGTGTTGCGCCACGATGGGCTGTCCTACCGCACCTTGATGCAGGCGCCCCGCGACACCTGGTTTGGCCAATGGCGCTGGGATGCCACCGTCAACCAAGGTCGCGATCGCATCAAAGCGGTCGCCAACTTCACCGACACGGCCAAACAGCAGATCCTGGTCTGGAGCAACTGGGGCATTGCCACCCTGGGCTACGCCGGCGGCACGATGACACCGACGCGAATCCACAGCAACGGGACCCGCTTTGGCGGGTGGCTCCTTGGGACGAACGACAACGTCTATGCTGGACACGGTCGCTTCAATGCCGGCGGCTTGCAGCAGATGGTCGTCACGAGCCCCTGGGGTCTGGGCATCATCGGATTGGACTCCGGCACTGCGCTTTTCATGGCCCAGAACGGAACGCGCCTCGGGGATTGGCTGCTTGGCACGGACAACAATCGGATTCGCCTGATTGCCGACCTGGATGGCGACGGCGTCGACGAGATCGTCATCACGAGCCCATGGGGTCTGGGTGTGCTCAAGATGCTCAACGGCAAACTGCAGTCGATCGCGCAGCACCCGAATGGCGACAACCTGCACGGCTACGTTCTCAACATCGGGCACAACTTCGCGCTCGCGGATCGTCTGACCGGCACCGCCCGGCACCAGGTCGTCGTCACCAGCGACAGCGGCTTCCATGTGCTGGAGCTTGCAGGCAACCGCCTGAACCGGATCGCCTTTGCCGCCAACGGCAGCCGCATCGATGGCTGGCTCGTGGGAACCCAATCAGACAATCAATTGCTGGCGCTTGGCGACGTGACAGGCGATGGCCGGGCCGACATGGCGGTTCGCAGCCCCTGGGGCATCGGTGTCCTGACGCTCGGCACCGACTCCAACCTGCACCTCCGCACCAGCGCACCCTACGGCACGGCACTCGGCGACTGGCACCTGGAGCCGGGTGACTTCATCGAGGGTAGCGCAAAGACCGCGGCCAGCCCGAACCGGGTCCTGGTGTTCACAAAGCCGTGACGTTTCAGTCGACATCCATCCTGCGAACTCTTGTCTGAGCGCAAGCGCGTCGGGACGGAAACCACGCAGGGACGTGGTCGGTGCAGAACCCAACTCGAGGACCCGCAATGAAGTGGCTTGTTCCGCCGCGCCGGTGCATTGACAACGACTTTCCATCGTCTCGAGCATGTCCCATTCATGTCTCGTCGTTCTTTCCTCTTTGCCAGAGCCGAGGTTCAACATGCCAAGTACCCTGAAGATTGCAGCGTGGAACATTCAAGGTGATACGTTCCGAGAGGGTCAAGTGCCGTACGACCTCTCTGGGGACTTCTCTGCCAACGACAACCCGCATTCGGTCTGGACGTTCGGCTACTCGGTCGAAGCGCGGGAGGCGCGCGTCTTCATCCCTTTCGACAGGCACAGTTCGAGCACGACGGCGGCCGGCGTGACTCAAGGATGGTCAAGGGGCAACTACAACAACAGCGGCGCACCTGCAATCTGGAAGAACACCTCGTCGCAGATCCAGTTCGGCGTGGCGCCAGGCGAGATCTCGATGCATCCCGGGCCGAGGCCGAACAAGGACGTCAGCATCGTGCGCTTCACGGCTCCCGCAAACCCGGTCCTGTTCTCGGATCAGAACCTGGCCGTCGTTTACCGGGCGAGTGGCCAGTTTCGCGCAGGTGACAAGGGTCGGATGAAAGCGTCGATCTGGACGCGGCATGCGAATGGCCAACCCGACGACCTGAAATTCGAGATCGCAGAAACCAGCGACACGACCGGCGTCTTCTATGTCGAGGTCGGCTTGGCAAGCGGCGACGTGCTTGATTTCATGGTGGAGAACAACGGTGACTTCTCGTTCGGAAACACGCCGTTGAATCTGCAGATCCACGCGACATCGTTGGACGAAAAGATTGCCGTGATCAGTCAGCAATTGAACGATCTCGGGCCGGATATCGTGTTGCTGTGCGAGGCCAATCGCTATTTTCCGTTGGCAACGATTGCCTTCAATCGCTCGCCACCTCCTGACCAACCGGCCATGATTGCCGGCGGCACGGGCCTTCAGCATGTCGAAACGCAGCATGTGACGGACCTTGGAGTGATCGGGGAACGGGTCAATTCCGTGCTGTCCAGGTTTCCGCTCGGCAGTTCTTCGCGCCTGCCGATCATGCGCGGACTTGGCGAAACCAAGTACGCGATGACCCACACGACGGCCAATGTGAACGGCGTTTTCACGCACATCATTGCGCTCAGGTTCGACGCTTGGAGTGATGTCGACAACAAAAGCGCGCACGCTCAACTTTCCGCCATCGTCGGTGCCATACCAAGCAACAGCGCTGTGATCATCGGTGGCGATTTCAACGCACCGAAGACCAGAATTGACGGGCACAACTCCGCAGATTTCGACACGCCCTGGTACTACGATTTCGCCCGAACCAGCGGCTTGACCGAATTCATGAGTCCGGGCGGAATCATCGACCACATCTTCTTCCGGGGACCCTTCGAAATCGTCGACGCCAGGCTCGTCCCGGTTCCGTTTGCAGCATCGGACCACGGAATGGCTTATGCCGAACTCAGGGCATTCGGTCCGCTGATTTCCTCGATCGTTCCGAAAGGCCCGATCCGAGTGGGCGAGGCGACCACTCTCACCGTCAACCTGGCGGAGCAGGGATCGGAAATTGCGGTCCCCGATACCTCGGTACTGGTCGATGGGATACGAATGGGCGCCACCGGATCCCCGTTCACGCACACGTTTACCGCGAAGGTGGTCAGGACAAGGCGAATCAATCCTCGAACCCATGAAGTGACGTGGACGTCAACTTACGTGTTTCCTGATATCAGGGTCGCCACGGCACACGGCTATGTCGATTCGGTTGCCGCGACGTTTACTGGGATGCCACCGCTCCCCGATCCCGTCGACATTTGAAAGAATGCGGCAGCAGCATGGCAGGGGGTACCGTGGACGATCAAACTGAGTCATTGCTCAAGGAGTACGGACAAGTGTCGGGCAACTTCAGGTTGCTCACGGACATCCGCTTCAAGCTCCTGGGCCTGGTGCCCGTGGCCACCGTGGTGGCAGCGGTCGCCGCCGCCTCCAAGCAGCAGGCGCTGGGTGGCCTGGGCTTCGTGATCTCGCTGTTCGGCCTGACGGTGGTGCTGGGCCTGATCACCTACAGCGTGAGGAACGACCAGCTCTACGACGAGCTGGTGGGCCGCGCCGCGGACATCGAGCGCAGCCTGGGCATCCGCGACGGCAGCTATGGCTTTCGGCCCCGTGCCTGGCTTCGCTTGTCACTGGGACCACTGAGCTGGACGCTGAACCACGGCAACGCGCTCGTGCTCATCTACGGCGCCACCGTGGTCGTGTGGGTCACCGGTGTAATCGCGCCGCTGATCGAGTTGCTGCAGTGGGCCTATCTCGAACAGCTCCGTGGGTCCCCCCTGTTGCGCGTAGTCGATGTGCAAGGCGCCGTGGTCCTGGTTGCTTCGGCGTTCGCAACGGGGTTGACGATCATCGCAGGCCGGTGGGCCCGCACGAAGCAGCAACAGCAGATGGACGCGCTGCGCGGATTGGCACGTCAGGCCATGCAGCGTTCGCTCGATCGACGGCTCGATGCTCAATCGGCGGTCCATGACGCGGTGTTCCTCGACCTGTGTATTCGGTTGGCCGGCCAGGCGCCGAGCGACGACGACCGGGCACGTATGCGGCGCAGAGCCGAATTCCACACCGCGCCGGAGCACATCGCGCGCTACCTGCCACCGCAGTCCGATCGTCACTTCTCCGCGCATCTCATTGGCGCGCTCTGCGACTTGCCGCCGCGCTGGATCCAGGATTGTGCGAGCGGCAGGCGGGCCTGACGAGCGATGATCGACGCCGGTGTGTTTGAGGCCCCGGTTGACGGCGTCGAAGACAGATTTTCGGCACCCATGGCCGGCCCATAAGCAGCTTTCCGGGTCTTCCGCAATTGGTGTGACGATCCGCGCGGCATCTTGATTTCGGTCCGGGTGTCGACCCCGACACTCGGGGACGAATCGTCGCCGGGTGGGACTTCAAACAGTTCTACCGCGCGAATGTTGTGCTTCGTGATTGCGTCCACACGGACCGCGTGTGCAGCCAGTGTTCGGTGCGTTCGATCGCCGCGATTGACCGCCCTTCACAGGAGATCCGGTACACCGTGGCGTCTGTAGCGTGAGTCGCACCAAGGCACGGCACACCAGCTCACACTGGCACGGCCGGCTCTGCAGCTGAGGCCGCCATCGTGCCCCGACATGCGCCTGTCCCACACGCACACGGGTAGTCGGCCGGATCGTCCCCATCGATGACCAGCGCGTAGTCCAGGAACAGCTCTTCGCCAGCACGGATGCGGCGCACGACGCGGATGACCAGCTCGAGTTCGTCGTTGCGCGCGCGGCCCTCGACCGCTTCCACATTCGGTGTGCACGCGTGATTGATGTGCCGGGTGGCATTGCCGCCCTGCGCGCCGTCGATGACCGACCCGTCCGACAACCCGAACAGATACGTGAGACGGTCATCCCAACCCGAGTGAGTCTCGCCTGGGGCATGGCGCCGGCCAGAGTACGGCCCGATCTTTTCGCCGGAACGCCAGTCGCGAAGGGCAAAGACGCCCTGTCCGTGGATCTCGCTGCGACGAACCTCGACGCCTTTGAGTGGTGCAGCGGTGCTGCTGCGTTTGGATTTCTGCATGGGGCGTGATTGTCGCCGGCCCGTGGTTGCCGGCCGGACCCTCACGACTCATCGTGGCCCGCCTGATTCTCCAGGTAGAACTCGTGCAGCTTCGCCTGGAGCTACGCCTTGTCAGGCAACTGGGTCTGGTACGCGGCGATCAAGGCCAGTGATGCGGTTTGGCTGAGCGCGTATTCCACCACTTCCTCGTCCTTGCTCGCGCAAATCAGCACGCCGATGGCAGGGTTCTCGTGCGCCTTGCGCGCGTCGCGGTCCGAACTTCCAGGTAGACGATAGTTTGCCAATGTTGTCCGGTACTGGGGTGATCGTCCTTTTGGTGCAGAAAGTAACGGTTACGTCGAAAAACCCGTTACGTGACAACCACTTAAAAATCCGACCCTTCTCGTACCGTCGTCCTTCCGGTGCAGGAAATTACGCTTCCGGAACGCTGGTGGCTGGCCGCGCAGTCGCTGCTCGAGCGTGACGCGGGCCTGCCCGTCATGCCTTGCGTACCGCAAATGCGTCGCCAAGCTGCCGCGCCCGCTTCACGTCGTCGCCATGCAGGTAGATCGAGGTCGTCGACAGCGACGCATGCCTTAGGTTGTCGCGGACGGTGGTCAGCTCGGCGCCGCGCGCCAGGGCGTGAGTTGCGTGGGTATGCCGCATCCAGTGCGGGCTTGCGCGCCTGAGCTTTTCGGCGGTCGCTGGACTTCGCACCTCAATCAGGTCGGCCACCTGGGCGAAGAAGCGGCGCAGCACGCTCTATAGCCGAGTCGCCGAGATTCCCGTTGCGCCATCGGCTCCGATGCCTCCGACGAGCGGCACGGTCGGATTCCACTTCGCCGGCGTCGTCGGCAATCCACGTTGGACGAGATACTTGTCCAGCGCCGAAGTGGCCAGCGGCGGCAAAGCCACCTTCCCAGCCTTGCTCCCCTTGCCGAGCACGTGCAGCCAGCGGTCGCCCTGGGCGGCGACCTCGATCTGACCGAGCGAAGCACCGACCAGTTCGCTGATCCGAAGGCCGGTCGCGTACGCAAAGTCCAACATGAAGCGCAGTCGCTGTGCCGCGCCAGGTGTCCATCCGTACGACCACTCCAGTCCTTCGGCGACGGTCTGGATCATTGACCACTCGCCCTCGGAGAACACCCGCGCGGCCGCGAGCGGCTCAGCGCGAGACGCCCCGCGAACCTTGATGCCGGCAAAGGGGTTGGCCAGCAGGTACCGCTGCTGAATCAGCCAGCGATACATGGCGCCGATCACCGACAGCGAATACGCCGTCGAACGTGCCGACAGCCCGCCGGCGAACGGCCGCCACTCAGCCGACGTCCGTGGTCTCGGCGGACCGATCCACCGACCTCGAGGCGACGGGTGCCGTAGAAATCCGCGATACGCGACGGCGTCCTCAGTCGTCAGCGAGGACAGCGCTCGACCGCGTTCTACAACCGCCCACAAGATGAGCCGCTCGGCCTCCTTCCTGTAGGACCTCACCGTCGCGGGCGCTTCGTGAAGTTCGAGCCACGAGTTGACGGCCTGATAGTCGTCGGTCGCGGCGAGCGTGCACGTCGCCGGCGGAGCCCGGAAAGTGCCCCGCGAGCCATCAAGTTCCGCCGGAACGACAAGGCTCTCCCAGGGTGAGATGTCGCCGTGAGCAGCTACAGGGACGAGAGCACGAGCGCGTTCGGTCAACTGTGGGTGCTCCACGAAGAAGGCTTCGATCTGCCGTGCCCCAGTGGCGCCGAGACCAGGTATTGCGGCCCACCACCGACGGCGGCGCGGAATGCGCAGCGTCAAAGCTGCGAGCGTCTCGATGCCATGGGCTTTCAGCGCAGACGCGGCCCGAGGCGGCAGCCAGTCGCCAACGTCGTCACCGATCAGTGGCGTGCGTATCGCCGAAGCGCGAAGTTGATCGATCGCCCGGAGAACCGTGCGGGCGGACGTGCTTCTGTCTGACTCGGCGTGACCGAAGACGGCGGCCAGGTCGTGACGATGCCTGCGCTTGGCCAGGTCCACCAACTGCCGCCGTACCCCGCCGAGGATGCCGCGTGCCGACTGTCCCTCGATCTTGCTCTGGGCAAGGTAGTGTGCAACGGCGTCACGCGCCGGAACACCTTCGTACCAGGCACGCAGGGCGGCCAGGGAAGCAGCATCTGGGAACGCACCAACGTCCTTTGCAGGAATGCGCTTTGGGGGCTGGCGTGTTTTCACGCACGCCATTTTATTCGGAGTAGATGTCTACTGTGATAAGAAAGATTATCTCAATAGAACCTATAAAGCCCGCGAGTTTGGCTACTTCAGGTGCCCGACTCAGCTACCGATTTCCTTCAAGGGCTGTCGCGAACGGCCTGCCCTGGACCGGCCGTTCGTCGCTACCTGCATCCGGCCACAAGCAGTCGTTCAGTAAAGGCGGCTTTCAGCTAGCGGGACGACTCGGCTCCGCCGCGTGCAGCGGCGCGGGCACGCGCCTACGCGCAACGAATCCGTGAAGTCATCGCCGAACGCGGGCGGGCGCACTTGCCATACGCGCGCAGATCCCCTGCGTCGCGGAATCGAGTGGAAAGTAGCTTTCGATGCGGAGCTCTTCGAGCGTCACCAGACGCGGTGCCGAGAAGGACGTGACGGTCGTCATGAAGTTCATCGCCAGATCACCGCGGTGCAGTCGGATGCTCAGGGTGCTGCCCGGCTGGGCACTGAAGTCAGGGTGCCGCCACTCGTCTTTGACCCCCGGATACTGCATCACGCGCTCCATCAGGGCCGAGAGCCTGGAGTCGCTCGGGTTCTGCAACGCTTCTCGGTGCAAACGCGCGAGCATGTGATGCGCGACTTGATGCCAATCGACTAGGAACGGCCGCACCAGTGCGGGGTCGAGTATCAACGCGAACATGTCCATCGGCTCGACGCACTGCGCCGGCTCGGCGATGAAGAATTCAAAGAACCGGCTTGCCGCAGTATTGCGCTTCAAGATTCGATAGTCGGGCGACAGCACGGTCAGCGGAAACGGTTCCTGCTGCGTCAGCATGCGCTCGATGGCCCAGTCGATCTCCGGTTCTATGGCATGCAGTTCGGGCTCGGGGAAACGGGGTGCATGGCCCGCTACGCACAAGGCTTCGTTTTGGTCGCGCAGTGGCACGCCGAGTACCGACATGAGTCGCAGCACCATCTCTGCACTCGGCTTGGCACGGCCGGATTCGAGAAAGCTGATGTGCCGCGCGGACACACCCGCCGCCAGTGCCAAGTCCAACTGCGACTGCCCATGGCGGCCGCGCCAATACTTGAGCAGCGCGGGGAATAGCCGATCTGACATGCGACAACTGTAGCGGCTGAATCTCAGGTGGCAATGACGTGCCCAGGTAATTGCCGTCTCGTACGCCGCTGTCTAACGTGCGCAGCATCGCGTGCAAGCGCAGCCGGAGATCCTCATGAGCCGCAAATCTTTCCTCACACTGGTCAGCATCATCGCGATGTCCGTTGGCACGGTGGCGTTGCTGCTGCCCGCCGCACTCCTGGACAGCAAGGGCGTGGGTCCGAACCCCGCCGCCAATGTATGGGCGCGCGAGGTGGGCGCTGCACTGATCTCGATCGCCGTCGTCGCGTTCATCGTCAGAGACCACCCTGACTCGCCGACGATGAAGGCGTTCCTGCTTGGCAACGCCGTTCTTCAGCTCGGGCTCCTTCCCATCGAGATCATCGCGCTTGCCAACGGCACACTCACCAAGCTGTCCGGCATCGTTCCGAACTCAGTGCTGCATGTCGTGCTGGCCGCCGCCTTCGCTTACTACGCGACAAGGATCGGGCGGGTGACGGCGCAGGTTCAGAGCGAAGGCGAGTGCTGAAATGGACCTGATCCTTCTCGGCTTGAGCTTTGGGCCGATGCTGGTGACCGTGTTCTGCCTGTATCAGTGGTTCTTGAAGCCAAGACTGGACGAGATGCAGCCTGCAGCAGCGATGCAAGTGCTGATGTCGATTCATTGTTTTCGGTTCATCAGCCCAATCTCGCTGGTGGCGGGAGTGACCGTGCCAGGGCTCCCCGTGGAGTTCACGTATCCGCAGGTCGTGGGTGACATGGCCACGGCCTTGTTCGCACTGGTCGCTATTGCGGCACTTCGCTCGGGTTGGCGTCACGCCGTACCGTGGCTTTGGTTCGTCAACGTGTTCGGCTTGCTCGATCTCTCGATCGTTGCGGCGCAGGGGATTCGCCTTGGGTTCGCGTCTCACGTGGGAGGCATGTTCTACGTTGTCGTCTGGTTCGTGCCGCTCCTGCTGGTGTCACATTCGGCGATCCTCGTGCGGCTGCTTCGGCCATCGCGCCCGCGGCTCGCGCGCGGGTGACCGACTGCCCTGGAATTCGGACCGAGTTGGCTAGGCGATCGCAGCCCGGCACTCTGTGCGCCGCATGTATGTCACAACCGGCGAGCTCCAACAGTCTAATAATGCAGGCCAAGTGCGCGAGCAGCAGCCGACATGAAAATCACCGACCCTGGAACCCGCACGATCCACGCGGCGACGCAGGGCGATCTGCGCGCCATCGACGCCGTCTTGTCCGGCATTCAGCCCGACGTCTTCAACCTGGCAGTGCGCATGCTCGGCAACCGCGACGATGCCGCCGATGCAACGCAGGAGATCCGACCGGCCGTTTCGGGGCGACGAGTTCACCGCACCGTATGTCGCTGATGGGTCGGGTACGGCCGATCAGCCCGCCAACCTCAAGGCCGCAAACCGGTCGTTGCTGGCCGACACTGCGTCGAGGCAATCCGTGCGCCTTCAGTCCGGATCGAACTCGGCGCCCAAGATCGTCGCAATATCCTGGCGCTCACCAAGCAGCCTGACCACATCCAGATGGTCGCCGCGCTCGAAGTAGCACCACAGTAGCGGAAACTTTGCGACCTTCCAGATCCGAAGTCCTGGAATGCCCAAGCGCTTCGCGAGCACCGGCGAGCCGATGCCGGGGTCGAGCTCGATCTGGTCAAGCGCGGAGTTGGTCGCCTTGACCGCCTTGACCGCGACGCGGGCACCGCCTTCTTTGCGGTAGTACCGGACCTCGCCCTTCTGATCGCGCAGCGCCTGCGGGCGCAAAATCGCTGGCTTCAATCGATCTCGCCACGAGCGATGGCCAGCAGTTCCTTATCGTCAACTTTGGTGCGCCGCCGGCCAGGTCCGGACGCCAGCCCTTCTTCGATGAGATCGCGAAGCCGCTTCTTGGCCTGCTCGTCCTGATCCCTGCGCACCAGGTCGCGGATGTACTCGCTGGTGTTTCCGTAGTTGCCCGCGGACACCCGATGATCGATGTACTCCCGCATCGACTCGGGCAAGGCGAAGCTCATGGTTTGGCGGCTCATGGCATGATCTTGCGCAGTTTGACAACCGTTGTCAACTGCCACATATATGCGGCCCACGGCTGGCGGGACGGCTCGACGCCGCAGGCCTCCTCACGACGCAGTTCGCGCCGAATTGGCGGACCCGCGCCGTATGAGTGCCTCGGCGAACCTCTCCACGCCAAACCGAAACGTTCCCCGGAAATTGATGTTGCCGAAGTGCACCGGCCCCATGCGCCGGATCCATTCGTCCTCGATTTTCACGCCGTCCTTGCGCAGCCGCTCGACCGTCTCGTTCATCCGGTTCGTGTTCCAGCCGATGACGATATTCGTCAGCAGCGCGTGCGCCCCGGAAATCGTCCTCATCTCGTCACGGCGCCGGCCGCGGTCGGTGGCCACCTTGCCGTCGTAGATGGCGCGCTGCAGCAAGTGAACCGACTCGCCGCGACTGAGCAGGGTGTGGATCTCACGCCGAAAATCATCAATGGTCACGAAGTCGCACAGGAAGACGCTCCGCAGCAGTCGGCCGAGGTTCTCGGCGGCCTCGTATGCCGGGTCGCCCTTGGCTGCGCTGCTCAGGTAGCGCAGCGCCAACTCCGCGCTGATTCGCCCCAGCCGAATGGACGCGACGATGCGCAGCAACTCGTCCCAGCCCGCGTGGATCGCCTTCAACGAGACCCGTTTGACCGTCACGCGCTCGATGCTCTCCGGCACCTCGAACTTTGCCGGCAGGTAGAGCTTGCGCTCGGACAGGTCGCGCAGCCGAGGGCACAGATCAAACCCCAGCAGCTTGGCGATGCTCATGGCCGGGTTCGTGTATCCGTGGGTGTCGACCGCCAGCAGCGACAGCTGAATCCGGTCCTGACTTCGGTTGTGCTGCTCGACGCCCTCGATCGCGACACCGGCCTGCCGCTCATTGAGAACGATGGGCTGGTCGTAAACGATTCCCCAGCGATCCAGTACGTGGGTGTAGAGGCCTGCGGCATAGGTTCTGCGCCGCGGATCGACGCGGGCGGTCCACAGGTGGCGGGAGACGTCCATCGACATCATGTCGGCCGAGGCCTTCTCGCCGGTGCCCCAGTGTTCGGCCAGCGGAATACGGCCTTGGAACTCGGTGAGGCGCTCGTTGGCACGGCGCAGCCGCCCGTGCATTTCCAGGGCGCGCATGGCGACAGAGACCTGGGTTGCTTCTATTCCGGGGATCATTGCGGCCACGCCCTTGGCGTCGACGTCGGTGCCTTGCGCCAGCAGTGCTGCGTAGGCCGACAGCAGCTCGGCCTCGGTTTCGGCGCGATGCCCGAGCAGCGCCTCGCTGAAGTTGCACAGCACGTCCATCTCAAGCAGGATGTCCGGCAACTGCGCCTTGCCGATGGTCTTGAACAGCAGGTCCCGCGTTCGCCGAGGTTCGCCGTCATCAGGCCGGGCCTCCACGGCGGGAAGGTGCAGCATGCCGTCCGTGCCGATGTGGATTTTGCCGGCGGCGCAGGCTTCGGCGACGGCACTCAGGCCGGCCTTGAGGTTGGCGAGCAGCGGGTCGAGCAAGCTGTCGGCCGAGCTACCGAGACCGAGCGTCGCAATCAGCTTGTCCCGCTCGCGTGCCCACTCGTCGGCTGGAATAAGGACCTGGTCGCGCTCCCGGAAGCTCAGCGAGTGGTCGATCCAGAGCTTGCCGCTGCGCAGGCTCTTGCGCATCGCCATCATCGTGCACGCCGCGAAGGCCTGCAGGCCGCGCTTGCGATCTTCGTCGTGAACAAGATCGCGCCATGCATCGCCCACCTCCGGGACCGCAAATCCGGCTGGGAATTCCGGCGCCCCAAGGCCACGCAGTTCGCGCCAGGTACTCCAATGCTTGAACCCGGCGTCGTCGGCCGCGCCGCCGAATGCAAGACCTTCCATTCCGGCGAGAAAGGCCTGTACGCGCTGACCATCTCCGGCAAGCACCTGCCGGACGCGAGACGCGAAGCTGCCGGCGGTGCCCTCGATGATCTCGGTCAACAAGCGATCGGCCTCGCGGCAGCGCACGTCCGAGCGCTGTTCCTTGTCGCGCAGGACCTCGCGCACCTTGAGCACCCGCTGGCGAACGGAGTCGGCCGCACCTTCCTTGGCGGCCTTCGCCCTTTGCGTGGCCTCCCGGAAGAGTTGCTGGCTTCGGCGGTGGCTCTGCTGAATCGTCACGTCGGTCAGCTCGAGCAGGCTCACGTTCAGAAAGCACACGAGCTCGATCGTCTGGGTCGCGTCGATCAGCTCCCGGGTCTTGGCCGGACGGCGAGCCTGGACGTGTTGGGCGTAGGCGCGCTGCTTCGGGATGGCAATGCCGCCGAGCTGCCAGTCGTTGACGCCAAGGGCTTTGAGGTAACGGATCTTGGCGAGCGTCTCGTTCAGACTTCGCTGGCCGTGGCGCTTGGACGGCGTCTTCAGCCATTCGAGATGGGTGTCAACACCATCGGCGCGCACGCTGTACACAGCGTCCCGGGACTGTTTCAAAGCCTCTGGTGATACCGTCCCCAGGATCGTCCGGAGAACGTCAGCTTCGGTGGTTGCAAAGGCATTGCGAGCCCAGTCGCGAACCCTACGCTCGCCGGGAATCTGGATGCGCTGCTCATACAGCCAGTGGCACGCTGCGGCGATGAGGTCGTCGGTGTGGGAGGCCTCGGTCGATCGCATCTGGAGCATGCTGACGACGGCCGCTTCGGCTTGCGCGTCGAGATTTCTGATGCCGAGATACTTCCTGGCCCAACCCTGGTGGTCGTACAGCGTCGGCGCGCGTTCGTACAGGCTGCGCAGGCTCGCGATGCTGAGCGGCGGCGCGTTGAACGCGACCGTGACGTACTTGAGCAGATTGCGGGGGATGACCGCGGACTGCGACATCGGGCGACCCATCGCCCGCAGGAACAGCAGCTGCAACGCCCCGGCGACGCGTCGATCGGCGCGGAATCGATCCATGACGGCGGCGATGTCCGCTTCGGTCAGTTGGAAGAACTGTTCGAGGTCGAAATCCGGGAGGCGTGACGGGAGACTTTCCGGGCCGACGAAGCGGTAGGCGTAGGTGGACATGGTCGGTGGTTCCGAGGGCACATCCGGTCGGAATGTATCGGCCAAATCAGCTGCGGCGGCACCGGAGAAGCCATCGGTATGGCCATGTCACTGCCCGGCATGCCGCGCCGGCATTGGCTTTGCGAGGGAACCGTTACTTTCTGCACCGAAAGTACGATCACCCCTACTTGCTGTCGATAGACGGGCTCCAAGCATTGCGGACATCGAGGCTACTGTTCGTAGATGGCGACGCAAAGCAGAATGGCCGCGCTTGTTGCCTCACGTGGATGATGTCCTCGAATTTGTCCGGCGGTTGCAGCCGACGCGCCAACACGTGCGCGTTGCTCGGCGTACATGTCCTGCAGGTCAAGTCCCGTCCATCCTCCGAATCGGTGGACCTTTGCCCACGCGTCAGCGAACGGCGCCGAACTGTGGAACTGGGTCATCCGATCTCGATGCCAACCAGACGCGAAGTGCGAGTCGCCGCCACGGCGAGCGCGCACCTTGCCGACGACCAGGCAGTGGGTAGTAACTGCCTCGGCCGGCGCAACGCTGGCAGCGGGCGACCTGCCAAGACGGTCTCGCTGCGCATCGACTCCCACGATGAGCCAAAAGGCGCTCGTGTGTACCGCGCGCTTCAATCCACTTCGCCACGGACGGCATCGGGAGGACGACGAATTGCTCGAAGACCGGCGCACCCGCGACTGCGGACTCAGGCGTTCCTGCCCCACAGGTCGATCGTCTTCAACAGCGCCCGCACCACGTCGTCCATCGAAAACTTCGGATCGAAGCAAGTCTCCCATTCGGAATGGCTCGCAACATAGCGTCTTGCGATGGCCACCTTCTTTCCGGCGACGTGAACAAGCCGAACGCCGGACGCGTCAAATCGAAAATACGCACTTCTGAAGGCTGCTGGCAGACTCGCCTCGATCGTGTACCCGGCAGTCGCCAGTCCGGCGCAAGCGGGTGAACCGATTGCAGCGACCCTCGCCAGGATCGCCGACTTCCCCGCGGCACCCGTGGAGCGTCCAACCACTCCGGTTTCGTCGAAGTCGCCGTCGTCGTCCATCACGACCACGAAGTTCCGATTGATCCTGCTGACGTTGATCTGCGACGAGCCGTCGCACTCCGCGGTGAGGTGCGCCAGCAATGCGCCACCATGGTAAGCGAACATGAAGTCGACGTGTTCGACGGGAGCCGATCTGCCGGTGTGCCGGCAATAGATCTCCATCCAATGCTTCAAATAGATGCGGTCAGACGGCCCCTCTACCCATACGACACCGTTGGCCGTTCCCTGGTCCGCACCGTTGATGCCGAGGTCATCGAGCAGTTGTCGTTGCCTGATGCCCTCCCGCATGCCGTCGGCGGTGACGTGAAAAAACCGTGCGTCGACTTCTGAAGGCCAGGTGAGGCGCGATTGAATCGTCAGAGAGTGGGTGCTGACGAAGAGCTGAAGGCCCTTGGCACGGACACTCTCACCCAGGAGACGAACGAGCACGCGCTGCATGCTGGGATGAAGATGACCCTCGGGCTCCTCCAGGAGGCAGATTGTCCCTGGCGGGCAATTCTCCACGTGAATCAGGATCGACGCGAGCTGTCGCCAACCCGATGGCAAGGCGGCCAGTTGCACGTTGTTGAACTGCAGGTGGTCGTCCGACAGATAGACCGAAATCCATCCGTCGTCTCCGCCGATCAAAGGTGTCGTCAGCCTATCCTCGGTCGAGAAGGGCACATCGGGCGTCGGTGCGCTGGGGTCGGACGCGAGTCCACGCAGATGTGGCGCGATTCCGTTCAAAGCCTTCACAGCTTCGGCGGCGATCAGCGGCCGATCGTTTGGCCAATAGGAGACCGTACATCCGACCTCCCCGAGCAATGCAGCGACTTGGCCAGCGGTCTCGGCAGAGAGTTTGCGTTTGCTGATATTGCGGACGAAGCGTCGCCGCGCGCAACGTCCACCCCCGGTCGGCATCTCGACATCCAATACGACGGCCTGCTTAAAGGCGTCCTCATCCAGGTTTGAATCGTTGGACAAGCCGATCCATTCGTTCGGCGCCGCGGTCCCCCTTACCCGTGCCCCATCGGTGAACCCGACGTCCCAGAAGCAATGGCTGAATCGTGTGCGGTTCTCGCGGGGCAAGTTGCAGATTCGGTTGGGCTCGCGCATCAAGTCGATCAACTCGAGAACAGTACTCTTGCCACCCCCGTTCGTGCCAGCAAACACGTTGATCGCACCCATCTTGTAGACGGTCCGGCCCGCCTCCCACTCAAGGCGGGCAGCGTTCAAGTCCTCCTTGTAGGATTCAAAGGGATTGAGTCGTCGCAGGCCGGCAAAGGACAACTCTTTGACCGCCACGGCACGGTCAACCTCTTGCCGTTCGAGTGCTGAGTCCAAAATAGTGCCCTTCGTTTGTCTGCGGCTGAATGACTCTCACGCCGGCGCACTGCGCCGCTTCATCCCTCGAATCGCCTCAATCTTCCTGGCCAGTTCCTGGCTCGAGTAGATGCTGGTCGTCGAGATGCTCGCGTGCCCTGCGAGTTCCGACACCACCTCGATCGGCGCGCCGTCGACCAACGCCTGCCGCACAAACGTGTGCCGCATCCAGTGCGTGCTCGCCCTCTCAAACCGCTCCGCATCCAATCCGGCCGCCGGCGCCGACTTCGCCGCCCGCCCCATGAAGCGCTTGACGACTGCATAAATGCCGGCTGCCGACAACGCCGACCCGCCCTGTCCGGTCACGGCAGCCTTCGCCATCCGGCCGTCGTCATCCCGCGCCCATTGCTCGACTGAAGCGCCCAGCGCTCTAATCAAAGGCTGAGTCCCCGGAATCAGCGGCAACGCGTCGCGGTCCGCGAGCGCGCCATCGGTTCCCGCAAAGCTCTCCGCATGTGCATCGAGCAGCTCGACGACATCTTTGGCCAGAGGCACGTCCCGCTGCTTGTCCCGCTTGCCGACAACCGCCAACACCCAAGTGTCTTCCAGCCCCGGCAGCGATTCGAGCCGCAGATCCGCGCGCGTCGCCTTCGCCAGCTCATCGAGCCGAATCCCCGACGACACCAGCAGCTCGAGGATGCAGCGCAGCCGCACCTGCTCGGCGCAGACCGGCATCGCCGCCACGCACCGGAGCACATGCGCCCACTCCGTCTCCGTAAAACTTCGCTTCACGTCGAGCCGGGTCTTCGGGAGCTTGAACCCCTTCATCACCGATCGCATCGGGTTGGCCACCAGGTAGCCCGCATCACGCAGGCCTTCGAACATCGTCTGCACGATGACGAGCGCCTGCTTCTGCGACGACGGCCCCGGCTGGCCCCGGAAGGGCCGCCAGGCGGGGTCGCCGCGCTCGACCGGCACTGGGTGCGCCCAATGCCCCGGCACCGCCGCCAGGAACGCTCTATAGGCCTGACAGTCCAGCGAGCTCGCCGACGACACCGCCTTGCGCTGAACCGTCGTGCACCACAGCACAAACCGCTCGACCTCCTTGCGATAGCTGCGCGCCGTCGACGGCCGCTCGTCGTAGCGAGTCAACCACCGGCTGACCGCCTGCAGGTCGTCGGCGGCCTCGAGCGAGTTGGCCATGTGGCTTCTGAAGACACCCTCCACGCCGCTGAGCGATGCCGGCAGCGAGAGGCGCTCAAGCGGCACCAGTCCGAAATGCGCGCCGATAGCGAGCCGCCCCGCATCGACACCGAGCCGCAGCGCCCTCGCCTGCTTGGCTTCGTCGACACTCTCGCGGATCGCAATCTCCAGGCTGTCCTGCTGCAACCGCAGCCACGCGACCACGCGTAGCGCACGCCGCCGGCCGAACCCGTCGACCTGGTCGTGCCAGCGATGGCCGTAGACGTTGATTAAGTTCGCGAGGTCTTCGAGCGTGACCACGCCGACATTGCGCAGCCGGATGGCGACCGGCCGCGCGAACCAGGTGTCGATCGGGTCGGAGGCCACCGGCTGCTCGGCCAGCAGCGTCTGCAGCTGGTTGAGTGCTTCGACGCGCGCGCGCGCCGGATCACGGCGTGTGTGGCCGGCCGCATCCGCGTCGATCTCGTCGAGGTTGTCGATGCCGTGCGTGGCGCGGTACTCGGAGAGTGCGTCGCTCTCCGACCAGGCATCCGGGTCCATGCGCTCGGCGCGCATCCATTCAGCCAAGGTCGGCAGCGCGGCCGTGCGCGCGTCAGGTGCGTCGGCACGCAGGGCCTCGAGAAAGCGTGTGAGCTTGGCGTCCGGCGCACGGGCGGCGTCGAGCCGGCGGCCGGCCTCGAGGATCTCTTTGAGCAGCTCGGCGCGCCGATGCTGGATGTGGCGCAGGTCGGTGTTCGTCTCCGACCAAGCGAGGTAGCGCTCGAACGCGCTGCGCAGGTCGACACCGATGAGCGCCGCGCGCAGAAACGCAAAATGATGAATGCCCAGCGCGCGTGCGTGCGCGAACACCTTGCTGCGCGCACCCCGTGGGCGCCCAGCCCGGCGCGGCGCGGCCGCGTAAAACAGCGGTGCGATGCTCACGCCGGCGGCCGCCACTTCCCAGTCTCGTCGTAGCGATCACAACGCACTTCACCGAAGCACTGCCAGAACGCGTCCAGCAGCGGACGGACGACGACGTCGACATCGACGTCCGTCGCGACCGATTCGACGATCTGCTCGGGCAGCACGAGTTGCTCCTGGTCGGCCAGCCCATTGCCGTACGGGAAGTGGCTGTTGTCGTTCACGATCCGGAAGCAATGCCGACCACACTCGATGCCGGCCAGCCCGACGATTGCCGGGCCCACGAAGCCGAGCGCCCGCGCGTGCTCGAGCAGCTGGGCGCAGACGCGGCGAATCTCGGCCGTGACGGCGACGGCTGGAATGAACGGCTCGGCCTGCTCGCGCGGATCGCCTACGCTGAAGGCCTTGCCCAGACACTCCATCGAACCATTGCGGAAAAGTCTCGCCAGCCGGTCGGCGCGTCCCAGGGGTGGACTGCCCGGACCCATCAGCAGCAAGCCGTCCAGGTTGGTTTGCTTCTGTGGACAGAAGCCACCCGGTCCATTGAAGTTGATGTCGCTGCGGTGGTAGACCTCGGCGATGTCGATGGCCGCCCCATGTGCGAAGCCGGCGAGTGGCACCAGATGAACGCAGAGCTTGGGCCCCGCCACCAGACCCCTCATCAGCAGCCCTCGCTCCATCAACGCCAAGCGTTCGACACGCCAAGCCCTCGCCTTTTCAAGCAAGGTGGCGGTGTGCCCGAACGCGTCGCGCAGCTGGAGGTAGTCCATGTCGTCAGTCAAAGATTGCGTGCGTTTGACGAAGCGATAGTGCGCAGGCCCACCCTCGCGCCGGCGAACGTGGAACCGATGCGGTCCATCGAACGAGCTGGGCACGCGCACCACCATCGCGTAGCTGTTCTCGTCGACCGGAACCTTGCGAAATCGGATACCGGAGATCCGCGGCTCGACATGGTTATCGATCACCTGCGTGAGCCTGCGCCGGCAGGCGTCGAACGGCTCGCCCGTCAGCGGCATGAGGCACTTGGCCACGCCCTTGTCGTCCGCGATGCCGTAGACGAGGTCACCGCCGTTGGCATTGGCGAAGCCGCAGACGTCCTTGGCGAACTCGTTGTCGGGATCGTCCATCTGCTTCTTGGGTGCTTCGCGTTTGAAGTCCAAGGTCGGCGACTCCTCGTCGCCGGCATCGCACAGCGCCTGCAGCGTGGCCGCGTCGATCTGGTCCCAGGCGGTGGTGATCATCGTGCCCTTTGCTTTGCTGGCGGTTGGCTTGAAACCGGCCTCATCGGCCAATTAATTCCACGTGATGATTATAGGGATAATCATGACGTGAGTCGGGGCGGGTTTTACGCCACGACCGTCGCAATCCCGGCGCTCGCTGCGGGCAGCGCAGGCTCCCTGCCCTGCCCTTGCGGGCCTTGTCAGGGGGCGTCGTCGAGATCCGGACGACGTCGCAGACCGATCACATGGATCGGCGATGCGGCGAAGGAACGCCGACCACGCCGGGTCCTTGTCGAGTTTGACGAACGGGGCGGCTGGCCGGCTCCGCTGGGCGGGATCAACTAGAGTTTCTCGGCGGCGATCTGCACGGCGCGCTTGCCGTGGAAAGCGACCCAAAAAGAACCTCCGGCCAACTCAGGGTTTACCCTAGAATGGCCACTTGTCTCCTCCACCCGCCCGGGTGGATTGAGGCCCGGGGTTCACGCCCTGGGCCTTTTCTTCTGCGCCACGGAGGGAAGGCGACGAGGACAACACCGCGTGACGAGGTGCCGGCCGGGGGGATCCCCTGGTCTTTGATCGCAGCGACGCCGAACCGCGCGCACAACGTGTCGAGTTCTACCCCTTCGAGCCTGTCCTGCGCGACCTTGGTGAGGCCCGTTCGCTCGAACAACGCATAGGCGAAGCCCCCTTGTTCGGCTGCCGCGATACGTTCGACGGCAGCTCTGTATGCTGCTTGGCGCCGACGGCCGCCGGCTCAGCGCTTGTTCCAGTCTTCGCCTGGCATCGCACGTCGCATGTATTCATCGAAGAGCGGCACTGTGAAGGCCGTCTCGCCATGCTGGGGGCTGTAAATCATCCCTTTGGTGATCAGCTTCGATCGGGTTGGACCCAGGCTGGTCACCTTCAGGCCGAGCCTCTCTGCGACATCTCCCGAGCGTTTGGGCCCCTCACCGAGATCGGCTAGCGCCCGCATGTAGCGCTTCTCCGACGGGGTGCACCGGTCGAACCGCACGCGAAAGAAGCTCTCATCGAGCGCGGTGACCGCGGCCGTGGTGGCGCGCTCCACATCCTCGAGCGAAATCGGCGACGTGGCCGCGAGGTTCCAGACCTCGTGCCCCCACTGTTGCAGGAAATACGGGTAGCCCTTGGTCACCCCCAAGATCCGCTCGACCGCTTCGGGCGTGTACTTGACGCCCTCGGCATCGGCCGGCGCCACGATCGCCTGCGTCGCATCGGCACGGCTGAGCGCGCCCACCTTCGGGTAGTCGAAGAGCCGTTCGGCGTAGGACTTGGACTCGCCCGCCAGACCGAGGATCTGCGGCAGCCCCGCGCCGACAATCACCAATGGCAGGTTCATCTGCGAGACCTTGTGCGTGGCCATGATGAGCGCGCTGAACTCTTTGTCGCTGAGGTACTGCATCTCATCGATGCACAGCGCAATGGCGGTGTCCTTTTCGACCGCGGCCTCACCCACTGCGACGAAGAGGTCGCTCAGGTCGAGCTCGAGGTCACCGCTGTCGGCCGTGCCTTGCGCCGGCTCGATCCCGAGTTCCACATCGTTCCAGGTCACCTTAAGCGAGCCCACGAAACTGCGCAGCGCGCGCAGCGCCTGCTTGCCCTTGGCGCCGGCCGCCGCGGTCAGGCTCAGCGACAGCAAGGTCTTGCGCAGCGGCGGCACCAGCAATTGCGCGAGCGTCTTGCCCTCGTGCGCCTCGATCATCTCGGCCTTGTAGCCTTCGGCCAGCGCGAGCGCCTGAAAGCGAACCAGCAGCACGGTTTTGCCCACGCCGCGTAAACCCACCACGATCAAGCTTTTCGCCGGGCGGCGCGCGCGGATTCGCGCCAGGGCAACGCTGGCGCGCTCCAGCACGTCGTGCCGACCTGCCAGTTCGGGTGGCGGGGTGCCCGCGCCGGGCACGTAAGGGTTGTTGCGAGGGTCCATTTGACCGAGTTTATCCAGTTATGAACGATTTACCTACTCTTATCGTCCATTCGGCATAACTCGCCATAATCGACTCAAATACACCTTTACCCGAGACGCGGGGACGGGCTTTGGCCGGACCGCTCCTTCGGCTAACCAGCCCTGCTCGCGCCCACCCCGTCTACACGACCGCGCGCTTGGTGGAGCACAAGACGGCCTATCGACTATGACAATAATCTACAGGTATGGTGTGCACGAAAGAGCCGGGCCCATCCCTCGAATCGCAGGCTCCTCGAGCAGCCCCTGGTGGCGCCCCGCGTATGGACTTCCCCGGCCGGCGGCCAGGCTGACGCCCTCCTCACGGCGAGCCGTCTCCTTGCAAAGGATGAGGTGACCATATAAACTCATCCGTAGCAACGGATGCATTTATCATGTCACTCGAACTTGTTCCAACGGCGACCGCCGCCTTCATCGCGGGCCTCTCAGACCGGCAGATGCAACGCGTGGTCGACGAGGAGATCATCGGCTCGCCCTTGGTCAGGCGTGAAGGCGTACGCGGCTTTGCGGTCATGACGACGGCGCTGGCGAAGTTCTACTTCGCCACGAACGACACGATGACCAAGGATGCCCGGTTGAACGTCATGCACGTCATCATCGATCGTGTCTCGAAGCGCCAGGACGCCGATGCGCTGTTCTCGCTCAAGGGCGCTCTCAACGATGTCGACTGGACGGTTGACTTGCCGGCCCTGCATGTCCAGCTTGGCGGCTTCGTCACGGACGCCACAGACCGCGCGCGCCTGGTCAGGCGAGCAGAGGAAACCATCGTCGAGGACCCGGACGTCATGGGGGGAACACCGGTCTTCAAGGGCACGCGCGTGCCGGTGGCCACGGTGGCCGCCTCGAAGCGCGCTGGATTCGACATGGACCAGCTGCGCGAGGCCTATCCGTTCCTGACGCCGGATCTGGTACTCGACGCGGAGACGTACCTTCAGATCCACCCGAAGGTTGGTCGCCCCCGGAAAGACGACGGACTGCCGGTAATGCGCAAGCTCGTGAGCAGCAGACGCGTTGCCCTCCCCGCTCGTCGATGAGTTTCAAGCTGCTGATCGACGAGTGCCTGTCGCCTACCCTGGTGTCGATGGCGCGCGCGGCCGGGCACCTCGAGAGCACTTGCGTACGCGACCGAGGCTGGCTCGGCGTCAAGGACTGGGTGTTGATTGAGAACGTGGTGAACGAGGACTTCACCCTGGTCACTCACAACTCCAAGGACTTCAGGGGCACCAAGGGGTCCGCTCCGGGCGGACTGCACAATGATCAGCCGATCCACGCGGGTCTCATCTGCCTGAACGTAGAGGCCGACGGTGGCATGGACCTTGGTCTCCAAGAGCAGCTTTTTGCCATCGCCTTGCAAGAGATCGGCTCCATGGCCGATCTCGTCAACCAGGCGCTCGAGGTTACCTTGTGGCCGGACAGCACAGCCACGGTTGACCTCTACGAAATTCCGCCAGCGGGATGACAACGGGATGGGCCCATTGTCAGGTTGAGTGCGCCCAGGCACCTGCACAGATGGTCCAGCCTAAATCGCCTTCCCCTTTGTTGGATCGCGTCGAGTTGACTGGCGGGCCGGCCTGCAGACACTCGAACGTGAGCCGTTACAGGAGTCAGTTGTTGCTGCAGGTCAAGAGGTCGAGGTGATTGACGACCAATCACCTTTCCGCTCACCTCGCGAGGAAGTCAGCCAGCAGCTTCACTAGGGTTTCGCGCCTAACCTCCGTGAGCGCACCCGCCTCGAACCCAACGACTGCCCTGCCCTTCGAAGCCGATTTGAGCGTGGCCAGCTTCTTGCCTGCGACCGCTATGTCAAGTTCAGAGAATGCCGCCTTGGCGCTTTGCCAACTAGGCGTTTGAAAACTGTAGTCGCCGTCGAGGCCGTGAAGGCTGAGGATTCACTCACAGGCGGTCATGATCTGACCGAAGCAATGTCGACGCAGGCTCCCTGCCCGTCACGGCGTCCCTCGCCGTCTGAGGAGGGGTGATGTACGGTACATCACCCGCCAAGTCCCGCGCCCCAGGGACGCCTCCCGGCCCTTCTCGAGAAGGTGATGTACCGTACATCACCCCAGGAAAAAGAGGCCCTCAGGCCCCGTTCCCCTATACGTCCCTGCCTTAAACCTATTCGAAAAGACGATCCAGGAAGTCTAGGAGCTTCTTTTCCTTTGCGGCAGTGAGGGCGCCAGGCTTGACCCTCAGGGAACTATTACCTTTGGCGTCTCTAGCCCACGCCCCCACAACTTTTCCACCGGAGGAAAACTCCTTCTTCATCGCCGGATGATCAGTCACCTGAACGGCACCAATTAGCCTTGCATAGACTTCCCTGGCGGGAAGCCTCTCGCTTGTTGAGCTCATCTCCGCGGCCACGGTCAACACCTTCGCAGGGTCCTTGTCCATGGCATCGGACAGATCCGTCCCCCAGCGAAACTGGAGATCCAACGGCGAAGAAAATGCGTCAACAACCTCCGCGGGCAACGACGCCAGCTTGATGGCTTTGCTCAGATTGCCTTGATCGATGTTCAGGGCAGCTGCCATCTGTCGTTGGGACGTGAAGAGGCCGTGATCGATCGCGTCCTTGTACATAACGCCCTGCTCCCAAGCGGACAGGTCCTGACGGTTGCGGTTCTCTCGCTCCATCTCCTGGAACAGTTCCACTTCCGTCATCTGTTGGATGATCGCCGCCACAGGCAATCCCACCTCAAGGCAGGCACGGTGACGCCGGCGGCCGTAAACGACTTCGTATTCGCCCTGGCCGTCCTCACCATCACCGATCTTGCGAACCTTGATCGCTTGAACGTTGCGCCCTGCGGCTTCGATCTCCGCCTTGAGCTCAGCGTACTCAACGGTGCTGTAGGACTTCTCGTGCCGGTTCTTCCACTTGCTCGGCCGAATCCGCTTAGGGTCAAGAAGCACGACCAGACCGCCTTCCTCGTACCGAGCTACCGTTGCCTCCAGGTCTTGAACTCTATGGTGCATGCCGATCGACTGCGTGATTGCAGCCACCCCGGAGCGCGCACGAACGGCAGTCGTCGGAGCTGCGACCCCCGGCGAACCGGCGGGCAAACTGGCCGGCGTACCGTCCAGATCATCGAACCCAATCTTCGCCGCTTTGTCTTTGAGACTCATGCTTGCTCCCGCGTTTGCGCCGCTAGCTGCCGCATCCAAGCGGCTCCAATCTGCTCCTCGACGAGATCTACCAGCCGGTCGTAGGCTTGTGTCGCGCGCTTCCGGGGCTGATCGTAGACCGTCCCAAATTCGGCACTCGCGGATCCGGCAGTACCCGTCCACGGGATCTCGGCCGAGACGACCTTCTCACCGTAGGCGGCCGTGATCCACTCGCGCACCACCGGTGTCGCTGCATCATCGGGATCAACCTTCGAAAGCACGACATCGATGAAGTCGTACTGCTTCGTCGCGCCGTGCTTTTGCAGTCCCTGCGTCAGTACGGAAACAAGACCCCAGAACTGCGAGCTCGAAAGGAAGTCCAGTGCGTTCGGTGGAAGCGGCATCACGATGCCGTCGGCCGCCATCAATGCATTGATCGTGATGTACGAAAGGGCAGGGGGCGTGTCGATGATGATCACGTCGTAGTTCAGCCGCGCGTTGTCGATGCCGTTGTGGAGAACATTCCAGAACTCGAAGTTGCGCGTGCTCATTTGCCGCGCAGGCAAATCGAATTCTGCAGAGAACAGCCCTGACACCGCTGGAACCAAGTCAATGCCATCCCAGTACGTCGATCGAATCGCGTATTCAATTGACTCCTGGTCACCGCGACACAGTGGCAAGATGGTGTTGTCCTCGTCGATCTCGACGTCGGGCAGGATGCCGAACAGAGTAGTTGCGCTGCCTTGCGGGTCCGCGTCGATGAAAAGCACCTTGTGTCCACGCATGCTGAGGCCTTGCGCGATCGTGACCGCCGTAGTCGTCTTGGTGACCCCGCCCTTAAAATTGGCGGCAACGATGGTCAACGCCTCCGCACCATCCGGACGCAACTTTGCCTTGCGGAGCTCGCTCGACCAGGCGCGCATATCCTTGAGCGAAAAGACCCGCCGGTGCCCTGGAGTGGTCATCTGTCCTGCGGGCAGGTCGCCACGCTTCGCCCGGTAGTCCACCTGTTTGCTGTCCAGGCCAGTTACACCTGCCATCTGCGCGGTCTGAAAAACTGGTGGCTTCTTGACCGCCTGCGGGGCTAGCATTGCATTCCTGACTCGGTCGACCACCTTGCCGCATCGCGTTGAAATCTCGGCGAAGGTTTCTATCGAAATTGGTTGCCTTCCGGTGAGCCGCAATGCTTCTGGTCCAGCTTTCACATCCATGCAATCTCCTCAGTTGATCGATTCGGCGATTCTCCGCCAATCCGGCGTATTTCGCCAAATAGATCTTCGAGTTCGAATGGGCGACGCTGACTCCGCGAAAGCTGGACGTTTTCATCGATCCAGGTATAACCGGCTCGATCTTTAGGTATTCACAGCTTCAAGATTTTGCCATCGTGAATTCCGTTTACCGACAACGACTTAGATGCGCTTCCGTCCAGGAAAAGCGAAGCACACGTCCCGGATTGTCGAACCAATGTCTGTAGATTGCGGTCGAGTCGTCCAGCGCGGGCACGAAGCGTCCAGGTTTTGCGGCCAGTTATCCACAGAACGGTGCCCGCTTGGGGTGCGAAGAATTTCCCCGGACACCGCGATTTCTGCGTACGGAACGTCCAGCTTTCGCGGAGCCGCGGCAGACCACGGCACCTCTTCAGCAAAATACGAGGGTGCCGCCCGTTGAGGGGGTCAACTGTCCAGGTTATGCGGAGCAGCCTCACCGTGCATCCCTCCCGACCCGTCCAGCTTTCGCGGCCGCAATCTAGTTGACGTTCAGAGAAGCGTCCAGGTTTTGCGGACAAATGAAACTGGTACCGTCCAGAGCACTCCGGACGTAAACTAGAGCGGATGTCACAAACCCCTGCAACCGGATCGTCCGGCAGCCTTTGGACGCTGAAGAAGGCAGTCACAACGCTGGCCATCGCGCCACAGACCGAGAGTCTGACGCGGGCAGGGCGCATGGCTTACAACCTGATGATCTTCCTCGCGCAACGCATGAACGGCGATGCGGATGGCGGCTACAGTGCGCCTCTCAGCGAGATCATAAAAGGGTTCGGCGCAACGACCCGCGATTCATCGCGCATACGGTCGTATATCGAGCAGATGTGCAGCACCGTCGTACGGTGGTTTCCTCTGTCGAGCTCCGATGACGCTCAAGCCACCATCGCCGGTCTTGAAGCTCCTCCTGTCGATTCGAGAGTGGACGGCCGCATCTTCTCTCTGCTCTCGGAGGCCAGGTTTTCGCGACGATCCGGTGAGCTGTGGGTGACGTGGTTCTTCCCGCCGACGATCCGCGATATGCTCATCGAGCCGTTGCGGTGGGCCCAACTCGACATCAAAGAACTGGCGTCTCTTTCGCATTACGCAAGCGTTGCGCTTTACGAGATCTGCGCACGATACAAAGACGTTCCCGGTGGCCTCACCAATCGCGCGGAGCCCGCGTTCTGGGTTCAGACCCTGCGTCCCGACCCGGACACCAAGCCACGTGAGTGGCGCAAGTTCAAGAACGAAACGCTTAAGCCTGCAGTCGCCGAGATATCTCAGCGAACGAGTCTTGACGTCCGCTTGATCGAATACAAGCAGGGAAGGGCGGTCGTGGCAGTGCAGTTCGCTGTCAAACGAAAGACCGCTGAACGCGAGACGAGCAGCATTGACCTGAGTCTCGTCGAACAAGCTGCGGGCCTCGGGGTCAAGGAACGGGACCTTGATCAACTCGTGGATGAATATGGCGAGGAACTGGTCGGGAAAGCTCTACAAGCCATGCAAGGGCGACAACGTGCCCAGCCGACTGTGCCGATCAACCACCCGATTGCATACATCCGGAAGTCGCTGCGCAACGGATTGGGTGGGCTCAACTTCGAACAACCCGAAGCGGGCGAGGTGCCTCCGGCCGCCGCCGATACGGCCGATTCGAGCGCTCGCCAAAGGGATGAAGCGTGGCTCGCACAGCGCAAGCGCGAGATCAATGATGTGCTCGACGGTCTGGACGCCGACGAGCTCGAGCGCTATGCCGGGCTGGCCAGGGCGGCGATGGGTGCTGCAGGCATCCTCAGCGCCGCAATGCAAAAGCGCCTCGACAACAAGCAGTACCGCGCGCCGATGGTCTGGGAGTACATCCGCTCCGCCTATGCAGCCGAGGCGTTCGGAACAGACTGGAAGATTCCGCCAAGGATTGCAGCGTAGTTGCAAGGCCGGTTCAATGCACCCGTCAAGTCACCGGCGATAGTCGTGAACCCGGTCAAGGCGGTCGGTGCGCTGACAGGCACGAGGCTTGCCGCGAAGTTCATCGTGCTGCCTGGCTGCGGCGGCTAGACGCACTCGGGATAGTCCGCGCATGGCTCGCTAGCCTGGCGCTCATGCGCGGGGCACCGAGTCCGAGCTGTGGCTGCATGTGCGTCGTGGTCTTCGGCGTCGGCCATTCGCAACCGCAGGTGTGCCGCGAGCGGCAAGCACGAAGTCTCCGGTCAATTCTCGGCCAGCCAGAAAATGAACTAACCGCTGGAGCCGTTTGTTGTTGGCGCTGGTGTTCAGTTTCGCGGGCAGAGCCCGCTGACCTTCGGTTCGGGGTCTAGAATGCAACGCATCTGCTGTTAGTTCATTTTCGATAAGCTCTTTCTCAATGAACCTCGACCTCTTTGCTGACACCGAAGTCGCGAGCCCGCCAAAGTACCGCGACGCGATTCAGAGCTGGCTGGCCGAAGCAGGGCAGGCCGGCACGCTGCACCGTGAGTCCTCCGCCGACGTGTACGAGCACATGTGGTCGGCGCTGGCAACGTGGGCGGTAGGCAGAGGCATTGCAATCGACGACATGACGGCGTCCGACCTGGATGCCTACCTTCAGTCCCGTGGAGGCTCTGGTGAGCTCTCAGCCCGCTACGCCTGGCGCCTGGTGCGCCTCGTCGACAGGGTCCTTGCACACCACGCCCGAGTTCACGACCTCGTGCCCAACCGCGCGGCGACTGAACTCATCAGTTGGAGGCCCGAAATCCGGTATGCGAACGCGTCCGAGTCGGAGCCGTTGCCAGACTTTCTGCCCGCCTCCGAGGCCAAGCTTCTCGTCACCTACCTATCCGCCGTGCGCCCGCACAAAGCGGCCTCTGGCCGGCCTTGGCAAGAGGTGCGGAATCGAGCATCGGTCGGGCTCATGTTGGGAGCCGGGCTGACGCCGGGCGAGGTGAGGGCGCTTGAGCTCGTCGACGTGGTAACTGATGGCGGCGCCACCAAGTACGTGCCCTGGAAGCTGCGCGTTGCCGGCAACGGCAACTCCCCGGCTCGCGAGACGCCGATAGCAGCTTGGGCTGGACAGCTCCTTCGCTACTGGCTCCAAGTGCGGGAGGAGCAGGGCATTCCGGGCTCGATGGTCTTCCCGTCCACAAGGTCGAGCGGGAAGCCGTGGGGCAAGGTTGGCCAGTACAACGCCGCGAAGGACGTCCTGCGGGCCGCCGGGATTGACGACGTGGAGGGCGGGAGCTTCCGGCTTCGGCACACGTTCGCGTTGCGCCAGTTGCGTCGGGGTAAGGCAGCGGATGAAGTTGCCAGGTGGTTGGGGGTGTCGGACCCGGCGGTGATGGCGCGGTATCAGCGGGTGATCGCGTCGCCTGTGGACGTGGTCTGACGAAGCCAACGCATGGCAGCGTCGAACGGGGTCTCGGACCTTCTGGCCTTGGCAACGATTCGGCGGATCTTCATGGAGCTCGGGTACGTCTTGCAGCCTGAAACCTCTGGCACGCTGGTCGGCCCGTTGGAGCTTTGGATGCGTGAGCCACACGCTCAGCTGGATGGCCAAAGTCCGATGCAGGCGCTCGCCCGCCACGATGGGGAGAAGCTGGTTCGGGCATGCATTGCCGAGCTTGTGCAGCCGGTGCGGCCTACCGGGTCCAGTCAGCAGGACTCCACCACTTCTGACGAAAGCAAAGTCCGCTCGGGTCTATGACGCCCATCTTCTCGAGGACGCGTCTGCCCATGCACGTGGTGTGTCTGGGCCTTCCACTAACTGCCGCACTGCGTACCAATGAACACCTTCAGCTGCACGCGGCCGTGCGCTGAGGCGCCAACGAGCGCAAGTCGCTGAAGCAACTGGGGTGCTTCATTACCCCGCCCATCGCTGACCAATGAGCGCGTGCAGTGCGCCGCCAGGCAGTCGGCTGAAGCTGAAGACGGCCTGACACGGCGGCGCCACCCACCTCTTCTCCGGGCACCGAGGCTCAGGGACCGAGCAGCGCGCGCAGGCCTGCGACCAGCCGGTCGAGATCGGCCCGGGTCGTATAGACCGCCGGCGTCACCCGCACGACATCACCGCGATCAGGCCCGCTGCGCCGCACGGTGAGGACGCCGTGCGAGTCTCGCAAGGTGGCGACGATGGCGTCGTTGTCCGACGCGCTCGTGCGGCCTGTCAGCCGAAAGGCAGTGATGCCGGCGACCATGCCGGCGTCGTCGGGTGTGAGGATCTTGATACCCGGCCACTCGCGCGCCTGCCGCACCCAATGATCGCGCAGGCTGCGCAGCCTCGCGGCCTTGGCGCGGGCGCTGATGCGCTGATGGAGTTGCAATGCGGCCGGGATCGTCAGCCAGGCTGCGAAATTGGGCGACCCGGTGTGGATGCGCGAGCGGATGTCGGTGTCCGGAAAGTCACGGTCTCCGAAATAGGTCTCGATCGCCGCGAGTTTGTCCTTGCGGATGTACATGCAGCCGCATCCCAGCGGCGCACCGATCCACTTGTGCAGGTTGAAGGCGGCAAAGGGGACACCCAGGCTCGCGACATCGAAGTCCATCTGCCCCCACGAGTGTGCTGCGTCGACGATGACATCGGCGCCGGCCGATCGAGCCATGGCCGCGAGCTCGCGCACCGGCATCACCAGGCCGGTGCAGTGGCCCAGGTGCGTCAGCAGCACGAGACGCGTGTTCGGGTAGCGACGCAGCGCCTGCGCATAGGTCTCGAGCACATTCTCGCGAGTGGCCGGCTCGGGCACTACGAGGCGCACCGGCACGACGCCGCGACGCTCGCGCAGCCACTCCATCGCGTGGCGCATCGCGGGGTAGTCGAGGTCGCAATAGAGCACGGTGTCGCCCGGCTGAAGGCGCGCGTAGCCGCCGATCAGCGCGAGCATCGCTTCGGTCGCACCGCGCGTCAGCACGATCTCGTCGGGCCCGCAACCGAGCGCCGCAGCCACCGTGCGCGTGATGCGATCCATCGCGTCGGGCCAGCGCTCGCGGATCAGCAGCGTGTTTTCGAAGTTCACACGATCAGTCCAGTGACGATAGACGTCTTTCACCGGCTCGGCCATCGCGCCCCAGTAGCCGTTCTCGAGATTGGCCAGCTCATGCGAGGTCGCGTAGAGCCCGGACACGGCAGTCCATAACGGCTCGTCGGAGCCGAGATCGTGTGCCGGGGTCGGCGGGAGCTGCGCGACGGCGGCGTCGAAGGACGGGGGTCGGTAGTCCAGATCGTGCATGGGGTTTTGCATGGCGGCGCGCCGCTGTTTCGGCGCTGCTGCAATCTACTCAGCCTCGTCGAGTACAGGCGCGAATAGCGGACACGCTTTGCCGCGTTGCCTCGACGTGTGTCCTGGAGTGGAAATTTTCGGCGGTTTGGGCGTACACCCCCATCAAGGGGATTGCTGGGTGTGCCGATACCGATCTTGGTGACCGCGGCATGCGTCGCCGCGATCGGCATCTTGATGAGCCCCATGCCGACAGGCACGCACCTCCTCGCCGTCGGAGGGAATGCCAAGGCAGCGGCGCTGTCGGGTATCAACACCCGCCGGGTCTTGCTGATGGCTTACTTCGTGTGCGCCGGCCTCGCTGCGGTGAGTGGCCTCTTGCTGACGGCGCGGGTCGAGACGGGCGAGGCCAATCTGGGCGGCACCGTTGCGCTGGAATCGATCGCTGCCTGCGTGATCGCCGGCGTCAGCTTGCGCGGCGGCATTGGCAGGGTACCGAACGTCGTGATGGGCGCTATTTCCATTGGGCTGGTGCAAAGCGGCATGAACCTCGCCAGCGTCGGCTCGTACCTGCAGATGGTGGTGCTCGGGTCGCTGTTGATCGTCGCGGTTGTCGCCGATCAGATCCGCCACCGCATGGTGGTGCCCGGTAGCTATTGATTCGCATGTAGCCATCGTGCCGCGCTCTTGTCGGCTTCAACGCATCGGGCATCGAGGTCATGCACACGATCCGCAAGCGCCCGTGGGCTGGCCCCAAAGGCCAAGTCATGTCCGTCGCAGAGCTGTTCTACAGCCTGGCTTGCCGACCTTCCGCGCTTCCACCGGGCTTCAGGCCGCCAGTCCTCCGCTATTGCGACAGAGCCGTATCGATACGGTTCAAGTTCTCGGCGCAAGTCGGCAACTGTACCCGCGGAGAACCGTCCAGGTCCAGCGTGACGGCTGATGTCTCAGCCTCGCCCAAAGCCTCATGGCTGACAACGATCCAGGCGTTGCGCGCGTCGGCTGTGCCGGCCGCCAACGCCGCACGCACGGTGCACAGCGAATTACGGTCCAGCGCGTTCAGTGGCTCATCCAGCAAGACCACACTGGTGCCGGCATGCAGGGCTGCGGCGAGCCAGACCTTGCGCTGCGTGCCTGTCGAGAGCGCCGACAGCCGTTTGTGCAAGAAGGGCTGCAGGCCCAGGCGCAGCGCCGTGTCCTGCGCTGCGGCGAAGTCGAAGCGCGGGTACAGGCCGGCGATGAACGCGAAGTACTCCAGTGGCAACAGGTGTTCGAAGGCGATGGCGCCGGGGCCGCACCAGAAGACCTCACGGCGGTATTCCAGGCCCGCCGAGGCGCAATCGATACCCCGCACCTGCAGGCCGCCGGTCAACGCCGGCAGTGCGCCGCCGAGCAGCCGCAGCAGGGTCGATTTGCCGCTGCCGTTGCTGCCGCGCACCCAGGTGATGCCAGGCGCGAAGTCGAATGACCAGGCGGTGAAGACATGTCGGCCAGGGTAGGAAAAACTCAGTTCGCGCACCCGCAACACAGCTTGGTCCTTCAGCGCCTTCATGCCAGCACCTCACTGGCCAGACAGACACAGACGACGAGGCTGAACCACCAGCGTGCAGACTTTTCCGAGGCGGCCTGCCGCCCGGCAAAGACCTCGATGACGCATGCCAGGACACAGGCCACAGCCCAGGCCAGCAGCACCGTAAGGCGCAGACCGGCAGGCGGCGCGATGACGATGCCGACCAGCACGCCGGCCAAGCCAGGCAGCAGCGGCAACAGACCAAGTACGGACCGCGTCCTGCACAGCCTTCGGCGATTTACCGGAAGTACGGCGCAGGCTTGAAGCACCTCGGTCAACTCGAGGCGTGCCAGATGGTTGATGCGCGTGGCCGCCAACAAGGCGATGGCGGCCCAAGCGGCCAGCAACCAGGGCCAGCCCGCAGGCCACCCCGAGGCTCCAGGCAGCGCTGCCGCCAGGACCAGCGACGCAGAGCCCGCCAAGAGCGTTGCACCAGTCCGCCGTGCCGGGCCGCGCCATAAAGGCAGCAGGATCAACGCACGCCAGTCTGACAAGACGGTCGACCCCGTTACCGCGGGCACGACACTGTCTTCGTCGCGGCGCGATGCGGCGCCGCCTGCGCGGTAGCTCCGCTGCCATCTCAGCAGCGCCGCGCCCAGACCCAGCGACAACAAGGCGGCGAGCCCCAGCGCCGCCAGCGCTCGTCCCTGCATAGGTCGAAGCCAAGCCGGCCGGTGCGCCATCACTGAAACCGTGCCCGCTACGTACAGCAGCATCAAGGGCGTCAAGACCATCAGCACCGCCAGCAGATCGGAGCGCGTTGTCTCGCCGCGAGACAAGGGCAGAGCGCGTTCGCTTTCGGCCCAGTGCGAGGGCCACAGCAGGCTGCGCGCGCTCCACACCGCCGCAGTGCCGGCCAAGGCCTGTACGAGCGTGGCCGGTAACAGCAGCCAGCCGTGCTGCGAAGCAGAGAACAGCGGCAGCACTAGCACCGCCGCAATGGCTTGCAGCACCTGTTCCCAACCCGAGGCGCCTGCGCAGAGCACAATGCCGGTGATCAGTACATACGCGCCCCAGCGCGCGATGAAGGCCTTCAACGCCAGGCCACACCAGCGCTGGCGCATTGCTCCGTAGCGCAGGGTCGGTTTTGGTTCGGTCGTGGTCATCCGTCCGATTGCAGCATTGGCGGGGGTACTGTCAACTTGTTGGGCAGTGGACGGGCGAATCCGTGGCGCGTAGCACCGCGCGATCTCACGCAACCAGACTGGCCATCATTGGCGCGCCGCTCACCCTCTCCCAGGCCTTGAAGGCCTGGGCTCGACGCTGTGTATAGACACCTCGGCCGGACGGGGCGGTAAGCACACTCATTGGCGAGCCGCCTCCCGAGCTTGATGATCGGCTGCTGCGGTGCTGCGCATGCCAATGCTGTCTCGCAGTAAGGCAATGGCTCGCACCACTTCCGCGTCCGCCAATTGCGTCGCCGCAACGCCAACGTGAACCTCAAAAAGACACTGACCTTCGTAGAACGACGGGCGTGCGGAGTCGAACAGCCACAGGCCTGTTTTCGACGCTACTCGGTCGCGGGCAGCCAGTAGCTTCTCGGGATCACCTGGCAATGCCACTAAAAAGGCATTCGTATGCGGCGTCTGCGGCGACACCATGACGTTGTCGAGAACTCTGATCGCCTTGGCCATGCGTTGAGCAACGGCGCGAAACTCCTCCATCCGCGGCAAGCGCTTCTCAATCCCTTGCAGCGCCGCGAGCACATAAGGGAACTGCCTATACTGCTTCTGGCCAAGCCGCTGCTGCCAAACGCGGGCTTCGTTGATGAAGTCCCTGCTACCCAGCAGCGCAGCGCCTGCAAGTCCGCCGATGCCCTTGTAAAGCGAAACGTAGATGCTGTCGAACAGGGCGGCGATGTCGCGCAACGGTCGTTTGTAGTGGGCCTGACTCTCCCAGATGCGCGCACCGTCCCCATGGAAAGGTATTCCGCGCTTGCGCGCCTTGCGTGACAACTCGCAAAGTTCATCCCATTCAACCACAACGCAGCCAAGCGGCCGCAACGCGATTTCCACCGCCGCTACCGCCACTGGTTCCCTGAGCGAGTCAAGGTCCGCCGCCTTGACCTGCCGATCCCACGGCCCCAATGCGACCGAGCTTAGGCCGAATACCTGTGAGTATGCTTTTTCCTCCCATTCCTCTACATGAGAACGAGGATGTACAGCGATTCTGTCGCACCCGATTCGGCGCGCCCAAAGCTTGAACGCGATATTCTGCGCCGTCTTCCCCGCAGGCATATAGACAGCCGCATCCATCCCAAGCATGTCACATAGTTTCGTCTCCAGCTCTTCAGTGATGCCCATCCCGTAGCGGTCCATAGGTCGATCGCCGGCGTAGTCCGCCAACTGCAGCAATGCGGCGCGGCTGCTGACGGGCGGGTCATACGACAGGTACTTCAGATGCGCTGTTGCTTGTGCTTCCATGTTCTTTCCGTTCGCGGGTGTAGTCAAAGCTGGGAATTGCTGAGATGAGGGCCTGCGTGTCGCGGCGCGCGGCGCGCGATCTGCTCGGCCTGCTCGACGAGGTGTTCGATGAACTCGCTGGCCCACAGGCGGCAGCCGAAATGTTGGGCGACCAGCGCGCGCTGCGTGTAGTGTTCGTGCCGGGTAGGCGGGAGCTTGTACCGGTTTAGTTGACACTCCGACCTAACGGAGAGAGCCAAGAGGGGAACAGCTGCGCGTTCAGCGCCGCCATGCGTGACACCGCCAGCGGTGGCCGCAGAATGCGGGCCGGCGGGGTGTTGCTGCGCTGGACTTCCCGCAGCGTACTGTGCGCACCATCGGGCCTGCCTGCTGCGACACGCGGTGCCGCAGCCCAACGCTCGGCGACCAACCGTGCAACGGCCCGCGTTGCGCTCGACGTAGAAGAGCTGGGCGCAGCCGGCAGGATCAGTGGTTTGCCTTGCATGGCGCGCCAGTGTTAGTGCGGCATGCATGCTGTCCGAAACATTGCATAACTGTCGCAATTCGTCGCGCAATGTCCGCGCACCAACGCCCGACGGGTCGTTCAATGGGGCATGTCCAATCGAGTTCCTCACCTGTTCATGTTGGCGAGAGCCATTCTGTTGGCGTCAGCGGTCAGCCTTGCCGGTTGTGGTGGAGGCGGCGACGACGGGAGTTCGTCCACGCCGACCCCGGTTCCGGTCGATCAACTGGTCACCACGACGGTGGCCGGCTATCCCGATGCGGCGGTC
>Ga0307515_10000726_pt1 | contig 75943 bp, 77 predicted proteins | sample 17_EM_MG_FD_194513 | JGI IMG/M metagenome (GOLD analysis project Ga0307515, IMG submission 194513) | Populus trichocarpa ectomycorrhiza microbial communities from riparian zone in the Pacific Northwest, United States - 17_EM | ecosystem: Host-associated > Plants > Roots > Unclassified | place...
CTCCTCCAGCTCAATTTAGAAGGAACGCGAGGAGAGATTTTCACAGCGTCACCCATTGCATTGCAATCCCGATGCAAGCGTGTACCCAATGAACCCATTCCGATGTATGGTCACAGTTGGCCACTACGCCAGAGTGTTTGTTTAATATAGGAGACCGACAGAGCGAGAAGAAACGGCGAAACGGCGGTCGGAGGGCGATATACAACGCGACGCGTGGTATTGACGCTGGGCGTGGAGTAATCTGCCACCGGGGTGTCTCTGACGGCTCTGACGGAGCGCATCCACTCTGACGGAGCCATTCCGCCCGGACGGAAATGTTTTTTGCTAATGATCAAGGATAGAATCTACCGCCTAACTGCAGTTGAACACATTGTGACCAAGTATGATCTTGCTGCAGATAGGTCTAGAGATGGAGAGATCGACTTGAGCTACATACAGACTGCTGAGATGCTCGCCGACTCCTTCACATCGCCACAGCCGAAGCCCGTCTTCATGAAGCAGTGTGCTCGAATGGGAATGATCGGAATCGGACTTGGGAATGGCCTCTAGAATGGGCTTGGGAATAGCCACAGGAATGGCCTCGGGATTGGAATTGGGAATGGCCTCGGAAATGTCCTCGGTACGAATGTTCGCATGGATTGTGTCGGAATTGGAAATGGCAATTGCATCGGGGATGCAGTCGGAAAGTAAATTGATTGGGCAGCTTTGTTTCGAGGAGATACACATTGTGTGATTGGCTCTGCTTCTCTTTTAATTACTGTTCTGTTTGAAACGGATGTAATAGCTGTCCTGGAGGAGTGTTGAGCTCATCGGAAGTACGGATATCACTATCCCACGGAATATGATGTAACTTGACTCTTTTGTACTTAGTGCCACTAGTCCTTGATCGACCGTATGTCAATGCGACATGGCTCATTACATGATTCAATTGACACCGCTTCGCATACACCCGCACTCACTCGACTACTCACGCACACCTCACCGTACAACATTGACAAATGCTTCATTCGATTAGATCACCCCTGAATTCACCATGGTACCTTACAATTCTTTCTCGATGCCTGTATCTCTCTTCTGTGTACAAACTTCTTTCCCTCCTCCATTAAGTGCAACATTGTTGGGAAGGTTATTCGGCAGACATGGCCCAGATGAAGGCATGAAAGGGAAGTTATGCTTACAATATTGCCTTATCAACCGCTGACTAAGCTGCAGCATGCTAATATAATTGAATATCATGACTAAACGTGAGTCCTTCCAGCGGTTATACCACATACGGAGATAACACATATGGAGATTCATCTTTCCCCTTGATAGATAACAAACCCAGGTATGAACCCTTGCAACTCAGCCGTCACTCACAAGGTGCCAAATCTATCGAGTTCTGCAGGTTATCAATGCTGCACCATTCCTATGCCATGCAGTCACCTCAAATGCTCGAACTTTCACGCAAAATGAGTAAGTTTAGAGGAGTCATATTCAGGGGCTTATGTTTTCATTCAGGTTCTCAGTGCTCAAATTGCTGCCAGCACCAAGGTCTAGATAATGTCACGAGTTTTATTGTCTATGTGTGTTGGCTTTAGCCAACCTCTAATTCTTGCATCCTTACAGAGTGTTGTTGATAGGAGTTGTTAACATTCAGCAGTAATCATCCATCTACTCTGGCTCACCTGACAACATTCGATATTGCAACTGCGGACTGCTGTTTATGATATCACTATGAATCATTGGAGTCATCTCTCCAGAACACTTTCAAGGCGCTCCTCGAATTGCATCCTCCTCGGCTGTGTGCAAATTCCTGCTGCATCTTTCCCGTTATTTGATTGCACTCAATCCTATATTTACTGCTTATACACTCTCTCCTACATTCCCCAACTTTCTATCTTCATTACAGCAAATGGAACCTTCGCCCAGCCAGGTGAGGAATCACGCTTCAGAGGAGAATCAAGAAGCACACCCAGAGAGAGCACTTGTATTCAAGAAAGCATCCATTCTTCATTGTCAATCAAATGTTTGCGCTCCAGTTATCTGCCTTCGTGCATCATATTGCGGATGACTAATATCCCCGATTTCATTAATCAATCAGGAAGGCGATAGCAATCAGGAGATTGGTGATGACGAAACTGAGGATGCCACAGAGTCGACCTTATCATCGGACTTCGAAGAAGACGATTTGGAACATCGACAGGAGGAACTTTGGCAAGGCCAGGCATGCCGGGACAAGTCATTACGAACTACAAGGGTTCCACTGCCAATGACACGGAGCCATGCCGATAATGTCATTGCATGCCCTCTGCTTCCAAATTCGCGAAATCCACCAGCGACAATGGCACCACAACTGCTCAAATGCCAAACGTCAACCCTCCTCAACAAAGTATCTGAGTGTGACTGTGCACCATCCGCCCGGGCACTGGTGCTACCCCACAAGTCTAGTGGAGGCCAGCATGCTGCACAACCCAAGGCCAGTAGTGATCAGAACATTCCCCAATACCAAAAGGCTACTTTTGAGGTAGCTAAAAGGTTCATGGAGGCAATCGTATTCACAAAAAATCTTTGGCCAATAATATCCGATGAAAAGTACTCAATGGTTGAAGAGGCTTGGAAACTCGCCATTGAAGCCCAGGATCATCAGTGGGCATTAGCAGGTTCTCCTGTAGCTGCACCATCGGTGTGTCAATTGCTGGGTGGTCCATCTTTCAAAATAGATCCTCAAACACGAAAAGCTGGAAGTCTTGAATTCTGTTTAATACTCCTCTATCAGACTTATGGTTATTGACTATGCCCCAAAATATACATACTTGAAAATGAAGATTAGTACCATTCGAGCGCAGTTGGCAGGTGGGGCATGTCGAACAGTTGACTGTAGTTACCGGATAGATTTGGGCTCTAAGACTGAGCTTCGGATCAAGGTTAAGGAGCTCCTGATTGATGATGCTTACCTCTCCAAAGTCGTCGATGATAAGGAATCATGGTTCACCCAAATGGAAGTGCTTGATCTAATAAACCATCAATTTTTCTTCACCACCAATAGCTTGGGGTGCCAGCCTACAACATCCCAGTATTTCCAACCTCTTGCTCTGCAGACTTTAGCACTGGCAGCCGCAGCTATTCATTGTGCACTGTCTGAATATGCAAGTGGAAGGAAGGCCACAGTTTTATTTTCTCAAGATGAATTTTGAGGTACATTTGGCCCATCCCATGTGACAAATTTTACTCTGGAAGCCATTGCACAATCAATCACACATCAGAGGGCCGCTTCATACCCCCCCCCTGTGGCCCTCCTCAATCCAGGTTGGCACTCCTCAATCCTTGTCGGCGCTCCTCAGCCAAGATTGAACCATTTCTATTTCATTCCGCAGTCAATTCCTCCTCTTTCGGCGCTCCTCAATCCTGTCTATCTGGATTGGTGCTCTTCTATCTCATTCCACACGCTATCCCCCCGTTTCCGTGGTCCTCAACCAGGGATGGGAGCTCCTCAATTCCCACTGGCACTCCTATAATGCATTCAGCACTCCATATTCACCCCTTTTCGGCGCTCCTCCGCTGGGATAGCACTCTTCAATCTCAATCGGTGCACCTCCACCTGAAGTGGCACTCCTCAATTACATTCAGCACTCCTTACCCCCCATTTCGATGCTCCTCAGCGTGGATTTAACCCTCGTCTCTTTCATTCCGCGCTTCCCCAACACCTTCTTCGTTCCCAGCACTCCCCATCTGGCGCACCTCTGTTCCTGGTAGCTGTTCCCATTTTTCATCGGAATGTAACATATTCCCTTTCAAGCCCCATCCAGATTTGCAGCTAGCTAAAATCTCATTACGCCTTTGTTAGATATCAAAAATCAAGTCCAATGCCATTGGAATTCCATTGCATCCCCTCACCAGAAACGAATAATCAGCAAATAGAAAGAGCTCCTCCAGCTTCTTTGTGCCATTGATGAATTATGTGTTCCTGCATTCGTTGGCACTGATGAGATGGGAGAAGTTGTAGATGACATTGACACCATGTTTGATTGATATCATTCAATCGCTTAGTTGAATTATTGTTTGGTGTACCTGTGTTTCTGTTTGGATCACTTGCCTTTTTCTTTGATATCCCTAATGTAGTGAGGCAAAAAATACAATGTTGAAGAAGATGACAACTCGTATGATTCAGAAGTGATAATGAACAAAGATCCATGCATCATTTTCGCTGTTGATGGAAATCGATTGCTCATGTACATCCCGAGAGTCTCAGATAATGCCTGCAGTCCTCCATATGATCATCCATCACATCCTAGGCAACATCTCTCAGAGTGTGTTTGTGATTCCCGGGTTGGTTTGGTGACACTCCCAGGTGCACCCAAAGTTCTCTCCGTCACTCTGACATGCTCCCAAACTTATCACAATCACTCCTATGGTACTCCAGTACCAGTCATCAGAGATCCCAGTTACTCCCACAGCCGACTGGAATGCCCTCCTAGGGTCTGATACTCCCCTGAAATTGTCACTTCTAAGCTTACTCTCCACATCATCTCAGACATACCTGGAGGCTTCCAGAGGCTAAAATACATTTTGCTGATGAGGTGCAGGGCCAGATGAGATGGTTCATGGGAAACAGATGACAATTGTCACCTTGAAATGGATTGACCAATACATACAGCTAGCAAAGGCGAAATGTGAACACAGAGATGTGCTGCCTAAAAGATGTACACATTAATCATGAAACCATATGTAGGTGTTACAATCCTGAATGAAATTCAAACTCAGATTCAGTAATTCAGAGAAACACTGTGGCTACCGAATGTAAACCTCTGAACAATTTCTAACAGATGGATATGACACCAGAAGAAGTGAGATAAGACAAATATTCAGTATGGCTACAATGTACATCAGGAGGTTAACCACCACTGAAACAATAACAACTTCTTCCACATAACTTGACCATATAGGAAATATTTGAAGTAGTACTGTATAGTTCCAATATCTGCTCAGAATCACGGCAAGCGATTAGTCGCTATGCGTATTTTGGAAGAGATCACCAGTACAGTCAACAAGTATACCTGGAGAAGTGTCAACCAGTGTGCCAGGAGATGAAATAGTCAGTGAACACAGAAAACAAAATTTTGGATTCTGAGTGGTCTCATTGTTAGTACAGCTGGAGAAGAATCTGAACGTGTACAAGGAGGAAATCAGGTGAAACCACCCAAGAATTGGAGGTGATTAGTACACCAAGCAGAGTGAGTATGTCCAATATACTTACAGGTGTACCAACCAGGGGGAAGTTCCGTGTGATTGCAAGGGCACAGAAGAGACGATAACAACATCAAAATCGCTGGATTGAAGCTGGATGAGTTCATTTCTACCTACCAAACCACTTCCCTGTGTAACTAAACATGTTTTATGTATGTACCAGAGAGTCTACCAAACAGAATTGCAAGATACAGTCTCCCGGTAGCATAATTACACCCAGTGAAGACAAGTTACGAGAGATGATTATTGAGCATTGAAACTAAGATTCTGGCCAACTGACTTCAAATTCAAATTAGGTATGAGGATTTTCGTGAGCCCTGTCTACCAAAGATACCAACTAAAATATAAACCAAACAGCTTGCTAAACTGGATGCCAAAATAGCATACTAGAGGCCTATAAACCTGGTTGCCCTGATTGGAAGGAGTATGAAATTACTACCAACAGGTATCATATAAGTGTCACTTGCTGCAAGTGATGATGTCACATAGTAAAGCTGGTCAACACTGCTTTGCACAAGTGTCAGAAGTGTGCAAGTCCCCATGACCATATATACTAATAATGACCATTGTGTGAGAAGCTTACGAGATAGATATGAGGTCATACATAATTTACCAACACTAATCACTCTCACACTGGATTCTGCAGCTTGAATTGCTACCACACAGTCAACCCCTCTGCATCAGTGCTGACTGAGTACAAACAACTACTGATAATGCTTCGAATGTGGCCAGATGAATTACCGACAGGCTGGATGTGCTGAATTATTCAGTAGGAAGTATGAGAGCTTGGGTGGAAGCTTGCTTGAAAGTTTCATCTGTATAACTGGCAACTGGAAGGCATACAAGATACATATACCACACCAATCACAATAGGAATAGGCCACAAGTGGAATCCTCCATTTATGCTGAAGAGTCAAGATGAAACTTGGAATGCGTTTGCCTATTTCACTGAGTTTATGCTACGTAATGTGAACAAAGACTTAAAGTGAAAAATAAGTCACATGTGCAAAATTGAATGGTTGAATGCCAGATATTACAGAAGTGAAAAGATAAAGGACTGTGTCAATTTGGATGTTCTTCTTTCCCCTTGCTTCTCTTTATTTCTTGCTTCATTGGATCTCAGCCCAGTACAAATCACATCAGCATAGGCCTTTAAAACTTCCAGAGATATGTCAAGTGGAGGGGGAATTTCTTTGTTTACTGCATTCACCAAATGGCTACCATACAGTACTTATCAGTTCTGCCACTGATTGGTTGGTACTTTTTCATCAATTGAATTGTTGTTTAATAGTTTTCTGTCCTTTCTTGTTGTGGTACAGAATCATATTGTCTTCAAGATATACACCTAATAAGAGGGATAATGCAATGATACCACTGCATATAACATATCCAGGGCCAAGAACCTCCAGTGTTAAATAAGCAGCTTACCACCTGTGTTTGATATATAATGAACATATTACTTTGCGTGTGTGTATACTACTTAATGGTAGTGACGTCGATATTCGTAACTATATTTACCGATATACACGTATACACACCTATTCATGGCCATTTGCCTCTCAACTATGATTTTCAGTTACTTCTGAATACTCCTTGACAGATTTATCCTCCTCTGAGATTTTCTAATTGTAGGATTCAGTTCTCACAATGCCTCTATGCTTCCATTACCTTCTGTTTACCATCATACAGTATTCTACTTAAAATTAAAGATTGTCTGTGAGTTGCAATTTTTTTCATGACTTTTCATACTGTATAATTGTATATTCAAATACTTCTTTCTGAAACTGCAACCATTAATCCATATATTGTTTAATTTGCTTCATTTTACACTTACTAAAGCTGCAAATATTTTGATTATAAGCAACATTACAAAGTAGAAGAAGATATGAACCAGCCACACAATATCAAAAATATGGACATCAACATCTCTTCATTGAAATACACAACGATAGTGCTGTGATTCAAATGGTTACAGACTTGAATGATTATTTTGACGAAGATGATTTGAATAGCTACAAAGATAACAAAAGTCTACTTTGTAGTACTGGTTTACAATGTCTCTGCTACTCTAAGTTCTAATTAGAGTTAGAACTGATTTTCCATTCAATAATAATCAGAAAAGAGTGAATATTACAGCATTGGGCTATAACAAGATGCCTATTTGAGCATTCTGATAATTATGTCCGGTAGTGTATTAACCTTCCAGTATATACTATAGAAACTGAGTATGGTGCACATTCCTGATTTAGCAGCTCTAGAAAATAATGTAATACAGTGATTTAACTGTGTTTACTTTGTTACAACATATATTTTGAATACTATATATTACATGTATTAATTAATATCTATTTTGAAATTCTTATTTGGATCACTGCAATGTTTATTGCTGTATAATACATTATATTTAATAACCCAGTTCCTTTTAACACTGTTTTGACTATACAGATACACTGATAGCAATATCAATAATTTGCAAAGAACAAGACAACAATAAAGAATAGCAATTCACCATGGAAGGACAAAGATATGAAACTATAATTGAATTGATTTTGATTCATCTCAGGTTTGGAATAGTATGGAGCACATTGTGAGATTTAATCTGAATATTCCGCAGCCATATAACCATTTATAGTGATCATAGACAGAGTATATGGTACTCAGAAAATTGCAGCTCAAGAGATTTCACAATTCGTATGAACCTGATCTTATCAAGATTGATTTCGCTGTTCATGACAGATATATGCGGTAAAGAACTGCAACCATTATTGCCTACTTGACAATAGTTGCAAATGTGATTGTAGGTTGCAAGTCCAAATTTCCAGTTTTAGATATTAGCAATCACTTGAATGGTATCTAGTTATTATTTGAGGGATAATAGGGTTTGAACAGCTGTGGACTGATTAAAATAATCAATTATAAAACTATATTTTTGCATTCATAGCAGTATACCCTTGCCTGTATAGCCAGGTAACCAAGGAATACAATACAGTTCACAATATAAAACTGAAAGTAGATATCAATCGACAGTTTCCAGTTGACTCTGAAATGCTGCAACTGATGATACATGATACTACAGTATTGGTTTTTATGCTGATACTGCTGAAGTTTTCTCAACCTCTCCTGAAGTATAAGCCAAGACTGTAAAAGACAACAATAATATGATTTGTTACTAAGAATTCGAAACTGTAATTTCAGAAGCAAGTATTACAGTGTTGGACTACAATTCAGTGTAATTTAAAAAGATGAACATTTAAAATACATTCAATGAACTAGCTGTTATTGCAGACAGTAGCATTTGGTGTTATAATACAAAAGTTCATACAGTTTATACAGTAGGTTTTCAACCATAATGAATATCTTCCAGATTGTATGCTTCTACAAAATATACAATTGTGGGCAGCAACAGCAAGTTGAATAACATGAGCAGTACCAGTATTGTCAATTTCGAAAATACTGAAAGATATTACTTGAATACTGTTATAGATATACAGTAGTATTAATATACTTAGGATAGTGTTTTAGTTGTACAGAAATACATGTAATGTCATATAGTTTTGAATATTATTATTATGACACAATTTATATTTAGGTATTCAGTTACTCCAATAAATATGATAACTATTGCCTGTGGTGTCAGGATTTTATACTTGTCAATTTATCAAGGCTTCGGACGCCTCTATCATGGCTCTGGATAGATAGAATTGACTCAATTGATCAGAGTCCAACTTAGAGAGATGATTGGTCATTAAGCTTTGAATGTATCACCAAAGGTGGTGACAATGGAGTATCCAGAAACATCATAAATTGACCAATACATAGCATTAAAGTTGAATGAGTTTGTTAGGTAGTTGACAATTCTAATAGAATTGATATATTACAGAAAATAACATATTGACAATTATATACATTATTGTAATAATCATACCAGTCTATTACAAAGTGAATCGATATAATAAATAATATTTGACTGCGAAGGAATTGGGTCAAACTAAATTTTGGTAGTATATGGATAGTGAAATATACACTGAAGTTAACTTTGAATGGAGGTAATATTAAGAGTAAAATGTAAATTTGATAGTAACGAGTCAATACAAGTAATAATTTAGACATTTATAAATATATAAAGATGGTAATACATTCATGAAGTGGTTAAGATGCAACTAATCTAGATTGTATTTAATTCAGAGTTTTAACTAGTAAAGGTGTATAGTGTGGTTATGGAAACTTGTGCCCAACAATAAAAATATAACAAATAAGGAATAAATAACAGCAATAATCGTTATAATAATCGTAAATGAAGAAATATTTTCGCAAAGAACATATTATAATCAACTTTATCAGGGTGCAGTATGATCAGTCAGCTAATTTATAGAAAGTATATTTTTGCTATTGTCAGTTTTATGTATAGCTCAATATAATTCTGAAATTATTTAATTTTCCAAAAGTAGATATTATGTTTCTAGCCACTTATATTACATCTAATTATACTGGATATAGAGCTTAAATATTGAATAACATTTAATCTTATACTACTACTTTTAGATATATACTTTGTGTGAATAATCAGTATATAGATATACATTGATCAGAGGGAAATGCTGTACAACACCTTAAATCATATACATATATTATTATATAATATATGATTTGCTTTGCATAATTTTCATTTTCTTGACAATGTTCTACAATTAATTCTTAGAAAATATAATACAGCTTATTGTAGATTCTCAATAACAGGTAAACGTTATACTTAACAAAGTAATAATATTAAAATGTTGCATATAATTAGAATTTTCAAATGCTTTAATGTATAATTTAACATTTCTAGATAAAGAAAAATTAACAAATTAATTAAAATAAAAGTCAACATTGCAATAGTACTAATATTAGTAGTATTTAAAGTCCAATATAAGTATAGATAGTATTCAATATATACTGTAAAGCAAGTATTTATCGAAATTTTAGATATTTTTTTAAAGTATACTTTTAGGTAATACCTGTAGTGTATATCTATTTATTATTTCTTGCAGATGTTAACAGATAATAAAGTATTAACTTACATTTATATGTGGATTGGCAATTGAATATATATTTAAATCTAGATCCAAATAAATAACTATAGACTGAATAGTTTGTAGAAGTTTAAATAAAGCTTTCACTTTACTTTCTATATTTCAGATTCTTGAAGATAGTATATAGTTTGCTTGAATATAATTCACAGAATAATTTATTATATTTCAAATTATTATATATCATTATATCTTTAATGTTAATAGTATTTAATATTAACTATTATATAATATTCATAGTACTGGATACTGTATATTATAGTTAAACAAATAAAGATTTCAAATATATAGTTTTTCCTCTTCTGTATATCTGCTATATATCTAAAGTAGTTTCCCATTACTATTCCCAAAAATGTTAAAGTTATCAATCAAAATATACCTATACTATCCAAACATCTTATTTGAAAATTACATTGTACTCTGAAATATATTTTTGTGTCAATTGGCTGGTACACTTCTATAGTAGCTCTAAACTTTCCACTTACTCCTTTAGGTATTTATTCCATGTATACTCTCTATATTTCCTCTTTTCAAATTGGTAATTGTTATATTCTTATATGTTCTATTCAAATGATATCTTTCAGTACTATATCCTGTATCTTCTATTCTGGTCACTAAAACTGGACATTTCCATTTTCTTCCAATACTGTTACTATGTAATGTTTTATTGTATACCAGTCTGATAGGTTCCAAAATTGACCAGCATCAAAGTTAACCAACAGATAATAAATAGAACTTACAATCTATTATCAATAGTTGAGGTTCTAGTGGTGGTTAGCTTGGTTATATTATTTTAGAGTGGTATTGTATGATTTCTTTTCCTTTCTATCTGTATATAGTTAACTGCTTTTGAGTTGTAGGTCTATTGAAATGTGGCTTGTGAAGAAATCGTGGAGTTTTGTCTTGGTGATATGTCATCTGAGTATCATGGATTGCCTGACTGCTGGGTAATCAAAGTTAAGTTGAAATGTATGACATTCCGTTACTAACACCCCCTGACGAACTAAACCTCAGAACATCGAGTGGACTGAAGTATATGTACCTGTTCCCGACAACGTAACGGAACACAGATGGAGACAGTGTCCTGCTGTCGAGCGCCCTCTAGCATGGTGCCTAGCGCAAACCCCTTTTCCACCGTTCACGATGAGAGTACTCTGTCAAGTTCACTGGAATTGGATCCTGGCAGAGACATTCGTGACGCTGCAGCTGGGGAGAGAAAATCTGCCTTCTACGACTACAAGCAAGAAAAAACACAACGCCAGACGGATGCGAAGTTGTATTTTCAACAACAACAACAACAACAATCAAGTGGATGGAACTCTCCCATCATTCGCTCTTCCACCTGGGGTGGAAATTTGGGCAAGACCAGTAGTGTCCAGTCCTTCACCTCCTCGCATCAACACCACTCGCATCAAAACACATCATTTGCCCCGCATTTCATTCCGGTTATCGGAAGCAGGTCCCAGTTCCATACAACAGGGATCCACACCGGTGGTATGGCTTCTTTTGATAACGCTCTGGAGGCCTCTGAAATACTAAGCCCTGGCATGAGTCGGTGTGATCTTCATGGTATCCAAGAATTTGCCGCCCCCTCAACACCACCGCGTAATTTTCAGCCGTGCTGTGATTTACTAGCTGATACACAGGATTCAAATACAAGCCGTAAGCCTAGTTCATGTCTCTCAAGGCAACGGCTCTTACTGATTGTTTACAGTCGATCATACCCTATCGTTGGAACTATCATCGGAAATATCTACGATATACACCAATATCCGGAAGGTTCTCGATCTGCGCACTAAATACCTATGTGTGTCTTTGCAGGGTCTCACAGACAACCCCAACAACGATCCTAGCTGGCAAATATATCCTCCTCCACCACCACCAGTGTGGGTTGAAGACCCTCCTAGCAGTCAATGTGCTTTGAATATAAATGAATCTTGTGCGGTTGATAAGTTGTTCTGGGCGGGGGGCGAACAATCACGCATGGAAAGTCGCAGAAAGCCTGGTGAGAATATTGGTGAAGACTTCACTTTTGATGAGGTTGAGATTCCGGAGGCGGATGAGAAGGTTTTCAAGCTGGACAATAATGGTGTTTACCAGGTTTATAACAACCGGAAAGGCATGTATCTGTCAATCTGGGAATAAAAGCTGGTTGGCTGATAATTTGCTTCAGCCATTGACACCGACATGCCAATCGTTGCAATCCCCACTATTCGAGAATACTACATGGACCTGGACAACATTCTTGAAATATCGAGTGATGGCCCGAGTAAAAGCTTTGCATTCAAGCGATTGCAATACCTAGAAAGTCGGTGGAACTTATATATACTCCTCAATGAGGACCAGGAAATGGCCCACTCGAAAGTAAAATCTTGGTCCTAGTGCAAATGGCTATTTTTCATTCCAGGTGTCAATCGGGGCTAATCGGTCAAGTGTAGAGAGTGCCTCACAGAGATTTCTACAACGTACGAAAAGTTGACACGCATGTTCATCATTCCGCTTGCATGAATCAGAAGCACCTTCTACGGTTTATCAAGAGTAAGATGAAAAAATGCCCAGATGTAGGTTTTTGAACTCTTCATTATTGTCAAGTCTGGCAATTTACTGATTGTCCAAAATAGGAAGTGGTACTATATAGAGATGGCAAACACTTAACTTTGGCTGAAGTTTTTGCGAGTATCAATTTAACAGCATACGATTTGAGTATTGATACCCTGGATATGCATGTTTGTACCCACATTGATCACTGAGCCATTGTGTTTGTTTAACAATGTGTTAGGCCCACACAGATTCGTTCCATCGGTTTGACAAATTTAACTTAAAGTATAACCCTGTGGGAGAATCCCGTTTGCGAACCATCTTCTTGAAGACGGACAATTACATCAAGGGCCGCTACCTTGCTGAAATCACCAAAGGTATGCCAAAGAATGTTACTTCTGGTAGCACGTTATACTAATGATGTTGTAGAGGTTTTCGCCGATTTGGAAGCCAGCAAATACCAGATGGCGGAATATCGTATATCCATATATGGACGCTCAGAAGATGAATGGGACAAACTAGCAGCCTGGGTAGTTGATAACAAACTGTTTACTCACAATGTGCGGTGGTTAATACAGATTCCTCGTCTGTACGATGTCTTTAAATCGACAAACCTCATCAGCTCGTTCGAGCACGTAATTCAAAACATTTTCAACCCTTTGTTTGAGGTCACGATGGATCCGCGCATACACCCTAAGCTGCACATATTCCTCCAACGAGTGATTGGCTTTGACAGCGTTGATGACGAGAGCAAACCCGAGCGCCGCACGTTCAAAAAGTTTCCAACGCCTTCGGACTGGAATTTCAAAACGAATCCACCATATAGCTATTGGATTTATTATCTTTTTGCCAACATGGCTTCTCTGAATGTTTGGCGCAAACAACGTGGATTCAATACCTTTGTCGTCCGTCCTCATTGCGGCGAGGCTGGCGACACTGATCACCTCGCCGCGGCAGTCCTTTGCTGCCATTCTATCAGCCATGGTATTTTGTTGCGCAAAGTGCCTTTGTTACAGTATATATTTTATCTGGATCAAATTGGCATTGCTATGTCACCACTGTCGAACAATGCGCTCTTTCTGGCCTATGATAAGAACCCATTTCTCTCGTACTTCAAACGAGGCCTAAATGTCTCTCTATCGACAGATGATCCTCTTCAGTTCGCATTTACCAAGGAGCCTCTCATTGAAGAGTATTCAGTAGCAGCCCAGATTTATAAACTCAGCGCTGTCGACATGTGTGAGCTAGCAAGAAACAGTGTTCACCAGTCGGGTTTCGAAGGTGCCGTGAAAGCAAGATGGCTTGGAAGTGACTATCACCTACAGGGAGTATCCAGTAATAATATGGACAAGACTAATGTCCCAAATGTCAGAATTGCTTTCAGACACGAAACACTTCTGGAAGAGCGCTCGATGTAATCTTATCCCCTAGACGTCAGTGGAATTTTTGCTGATGTTGTAGCCAGGATAGAACGATATGCTTCAATTCGCACGTCCTTTGCACCAGGAGTCCCTTCACTTCCTTTAGAGCCTCGCCTACCATCCGCAGCACTTGATATCCCCATCAACATGCAACCCGGTACAGGTTTAGCCTCCGGGATGCTGCAGTACATTCATCCACCACTGAAACTTTCGCCCCCGAAACAAGTACATTCCCGAGACGGATTGCAGGCATCAGAGGCTACTCCCCTCAATGATCATGTTTCCATGCATGACATGGGCGCTAGTACTGTTGGTAACCCTGAAGTTGGATACAAAGATATCCATGTCTCGTCTTCAAGGCCTCGCGCACGGCCTGGCATCAGTAGCAGCAGTCTGAAGCGTCGGTCCAGTATATCAGACGGACAAAATTTGATACGATGAGCATCATTGACCATCACCATAGATAGTATAGCCGCATAAAAAATTCATTATTCTACCTGAGAAGGTCAACTCAGGCACGCCCAACCGTAAAGTTCATTTGCTCTGAATTTTGATTAGTATGTGAACAATTGCAGGATCATGCACTCATTCAAGTCGTCTATGACACAATATACGACTGCATTCTATGTGACTTTCGAATTCATCCGAGGTTGCTCTGGCGCTATACGTTCGGCAAGGTATGTAGACTGCTTTGTTAGTAATATTTCCTAGAACATTTTGCAGCAATCGTACTCCATTGCAGAACGAACACTAACTATGAACAAAACCTTGTTTGCTATCCTACAGCGAAATTCAAGGGTGCGTTTGGTGAACTTAGGAAAACAAAATATATAGTCTCGGTCAGACGTGGCCTCGTACCCCAGCCCTTGTCCAGTGTGTGGTTGTATAAAATCAATGCGTGAGTGGTGTACATCACAAAGTAAGCCAGACTAAGCTGGATTAAGCTGGGTTAAGTCAACCTATCCCAAATTGAGATGCAAGGAAAAGTGACAGGTAAGGGTCTGGAGACATTACTGCACTGGAGATCTGTACAGCTACTGCCATGTCAATGATGTTCAGTGAGGTCTCTAGTATACTTTCTGAAGCTGTTAAAGCTAATTCAAGAGACTCTGAAGTTAATTTGAACTCTATATATGCTATTTCCGGAGAATTCAAATTAATACTAAGTAGGGAAGGGTCTACCCTTCAAGTCACAACAGATTGCCTCCATCAGCTTAGAATGAAAGTGAGTGAGTTGAGTTTCTGCTTGCTTGCAAATGCTACTATACTGGAGTTGAAATATTAGAAATCTGATACATTATCAGTAGCAGATAAATGCACAGATACTATATCATCCATATTGATTGTAATAATAGAGTTGTATGTAAGTACAGATCTTCAATATAATCAAATCTTTATACACTATATTATGAAACTTACTCCAGGTCAATTTGAGCAGTACATATTAGCATTGCCACAGAGTAATAAAAGTAATTTCTCAATGGCAATGTTCTCACCAGAATGGATTGAGAAATTTTCAACAGAATAACCACCAAAATTGTACAATAGCGAAGTACAATTTCTAAGCTGGAGTATCCAGAAAGTGACTCTGGATAATTCACCACAATACAAGAACCTCTATTATCACCCAGTGGACTGGAATTTAGTTATCACTATTGAACTCTGTATGATTGGATAGTTACAACTTCTACTGGAGTTTCTTACAAGTAAGAATAATATCTTGTAGCAGGTATCAGATACAACACTAACAGTTAAAGAGTTTAGTACGTTACCATTGGTTTGTGTAAAATACCACCAAATAATTAGTCGAAGCCAGATAATTATGAGGAATAAATTTATCGTATAAGACTCTAACCTAGACTATTCAGGGAAATACTAAACCTCACACCCACAACTATTCAAGCAGGTGAAAGCCAGATATTTTTTCATCTCAAACAACTAAATAATCTTTTACCAGAATGAGTGGGTTAAGAGCCAATACAACAGATATCGCCTGGTCAAATATACCATGGAATATATCTACAGTAATGCCCACTTCAATGGGTGTTCAATCAAAGTCAAAGTGAACTGCAGTTGTGGGTATCTATCTGATACTAGTATCAACTATTCATTGGCAATACATCTTTCCAATTTCAAATTTAATCTTGCTAGCTCTACTCCAGAGTGGCTTAAAGACGTTAATGTATATCATTTTCTAATAACCCTGCAACAGTATTTTGGACAGAGAATAGTATAACAAGTCGATTCACTCAGCAAACCATCTGAGTACCAGATTGCCAAATTTCGATGATCCATACTACAGGATTAGCAGAGACATTTAATTATATTCTTGCTTAAAATATTGAATTTGAATGAAGTACCAATTACTGAAATAGGGGAGATTTGGAAACCTATACTTTAAGAAATGCAGCTAGATGTAGACAATATGATTGACCACTAGCCAACATTGCATGGATACTAACCTACCACATACACTTTCACCTGAGTCATGTTTTGTATGGTATTAAAGCAGAACCACATGTTATGTTTTGGAAGAACTAAATCAATTCCAGATTGATTTCACCTGTTGATGAACCCTCTGAAACTATTCAAGCATGCTCTGGAGGATTCACAGTCTGAACTGGAGTAAGTGAAAAATGTTAACAAGTATATATTGGAAGGGTATTAACAATAAGTTTTATGGTTTTAATATTTGAGATTACTTCATTCAGATTATGCTCAACAGTACTGTAATTACCTCTGGCAAGAAGATAACTAATGGCTAATCCACGATGCAGTTGAAGAAACATTTCACTGAACCCAATTTGCCCTTATCAGTCAGGAATGCTATATAATATCAGAAGAAATATGTTAGATTCTCTATATATATACTCCATTAGCCAAAATTCAAACAGCAGTGAAAAAAGAAGTCAAAGTCAAACTAGAAGAATGGAGAGTAGATTGGGGTGAGTGGAAGTGGAAGACACAATGAATGGGAGTACCAAATCAGAAAATTACCAACCAGCAAAATCAATCTCAATAGGAGGAAGAAATTTATAGAAAATTGACTGCATAGAATTGAGATATAATGCACGAGAATGCCATCATGATTCTGAACTCTGCAATGATATATCTGAATTTTCATAATGTTCACTACAGTCAATTCAGTGGAAGAATCAAAAAGTATTTGATTGTTGGCAGTTATATTTGCAGGGAACAAGCTTCTGACCTATGCCACAGAGGAAAACCATGTAGTCACTTGCGTAACTTATAAATCAAAGTATGAGTCAAAGAAGATTAGTTGAAATACTGTCTTGTTACACAAAATACCTGAGCTGGTGTATGTTGCACAGTAGATAGATATGTGGATATGATGATAAATGAAATCATGGATAAGATATATAATATATACTATCAGTATCCGGGTAGAAATTGCCCCATATTTGATGATGTAATTGGTAAATTTGCTCTACCAGTAGTTTCTCTGAGTTGTTATTGCTTGCAATATACCCTCATTTAATGATATTAATATGCCATGTGGAAAAGGGTTAAAGCAAAAGATAATTTTATTGCTTAGTTCAAAGTTAATAATAGATAAGATGTTATGGATTTTCTGAAGAACTCAATCTGAATTACACTAAGCGATATGGTGTTGTATAAGAGATTGACTAATGGAGGAGTTAGTCAGATTGAGAAATGGGAGGACTAATTCCAGATACGGAATACTGAGCTATCTGAAGGTTGTTGAAATACTGATTGCTAGAAGCTTGAATATTCTAAACTACTGAAACCTTCATGTGATCTTAGATACAGAAATTAGAGTATGCCTTGTCCACACCCATACATACTCAGCTGGATTCTCCAGATATACATGGAATGACCATCAGTTTGGTGAAATCATGACCCCCATCAGTACCGCTGATGTCCATATGCCATAAATTAGAGAGACGGTACATATATGCAATACTCCTTTCTTCTGCTATACTTTATGGAGCAAAATAAAAAACAACAAATATACAAACATACTTGTAATGCCAATAGTAGCCTTATTACCAACCCGTGTGATATGAAACTAGCAAAAGAGTACTTCCAAAGCCTTAGGATAGCCATCTAAATACACAGACAAATTTGTATTACAACAAGAAAAGAAAAACAACCTAAAGTCTAAGGTTAAATTGATCTGCAATTACCATCAACTCATTATCTTTGTAAACATTGTATACTTATCTGTATTATTTGATATTGTAAGTGAATCTGCCTTATCTTTGTTGATGTGTTTGTAGGAGTAGTTGACTATTCTGTATTTGTGCAAATTTCAGTATCAGTAAAGGTTCAAATTGACTATAGACTGTGCTATACCTATAGATGTACATGTGCAGCTCATAGCAATCTTCACAGGACCCCTCCATGATACACAGTCTATAGTCATTCATAGTTGGTCTATAGATACCTATATGTGGTATGATGGGACCGTGGGACTATATATGAAAGGTAGTTGATCAACTTTAAGTAGTCTGGACTATTAACAGGTTTCAGTTGCATTGACATACTCATAGATAGCTTGCTTGAGTTGCAACTTGGAAGCCCACTGGAGACCCTGATTATGAGCCGGATCATCAGCCTACTTAAGATTCTGCTTGACAGTCTGCTTCAGAGGCTGATTGAGAGGGTGCTTGAAAGGCTGCTTCATTGGGAAAAAGTCATTTCACCACGTGTAAGTTACCGTAAGCAATTTAACCTCTGGGTGTCTCCTGTAACAACCTTCACTGCAGACCATGAGATTGAGAAGCCCAGTGCGATCGTTGGTAATGCAGATAAGAACCGCATTATACATGGTCAGCTTATGATGGTATTTGTACCTTACCCCTTTGCTTTGGTGTGCGAACTAACCACACTCGGAGTGAAACCAAGTGTGATTGTGCATGACATGGTATTGTTGTTGTTTAATTATACTATATGCACTCTGACTAGAGTATGACAGGACCTAATAACCCCCTCTGCCTCCGGGTGAGCTGGCTAGATTGTGGAGCTCCCCCCCCGCTCCCCTTCGTCCCCGCTTATGACATGGTGTAATCAAGTACGCTAGATCTGAACTACTGCTTGTTTGTTAGAGGCTACTTGGGCACTCCCATTGTCTTGCCAGAACTCACAGTCGGTTGTCGATGTGGTCACCATCATCTTGTCAGATGCGCTGCATGCTATTGCCCTGGTCTTCATAGAGCCCATTGTCACCTGTCCGAACCTACATGTATAGCTGCCATTAGTGGCATCTATCAGTATCGCTCTGGTCTTGTTAGAGCCAACCGTCAGCTGTTAGAGTCTGCAGGTATAGTCACCAGGATGTTGTTTGAGGCTTCTGATGCTATCACCCTGGTCTTGTCAGAGCCCACCGTCAACTGTCAGAGTCTGACTGTATACTAGATATGAGATTGTTAGAGGCTTCTGATGCTATTGTCTTGATCTTGTCAGAGCCCACTGTCAGCAGTCAGAGGCTCCACAGATAGTTCCCATAATTATATCAGTGGCTTCTCATGCTGCCGTATTGGTTGTGTCAGAGCCCACCATCTGCTGTCTCAGACCTTGGATCGAGTCACTGTAATCTCATTAGAGGCTGTGCCTGCTATCACGATTCAGATATCAGAACTTATGGTCGATTAGCAGAGTCTATACATGCATTGTAATCATTGCCATACTACTTATAATTTTACAACCACTAACATGTGGAATGAAATTTAATTACTGTTACATCCATTGTATTGTAATCATAATCTGCCAAACTAAATATATACTATATATATGAGCAGCTATATGCCCTCATCGTCAATGACTGTGTCTGGATTCCTATGTGTGGCAGTAGGTGCCTTGCAATCTCAACCATCAATTGCATTAATCCTGTTCATATTAGCCAGAATCTGTTTTTGCATCTCTGGAGGGATACTGTCCCATTGTTCAAATAGATCACTATAGGTACCTACTCCATATCAGATACATGTGTCCACAATGTTGTACTTCACAGCTTTGAATGGATCTGCTTCAAATGCCACCAGGAGGAGACTGTGACCACCAAAGTTGTTCAAGGCATGCATCACGGCAGTTGCGGGAAGTAACAAACACTCTGGTGTCACCTTATCGGCAACATGGAATGCATATGGCTATTGGGTGATACAATAATATCAGTGTTTGAAGAAAATTATTGGCACGATGCCCCATTGGGCATGATGCTGAAAAATCATTTTTGGCATCTCTGTAGAATGTAGGAACATTAAAGCAATAGATTGCGTTCAAACATGATTTGCTCTCGTAGTATGAGTGATGAAACTGACTTGCACAAGTAATGATCAGCCTGTTTGTGAGCTTTTGCCACTTGTTGTTCAAAACAGCCAGAAGCTAGTAGAATATTGACTGGGCGCAATGTCAACCTCCTGCGCAGCAAAGAGTACTTGGGTAGCTAATTGGTGATCTGTGAGCTTAGATTTCAGTACTACAGAGCAGGGCTTGAAACAGGGGAATACTTATTCTGTGGGTAGCTGCTTTTGAGACATTGAACTCTGTGATAGTGGTACTGAGAATGTCCAACACTTTCTTGTATCCTTCATCAGACAGTTTGTCAACATTCACTGGGTAGGGCTCATCACTAAAATATCTGGAAAGGAATATATGTTGGCAAATGTCCCACCAATTGTTTTGCACCCCAATGTTACCTACCTATTATTTTTGCATCTAAGTGTACTGTAAGTCAGAGAGGTTGCGCAAAGTCAAAGCCAATAAGGGAATGTTGCTTCTATCTGCTGAGCAGAATACTTCTGCTTACCTGGAGGAGTGTCATCAGGCAATTGCAATGACTATGTATTGTCTGCTAGAAGGTATAATGTTTAATGTGGGTGTGGCCATTACCTCCCCTCCCCCTCCCCTTTGGTTGCTAGGAGTAAGAGTGGTCAATTGCTCTTAGGTACTCTCAACCAGCAATGTGGGGACCTATATGTCTCCTTCTCTTCGCCTGTGGCTGCTTGTTGGACAAACCAGGTGTTTGCAACTTGACATAGTACCAGTTGCATGTAGGGATAATTTGGTCTGCATCAACGAACCTGTTGCTCATTGGTGGAAGCAGGACTGTGTGTATGCATCAGTAACTTGAGTTCGATACAAATGTCAAGCCGGATGTCTTACTACCCCTCCTTGGTTGTTCAAACTGGAAGAATAACTTCTCCGATTTAAAATGTGGTATCGTCAATATTGGGATCACAGTCGATCATTATTACTATCGCAATCACTCATCTGCTGGCTTCCTGTATTCTCATTACCCCTGTCATTGCACTGGAATTGCTCCCATCCTCAGACAGTTTCATTATAGTGAGTTGGAAAGCACCTGGTGCCGGAGTTTTGATCATTGCAGCTGCTGCTGCTGCCACCCTGGGACCTACCACTGTGGATTTAATCATTGTGGCCACTGCTGTCTTCAGAATTGCTAGAACACATCCAGGTACTGATGCCAGATGTGGTTCCGTTTGCAATTGTGTGCATTGTATTCTGTGTAGGGTTAGGTTGCGTGTATCTGCATTGCATCCACATGGAAGCTATGGCTCATTACGATTAATTGTATAGTGCTTTTCTATTTCCCATCACCCAAAAATATGTTTGGCAGAGTTGATTACAAACCCAATAATATTGGATTCGGTGTCAGTGTTATTGTTCATGTCAAACTCAAATTCATACTGTAAACATGTTAGAATCAAATTCATTGTCAGAGGTGATATTATACCTTATATATTGGGACTGCTGTGTCAGAGTTGAAGTCATTACTGTATTGGTGAAGCTGCTGCTGGTGTCAGAGTAGGGTAGTTGTTACAGTTAGAGTGAATGTCAGAGTTGGGTAATTGTCAGAGTGAGGGTGATTGTCAGAGTGAAAGTTATACTGTATACATCAGGTCTCCCAAGTCAGAGTTGAAGCATTGCCATAGTATGGGTGGGGTTGCTTCCCGTATAACAGTATGGTAGTTGTCAGAGTTAGGGTCATAGTCAGAGTCACAGTTATACAATATAAGTAGAGTACTGCTCCACAAGGTTGAACCAATGATGTACTATATGTGGGGTTTATTTCGGTATCAGAGTTGGGTGGTTGTCAGAGATCCAGAATAGGTTAGAGTTAAGGTAATGATCAGAGTTGAAGTTATAGCATATATGTTTGGTCTGCCCAGCAACAGTTCAAGGTATGCCATATTATCAGTGTTGGCGATGATTCGAAATTCCCGGTTCAGTTCCGGGTCCGGTTCCCACCTGGAACTGGATCATTGTGATAGGTTTTACCACACCACACTCTGGACCTTTGCAATTGGGCCCGTTTTCACACCAAAAACCCGGCATTTCAACCTCACAACTTTAGCTCCAAACAGTACCTGAGTGCTGATCGTATTGTGACATGTTCAATATGTAGATTTTGCAGGTTTAGCCGTTCTTTACAGCCCACGTTCAGATTTGCGATCCGACCAATATTGATTGAGCCTCCATTTACAACCCGCAAATTTTGCATCAAATTTGGCGTTATTTGACAGTGATTCAACGAATATTGTTTTCATCGCAAATATGAATGCGGAAGGTGAAAGAGCTGCTAAAACTGCACAGTCTACATATTGATCATGTCACGATATAATCAGAACTCAAAAACTTAATTGCAGCCAAAGTACTGCCAAAGTTGTAGGAACAGTGAAATGGAATCACAGTCCAGTTCCAACCTGGCCAAAAACCCAGAGGTTTATGTCCAGTCTGGGTACCAACCAGGCGATAGTCACCCAGATTGGGTTCCTTGGTGGTTCCTGACCCGGACCAGGGTCTCCAGGTCGGTTCCAACCCAGACCTCTGCCAGGTACCCGGGAACCATTGCCAACAGTACATATTATAGTTGTGGTTGCTGCCCAAAATCGAGTTTAGTGGTTGCGTGAGATCAGGATATTGTGTAAGTCAGACCAATCGTCAGAGATGGAATTATTCTGTATATGTTGGGTCTGCCATGTCCAAGTCAAAGTTGTCCTGGACTTTCCCATATTCAGAGTCAGTTATAAGTTCCATAAGTTACAATTAATATTTGACTGAATTGTTCAGGTTCAGCAACTTGCCAATGATCTTGACCATATTCTTGATCACAAACTGTAATATTGAACCACACTATGAGACCCTTGTACTGTAACTACTCTGGGATATCGCTCTGCAAATACCACCTTACAGGTGAATCACAATCTGGCTTAGTATGGTCATCACTGATGTGTGAGCCCAAGGGGCTGCAACAGGTGTGAATGGTATGCTCTTTCAAGTCCAGCCAGATCTCTCAAACAGTGCTCCATGGGCAATAGCTGCTGGCCTGACCTGAGGGTGCACAAAAAAAAGGCCTTATAATTCAAATATTGCATTGCAACATCAGCAAAATGTATTTTAGTCACTGGGAGCCCCCAGGAGTGTCTGAGAGGATGTGGTGTGTAACCTTAGAAACGTCAATTGGAGGAGAGAATTGGACCCTAAGAGGGCATTCCGGCCAGCGTTGGGAGTAACTGGGATGTCTATTGACCAGAACAGGAGTGCCACATCAGCAAAATGTAAAATGGTTTGGAAGTCATAACCGAACAACTCAGCAACTCCGAACCGCCACACTGATCCTTCCAGCTGCTCCCAGATGCTCCCAGATAGGCTGAATACAAAGCGATGTGCTCGCAGGTGCTCCGAGACTACTTCACCGGTGCTCCTGATCACTCTGGAAGTCATGGAACAGAATCCAGGAATATCCTGAAGAGTGTATAGTTGTTTTCATAATGTTTCCAAACGAAACTATTAGAATGTGCGAATTTCGGAGCTACGGTGTGTATTGGCCGCGTCTCCGAGAGTATTCCGGTGCACCTCGAACCTGGAGCCATACTCTCCGGGAGTGATTAATGTAATGTTCATATCAAATAGTACAATTCAATTAACTATCTTCTGCACACCTTGATTCAGGCATTGTAACTTTAATACACAGTCCAGTAGGTATCTACATCCACATGATTACTTACAAGCCATATGCTATCAATTCTATCCGATGCAGCATGATTCTCTCGCACCAAATGTGCAGGTTCAACAATTGCTCCGACAGGTACAATATGCATCTTATCAGTCTGTTTGACAACCCGGATGAACCCGTCAACACAATTAGCCCAACCATGCTGATCTTTGTACTGTGTTGGAATCACCACCACATATTCTTGAGGTTGATGACGTAATATCCATTGTTGGGTCTGCTTGCACCTCTTAGAGAAGGTGGATATTGATTTTCCGGCGGGCAGACACTCCTGAAATTGGAGGATCTGATTTGGTGGAGTCCAGCTGAAGTATAATACATGAAAAGAAGGAACTCGGCCTTGGAAGGTGTTATCAAGGTCACTGTCCGTATTTTGGACCCAGATGGTACGAGATTCAGGCATGATCCCTTGGTTGGCATCCGTATATTCTACCTTGCAATCAAGTCCCAGACACTCAACAGATGTAGGGCAGTGACATGGTTGACAGTAGTACAACAGGCAATTCTGAAGTTTAATAAATGCACTGTCTATGAGTACATTCTGATCATATCCGAGCACCAGTCCACTAACTTCATGTCCCCAGTCGTCTTCGATGTGTGTACAGAATTGCTGTCCAAAGTTGGGAATTCCGAAATCTACTGATGCATCTCTGAGTTAGGTTAATTTGATATTTCTGCTCACGCTGCGGACATGAGTTTCTCTCAAATTATGTACCTGTTGTGATACGGGGCGGAAACATGGCTCTTTTTGACAATGGTGGAAGCATAGAAGATGGGCTCAGCGCGTATTTCGCCATTTATCGGTGGCTGATATTAGGGTTGAAAGCTTTCGCAGAGTCAATATCCTACCAGCCTTGAAGGGCAAGATATGACAGTGTCTCCTCCATATAGTCAGTCAGGTACACCGGTCATTGTGCTTGAGCATCTGTAGAATATAATTGACTTTGTTGGTAGATCGATCTGCCTCTTTCACATTGCTGATATGTAGCCATTCAGAACTATAGGTGGTGAAATTGTCGCCGGAACCCATTCGCCGAATTGACTCTGATATATTGCTCACAAGATGCATCTTTGGATAACCGAAATGGATTACACCCTGTTCGATGGGTTTCCAGAGCTCCTGAACGCTGATTGCCTGCCACGAAGCTTCAAACTCGACCAAGCGGATGGAGAATTCCTTCGTTAACCGCATCAGGTCCTTCGAAGTGATACCATAGATATCTCTCTCGAGCTGTTTCACAACGCGGTCCGTATCGGCGATACTCTAGGTGGTGACTTCAATCTCAGCCTCGGATAGACAGACCTGAGATTGCACATGCTTGTTGGCGGTCATGTTTACAGCCCCGTAAGCCTCTTCTTCTTCAGCAGTTCTCATTTGAGCAAGTATTTTGGCGAATATGCTTCTGGGATTGGTTGCCTTAGTCCGGACTCGCTGCAATAGTTGTCGTTCGTGACGTTGGAATGATTTATCGAAACGCTTGCTTTTAGCAGGTGTCAGCTGATGGATTTCGCTCTCCAATCGCTCGATTGCCCTCTGCAGATCAGCATCTGACCATATGGTTGCCGCTTGTCGGGCTCTATTCAGGCGCACCTGAAACTGCCTTCGTTTTGATGTTGTAACCCTTTCAGCCCCACACAGCTGAACCTCCATTGCAGCACAGATTTTATGAATCTTTTGTTCTCGGAAATGATGGGATTCTCTTGCCAATAGTTCATCCACTTTGGCGTTCGGCCACTTTGACATTTTCTGGTTTCGAAAGGCACCCTTCTTCTTGTGAAATCACTTCAGTGCATCGTCTAGTGCTGCGAGGGATAGATTAGCGTCATTTTGTCGGCTGACAAGTAGAGAGAACTACCATAACGCACGCACTGCTCACATCACGATTTCATCAGAGGCTGTTTCCGCCGCGGTTTCCCCGGCATCCTGGGAGCAGTCAAGAATCGGAGCGCTCTTCACCACCAGTGTTCTGATCATGCCCGGATGTGTTTTCCCTGCCAGGAGCGGCTTTTCATCGGATCGAATGGTTTAGAGAACCGCCGGAGGCCTGGATATCGTGGTACTGATGTGACTCGATTGTCAAACAGATCCTTGACATTTCTAGCTTTCAGGTATTTGAGCAGGCAGTGCAATAAGTCTTTAACTAAACTCAGGAGCAGCTGATGCAATTCATCAGGCTGCCAAAGGCGATAGACATTGCAGAGAGGGTATTGCCAGAACTGCTTGCGGATTGGATCAACACCAAGAGTGTGCAGAACATCGATATTAGTTTTGTCCAGAAGCTCCAGGTAATAATGGCGATGTTGTGGGGTATCAAGTGGTTGAAAAGTTGAATGCCCCATCGGCGAACCTTTACGAATTTCACACATAGGGCATGGGCGATATGAGACTTGAGCCACTATGACTTGTTTCGGATAGTCCCGGACCCAGGCAGCCAAAAGAGGATAACATTGTCTCTGGAATCCATCAGGACAATCCCATTTCAAGCCAAGGCCAGTGATGTCAAGATTCCGGAGTGGGGATAGCACTGTTCCAACCACATACTGCTATGCCTCATCAGTATTTATGGCACCTTTCGGAGGACAGGGGATCAGCCCAACATGGATCCAGCCACCCTTTGTAGGTGTACGGCGGATATCTTCCCAAATATTACCAATCGTGAGATACAGTGGCCAGGCATCCTGCTCTCCCTGAAACTTGGTTCAGTGGGTCTTGTCGGATGCACAAATGACTGGCACAATCATCGCTCCAGCAGGAAGCTGATCTTGCATATCCCACCACCAATCGCCTGTGCTCATCTCGCTGTATATTCTGTGACCTTCCGAGTCTGCAAGGCGCACTGGTTCAAAATCGAGGTGTGCCTGAAATGGGACAAGTGCCAGAAGGAACTTTACACATTTGAAAATATCCCTGTAGTATAATGTTCCGAAGATGTGCAAGTGATCTTCAATCCAACAATCATTGCCGAGCCCGAAATTGAGTCTAGAGAGGAGCTTTTGCAGAGCATCTGCTGATTGAAATGATTCGATGTTGAAGTTGTCCAGTCCACGCCTCAGATGTTGATCTATCCACGTTTTCGTTTGCTGGCTAAATCATTCAGCCTGTTGAAAGTCGTGTGCTGACTGAAACGGATGCCATGGATTCCATTGTTCTGAGTACTCGCGATGCTTGTCGTACATTCCAGTTGCTTTGTCATATGCTTTCCCCCCTGTGTTCTCCACTCCAACTACCTGCCTATGAGCCCCCGCCTTTGTTGGATCAGGCGTACAAGTCAGATCTGGCGTCTGGGAGTTTATCGTTTCTTTGTCCGGAGTATCTTCAGGTGGTGCTGCACCAGGCACATTGTGTATGGGTAGATGAATTAGTTGAGTAAGCTCATCGATGGCCATTCAGGTGCACCGACTGAAGTCGAAACATGATGACTCAGGTCGATCCCAGCCTGCATGTGGTAAAATCTCATGAGGCAATTGCCCTGTATTTATTGATATTGGGTGATATGGTTGATACTGAGCCTCGAGTCGGTTCTCATCGAATAATGTCCTCTTGCAGACAATGCACTTGACATGTTTCCGGTGAGTGTTGACCATATTTGAGCACTGGTCACTGAACACATATTCGGATGAATCTTGATGATGCTTCATCGGGTGATTTAGAGCCTCAACAATATTGGTTTAAAAGCGAGCTAACTCAGGTCAGCGTAACACATTCACAGCCGCATCACACCCCGCCAAATCCGGGGGGGAGGTTTCTTTTGTGATCACTGCAATCACCACAATGGGGTCTTATACTACATGATTGTGAGTTATGCCTACGCTCGAGCCTCCGAGCAGCTGATAATGAAGGTAGATCGTCATAATACAATGAATAGGTGAGGTTTCTAGCTAGCTTGATGTCCGGGCATTGATCATTGAGAACTGATAAGGCTGGTAGGATGTTTGCTTCAGTAACGATCTTTGACTGGAGTGTGGATCATGAGGAGAACTAAGATGTCTAGGCAAGGTGCTCAATAGGAAGCAATCACTGTTGCTGCTTGACTCACAGGCCTCCTATTGAATGAGGTTGCAAGGTCGTACACACACAACTTATGTGTAATATCCCTAGTCATGCTTACCTTCAAACTGGATATAGTCCTTGTTGGGTTCCTGGAGATATCATATCATAATCCTTCTATGACCTGTAAAGTCATCGATGCATACGAAGGTGAGCACCTATCTAATATCCTAGTATATGAATTCGAGCATATAACAAAGAAAGACAGCATGTGTGTGATTAAGATTTCTTTTGCTCAAGGCCCGGGTTGGTTTCATGGATCAAAGGTGTAGCGAAACACCACAGATTGTGACAACAGAATAGGATATGAGAAGCCCTTCATTCCGCCGAAGGTCACTGCTACCTGCAATATACTCAACCATGCTCCGATTGATTGTATATCTTGACTCGCATCTATAGTAGTTTACCACTATCATTGTGCAACAGAGCATGTCGACAAAAGGATCTCCACCGAAGACAGTGAATATGGCTCCACCTGGTGGCGAATTTGGCTTGCAACAACACCGTGACATCAAGTCAGAATCTCCGGATGAAAGATCACGACATGCCACTCGCAAAGACATTCAATTTGGGAAACACACCAATCAATATCATCTGCCGCCGCAAGGGTACGGTTACCCTCCTTCACAGCAGCCATTTTCAGGTGCTCCTCAGTTTTATCACCAGTCTCCATTCAACATGACACACAGTTCGCAACCTACCAGCAGCACAAGCCAACAATATCCAAGTTATGGGCCACCGTGGCAAGCATATGACCTGAAGCAACATGGTTATGGCGGGTCTGCAATGTTCCCCTCTCCGCAGTTCCCAGGACAACGGCCGTCATCACCAGGTGCACCGAGAGTGCCTCTAGGACCGCTGGGCAATCATCCACTCAATCATCTAACAGCTTCCAGCTCGACTCCTCCCTCTCCACCTCCTTCCGGCGCACCTGGGAGACACCCCATAAGCCTCCTGACGAGAGGATTGAAGCCGCCAGCGGAACTGCGGAAAACAGATGTCGCAGGGATTGTGGACTTGCCCCCATTACCACAGATGTCCTACGACTAATATGATGCAGCTGATGAGAGCGACGGTTCATCAGACTTGCCCGGTGCAGAAGGCAAACCCCCAATCAGCCTGAAGCAAATGGAGTTCTCCTTAAAGCAATTTGCCAAAAGGATGGGGCAGGCCAACTACAGTGCATTCAACAAGTGGAAGAAAGTATGGGTGGCGGGGTTTCTCGAGAATAAGCATCGGTCCATTATCTGGGGGTATAACCGATTGAAACATGTTCGGGATGGACTCCTGCACTGGGAGACGGCGGTTGCAGATATTTTGGCAACATTCGAGAACTGGCTGCTGTTGGTTAATTTCAATAATGTTGAATGGATTTGCGGGCAGTGGGTGGAGATGATTTTGAACAAATGCGCAAGCGAAATTCGAAAGGCGAGGAAAAAGGGATGTCGAGGCAACAAACGACCAGCGACGGATTTGGGAGAGCGCGTGGGTAAAATGGTGAGAAGTAACCTCCCAGAGATGCCAAATACAACATTCACGGTTATGATTCACTGGGTGTCGAATGGTAAGGATATGGTTCTAGCCCCCAAACAACTCCAAGCCTTGTATACAGATGTGAGGCACTGGGAGGAGTTGGTTGATTTCATTGACAAAAACAGCGGCCTGAAAGAGCCATACATTCTCACATCAATGTTCAAGTGCACCTTGGAGCAGGATGAATTGGAAGAAAAGTATATGGGAATATTCACACACAGGCAAATGATCAAAGATCCCATATATGGCCTGATTTCGTACAACTGTTGCCTTTCAAAAACTTTCTAGTTGAAACTTGGACAGAATGTGAAGATATTTGTGGTAGAAATGATGAGAGCGACAGGGAAGGAGATTGCCAAGCATGTAATTTGGCCGACAAAGATAATCCGTGCTAGCTGTGTTAAGGCTAAACATGAGCAACTGCTAATCATTATATATAGACTTTGGAAGGTGCTGAAGAGGGTGGAAGAGAGGGAGAAGAGAAGGGAGAGGAGGATGGTGGGCACAAGAATGATACTTGTCTTAATGCCAGTTCTGATTGAAATAATAGAATTGATTACATTCCATCCACATGTATTCGTTCAAATGGTTACTTCTCTGTGAAATACGTAACATTGAGATGAATTTCCGAAGTGCTGAATTATGAGCTTATCTGCCCAGCTTACATCCGAGCAACTGAAAGAGATCGTTGAGGACGAAAAGAACACGGACAAAAGTGCAAGGGATGTTCAGGAGCAAGTGGAGGATGGTGAGGAGGTCCTCGATCCAGAAAATATAAGCTCAGTACTAAATACAGTTCTCAATACAATCAACAACGAATTTCAACACGAGTCTCTCGATGAAGCAGTCAGGCTGAGGATTGCGCATCCTATTTGCCAATCAACAGATGACCGTGTTCCAGACCGCAAGTGTTCAATTCCAGGCCTGCTTGGAACTATGTTCTTGGCGCACCAGGTTTGGGCCATCTGGTTCATCGTGAGGAGATGGGTTTGGGATGCTGATATGCCAGGAGCACTGGTGGTGGATGAAATGGGTCTTGGTAAGACTTTCACCTCGGTTGCAGCGGCAATGCTTTGCAAATTGGTGACTTAGAAAGTCGTAATGGGGTTGCCACTGTCCATTTCATGGGGGAATACCCTTGAAGAGTAGGCGATATTGGTGCACAACAACTTTCGAGGCAATGTCGGTGAACAGCAGTAGTGGTATCCGCACCCGAGATTGAATTCTGTGCCCCGCCATCTGTTGGAGATCCAGTCAACCTCACCCCACGGGGATCCAGCACTGATCTCGGCCGTTGAACATATTCTGGTGGTAACAATGCCCAGAGTGGCTGAGACCTTCAAAAGTGTCATCGGCGAGATGACACATGGAACCGATTTCAAACTCGTCAACGTATTGCACAGCGAAAATGCAAATCTCACCCACAAGGATCCGACCAGCAGTATTGACGAGCCAGAAAACCGATGGAATATCCACCTTGTGTCATATGATACCTTGACATCCAGAGCGAAACCATCACATAACGGCCAACTCTCCTCCTGTGCATGGAGTTTTCGGATTTGTGATGAGTCCCATTGGTACAAGACTAGAAACAGTGTGGGCTGGCAAATTGCGATGAATGCGAACATTGCATTCAAACCTCAAGTCACAGCTACACTGGGATTCTATTCACTCTATGACTGGTGTTTTAAGACCACGTGGCTGTTTTCAGGTGCGCCTGAAGATCCAGAGGATGATACTGTGATGGAAAAGCATGGTGCTGAGGCATTGTATTCCGCTGTGAAGAGTTTGATGCATGCTATCCTCATCGACTAAAGACGAAGAAGCTCAACAGGATGCGGCGCACCGGATGATTCAGATTGCAAGTCCATGGATGATTAGACGGTGGTCAGAATCGAAACTCGCAAATGGAAAACCACGCGTCCGGATACCAATGGAGAAAGCACACCTCATTGATCTCGAGTGGACTGAGGAAGAGCAAGAACATTTGAAGACCCTGGTTGAGAGGTAAACTTCACGTGGTGGTTCTGGAGCATGGAGGGTTTATAGATGGTGGCTAGCATTTTTCTCGTTAGTGTTGGGGGACAGCAAGGATTGCAACGAGGTTTCTGGACAATGGCACGATGAATGTCCACTTGAAACTTGGGTGGAATTTCCGATTTTCCGACGGATGAGAGAGACATTTTTGCCAATGCTTGTCAAGTGCCCTGCAGAGTATCCTGAACCTGACCAAAACGACACATCAAGAGAGACGCTCCTTCCAGAAGAGAGACACAAAAATGCACCGCCCAGAGCACCTCCTCCACAAACGGCAGAACTATTTTGTTCTCTTCCTGGCCATGTTCATTATTTGAAGTGGTGGCTAATGAAGGTTTTCACAGATAATTTGGATATATTCCACATGTATGCCGAAATGGGCAATGATGAACACACAGAAATGCAGATCAAATTCCAGGATTCACATAATCCCTCACTATTCATAACCACACCCAAAGTGGGCAGGACAGGCCCAAATCTTACAGCTGGAAATTATGCAGTAATAACTCAGAAGTTTTGGGTATTGAATGAGCAGCGGCAGGCATTTGCACGAGTTGTATGGCTAGGGCAAAACCGAGTACCACACACATGGTTACTGAGTACAGATCTGGGTGGCTACGATAACTGCGCGAGTGATCTCCACCAACACTCTGGAGTTGCGCAGATGAAAGTCCTGCATGGCTTGATGAGTCGACCAAACATCATGACGTCAATGATATACTGGATTCTGGCGGCTCTAGAGGACCATACAAAGGGGCTGACAGAGAATGGAGACACATTGCAGTCTGATGAACCATTAATGTTAGAGTGTTAGACGCTTCATCAAGGTATGCCTCTTTAGACATTCAAGCAACATAATCTTCTTAACTGATACAACTAGTCAAAAAGGTTATTTGTAAGGGACACTATACTGGAGAGATGAATCTTTCTCTTTTCAATGTTGAAGTGAATGAAAGTTCTGATGTTGGAATTGTTGTATCTTGAATTAGAAATGGCTAGAGTGGGATTTCATTGGCGTTCTTGGTTACTATTAATGACCATATGAGATGAAGTGAATTGATACGAGACATAAGAAGTTCCTCCGGCTGACCTATTGCATGAGCCATCGCATGAGTCAAATTGTGAGAATGATGCAGCAAAGGGCTTCAATCAATTGTCAGTTGTGAATTTGAGGTGCACCGGAAGCCTGAAGCGACGTACATTGTTCGAATGAAAAAGTAACTTTCATCCACTTTTAGGTGCACCGGAGTCTCTTTGGCAAATGTCATATGATTTGTTATGACATATCGAGCACTGCATCTCTGGCAATCACATTTAGCAATAAGACAGTCTAGGTGATATTCAAGTACTTATGTCTGAGTATGAGACACGGCTCGCTTATTCGTGGCAAAGCGGGAGCTTTTGCACCCATAAAAGCAAAGTTCAGGTGCACCAGAACTTCCACCTTAGGCCAGCAAATGTTGCGGCTATGCCACGAATATCCTGACACAGGTACTCAATATCGCTCAGACTGTCTTTATGCCAAATGAGATATGCAGATATGCAGTGATGAAGCACTGCTTATTCGCCAATCTCATGAGTCAATTCAAACAGACTAGGTGATATTGAGTACCTGTGTCAGGATTTTTGTGGCATGGCCGCAGCATTTGCTGGCCTATGGTTGAAGTTCCGGTGCACCGGAGAATCCTGGGCATATCTTGGTGACAGATCCAGCACTGCATATTCGCCAATCCCCTTTGGCAATCAAAACAGACTAGGTGATATTGAGTATGTGTGTCAAAATATGAGCCATCGGCTCACTTATTCGTGGCAAAGCTGCAGCTTCTGCTGGTATATCATTGAACATCTGGCACACCAGTGATGCGCATCGCAGAGAGTAGGAAGATGAGACACGGCTCGGGTATTCTGGGCTCAAATGCCGCTTTCGCTGCTGGGGTTGTCCTGGCCTATGATTGAAGATCAGTCACAACTGAGATCTTCAATCCTGTCCAGAATGAGCTTCTTGGATATGTATGAAGCCAACTTTGACAAGCTGCAAGTCCTTATGGATGTTATCATTCCCGCCCAGGCATGCCTCAAGAGCGACAAATAAGCCACCGAAGAACATGTACTTTGACTTTGAATCAGGGGACCCAGTGCACACAGATCTATGATGACACTTCACCTTGCGGTGCAGGCGGCTCATCCCACTCTGAGCCTGGTGAGATATGAACCTGTGCTTGATCAGTCTGTTGAAGGCCGCCGTGAACATGCCTTGAACAGTCAGCTCCGTTTCAACTTTCTGTTGGAGGAAGGTGCCACTGTGCAACTAAACTATAAATGCACAAGCCCGGCCAATTAGTAACCCCATTTAACTTGATATTGACTAAGTAGTATCTTTGGACCAATGCTTCCAAATCCTAAAATAGCTTCTGCAAGTTTGGGCTCTGTCAAAAGAGCTGTGGAAGCTTAAGAGCGAGAATCTCAAAAGAGTGATTCTGCTCAGCGACTCTGCAAGATGGCCGGCAACTCCCGCTCACCCATGTACCGCCCTTACTCAAAGTGGCCGAAGTTCTCAAATCTTTGAATGAAGACTTAACTGTATTCTGAGCAAATGTATGTTTGGGCCACCAAAACTCGTATCCGAAAATAGATTATGTGGACCAAATTCCATCGAGCGAAGCTCCAAAAGAGAGAATCTTGAAAGCTCGAGTCATGAGAAGACAGCTACGACGAGTGCAATTAACTGTCAGAGTCAGGCGAGCCTGCAATCATCAGCCATTGAATCCAAGCATAATCATTTCAACTTCGGTGCACCTCAATTCCCCGGAACTGCGTGCATGCAACCATCATTCCTCTGCCGGCCATGACATGATGTCTCAATATACATTCATACCATTGTAGAACATAGCTTTCAACCTCAATATTTATTTCAAGTCAACATTGTAGTTGTGAGATTTATGATGAATGTGTGATTTAACGGTATGCGATGTACTAGATATTAAGCGCAAAATCAGAATGTGAGAGAGAATTTCTGATCCATTTGTTAGCAATCTTGGCATTGATGAGTGCTTGAATCAATAAGTTTACCCCTGAATCATCCATCGTACATTACCATTCTTTCTCTACGCCTGTATCTCTTTTGTGTGTACCAAATTCTCTCCCTCTTCCATTGACTACTGCAACATTGTTGTGAAGGCTATTCTGCAGACACGGCCCAGATAAACGCATGAAAGGGAAGTTATGCTTACAATATTGCCTTATCGACCGCTAACTCAGCTGCAGCATCCTAATACAATAGACCATTGTGAAAATACATGTGTTCTTCTGGCAGATATACCACATATGGAGATTCATATTTATCCTTGCTGGATGACAAACTCCAGTATGAACCCTTGCAACTCAGCCCTCACTCACAAGGTCCCAATCGAATTCATTGAGTTCTGCAGATTCTCAATGCTGCACCAATTTCTACACTATGCGGTCACCGCAAATGCTCGAACTTTCACGCATAATGACTACGTTTAGAGGAGTCATATGTAGGTGCTCATGTTTTCATTCTGGTTCTCAGTGCTCAGTTTGTGGCCAGCACCAAGGGTTAGTTGATGTCGCGAGTCATCTTCCGGTTCATCCAGTTCTAATGTCTATGTGCGTTGGCTTTAGCCAACCTCCAATTCTTGCATCCGTACAGAGTGTTGTTCATAGGAGTTGCTCACATTTGGCAATAGGAATCCATCTATTTCGTCGCACATGACATTATCCGACATTGCAACACGCACTGCTGTCCTCGATATAAAGATCCATCATTGACGATATCTCTGCAGAACCCTTTGAAGGCGCGCCTCGAAATGCATCCTCCTCGACTATGTGCTACTTCTTGCGCCATTCATCCCGTTATTGTATTGCACTTAATCATATATCTCCTGCTTTTACACACTCACCCACATTCTCCAACTTTAGATCTTCGTTACAGCAAATGGAACCTACGCCCAGCCAGGTGAGGAATCACTATTCACAGAAGAATGAGCAAGCATGCCTCGAGAGAGCAGTCGTATTCAAGAAAGCAACCAACCTTCATTGTCCTTCCAATGTTTGCCTGCCAATTATCTGCCTTCGTGCATCGTATTGCGGACGACTAATATACCCGATTTCATTAATGTATCAGGATGACGAGACTGATCAGGCGATTGGTAATGATGACAGTGAGGACACCAGAGAGTCCACCTTATCATCCAACATCGAAGAAGACAATTTGGATCATCAACAGGAGGTTCTTCATCTAGGTGAGGCACGCCAGGACAAGTCATTATGCACTACAAGGGTTCCACTGCCAAAGGAACGGAGCTGTGCCAATACTGTCATTGCACGCCCTCCGCTTCCCAATTCCCGAAATCTACCTGCGGCAATGACACCACCACTGCTCACATGCCAATAGTTATCCCTCCTCAACAAATTATCCGAGTCTGACTGTGCACCATCTGCCCGGGCACCGGTGCTTCCCAACAAGTCTAGTGGATACCAGAATATTCCAAAACCCAAGGCCAGTAGTGATCAGAACATTCCCCAACACCACAACGGCACTTTTGAGGCAGCGACAAGATTCATGAAGGCAATCGTATTTAGAAAGAAATCTTGGCTAATAATATCTGATGACAAGTACTCAATGGTTGAAGAAGCTTGGAAACTAGTGATTGAAGCCCATGATTGTCAGCGGGCATCACCAGGTGCACCTGTAGGTACACCATCTGTGTGTCAATTGCCCAGTGGTCCATGTCTCACAATAGATCCGCAAACACGAGAAGCTGTAAGTCTTGAATTCTGTTTAATGCTCCTCCATCAGAGTTATGGATATTGACTACCCACGAAAATATACATAGTTGAAACTGAAGATTAGTACCATTCGAGGACAGTTGGCAGATCGGGCACGTCAAACTGTTTTCCGAAGTTACCGGTTGGATGTGGGCTCTGAGACGGAGCTTCTGATCAAGGTTAAAGAGCTCCTGTTTGATGATGCTTACCTCTCCGAGGTCGTGGATGATAAGAAGTCGAGGTTCACGCGAATGGAAGTTCTTGATCTCATTTAACATCAACTTTTCTTCACCGCCAATAGCTTGGGGCGCCAGCCAACAACATCCCAGTATTTCTAACCTCTTGCTCCTCAGACTTTAGTGCCGGCAGCCGCAGCTATTCATTGTGTGCTGTCTGAATACGCCAGTGGAAAGAAGGCCACGGTTATGTTTTCTCACCATGAATCTCGAGGTACATTTGGGCAATCCATTGTGATCAATTTTACTCTTGAAGCCACTACACAATCAATCACATATCAGCGGCCGCATCACACCCTCCCATCCCCCCCCCTGCGGCGCAACTCCACGTAAATAGGTGCTCCTCAATCTTCGTCGGAGCTCCTCAGCCTGGATTGAACCTCTTGCATTTCATTCCGCAATCAATTCCTCCTCTCAGTGCTCCTCTATCCCATTCCGCACTGTAGACCCCCCTATCTGCGCTCCTCAGCCCAAGATGGGAGCTCTTCAATTCCCACCGGTGCTCCTATGATGCATTCCATACTCCATACCCCACGCCTTTTCTGCGCTCCTCCTCTGGGATAAGCACTCCTCAATCCCATCGGTGCTCCGCTCAGCCTGGATTGGCCCTCTTCTATTTCATTCCGCACTCCTCCACCCTCCTCATTCGGCGCTCCTCAATTCCATTCCGCACTCCTTAACCACTACTCTTTCAGCGCTTCTCAGCTTAAACTTGACGCTCTTCTTTTTCATTCCGCGCTTCTCCAACACCTTTTGTCGTACTCCTCTTTTCCACACAACACTCCCCATCTGGCACTCAGCTTTTCCCCTGCTAGTTGTTCCCATTTTTCATTTGAATGTATCATATTGCATCTCATACCCCCATTTAGGTTCGCAGCTAGCTAACATCTCATTACACCTGTGTTAGATATCACAAATTGAGCCAAACGACATTGGAATTCCATTTCATCCACTCGCCACGAACGAATAATCAGCAAATACAAGGAGCACCTCCAGCTTCTTTACGCAGTTGATGAATTATGTGTTCCTGCTTTCATTGGCCCGGATGAGATGGGAGACGGAGTGGTTGACATTGACACCATGTTTGATTGATATTTTTCGATTGCTTAGTTGGGTTATTGTTTCAGTGTACCTGAGTTTATGATTGAATCTGTCGACTTTGTCTTTCGTTTCCTTAATGTAGCGAGGCACAGAATACAATGTTGAAGAAGATTATGGCTAGTATGATTCAGAAGTGATACTGAACAATACTCTATGCATCAGATTCGCTGTTGAGGGAAGTCGATTGCTCATGTACATCCGAAGTGTCTCAGATAACTTCTGCAGTCCTCCGATTGGATATCCATATGACCCCAGGTATCTCTCAGAGTGTGTTTGTGATTCCCGTGTTGGTTCGGTGACACTCCCAGGTGCAGCCAAAGTTCTCTCCGGCGCTCCGACGTGATCCCAAACTTATCACGATCACTCCCATCATCCTCCTGTATCAGTTATCAGAGATCCCAGATACTCCTGTACCGGTCGTCAGATATCCCAGTTACTCTGAAGGCCTGCCGGAATACTCTCCTAAGGTCTGATACTCTCCTGAAATTGACGCTTCTAAGTTTACACTCCACATCCTCTCAGACACTCCTGGACTCTTCCAGAGATTAACATACATTCTGCTGATGTGCTGGAACCCTCAATTCTGTTTTGCTGTACTGCTTATCTCTATCACAGGAGTAGTTGGCTGTTTTCCCCCATCCTGGTCATGTCAATTTGTCAAGCTTCATATGCTTCTGGCGAAATCTCTCCATGCGCTGCCGGACTGTTTTGGGGATTGTGACCATCACCCAGCCGGGTTTGTCATCTTCGCTCAGCTTGCCCAGTACTAGCTGTATTGCGTTGTTACAAGTAGCGACTAATTTCTTGTCGGTTTTTAGAGTGTCCGCTACTATGCCAAGGCAATGAGGTTGGGTACAGCTGGAACAGTCCGACATGCGCAAGGCCTTGAAAATGGCCGAAATGGCCCAACGAGGCTTTTACCCTGCCTCAATAGAGGAAATGAAATATTCAATCCAGAAACCTTACGCCGAAGTCCGAGAAGAGAAGAAGCAGGGAGTTGATTTTCCTGGGTGTAGAATTGCGAAGGCTGCGATAGAAAGACACCCGGGTATGGTTCGTTAAAATCCCATGGACTGCAGCCTTCCTTGCCAAATCGCACTGCAATGAATTGGAAGACACGCTGGAGGGGCAAAGGAACAGGTGCACCTCCACCCGACCGACACAGTCAGCTGACACCAGAATGGACAGAACATCTGCCCACACCACCACCTGTGCCACCCGGTGAGAACAAGGGAGCACAATGTTCCCAAATCGACAATTTGCCACACGGATATGTGTATCGAGATGCTCATCTTCCAAGCACTCAATGTTTAATCTTGATGCATATGTGCAGGATAGCCAGCACGATAACGATTTCAATCCAGATATGCTGACTGATGAAGGAACAGCCACAGGTTAGTACACCATCTGCTGTGTGGTAATGCAGCTAACATTCATTTTCCAGATAAGAGCAGCCTATTGAGTGAACCTGGAAGTGAGGATGAGCATTGAATGAAAGGAACAGGATGTTTGAGTGTATTATTATCTACAGTTAGCGGACACTGTAAACTGTATTTTAAATGATATATTTATATGTATTATTAAAGAACAATGTAGTGATCAAGTAGAATGCAAATAAAAACACTAGTAGGGCTGCCAAAAGAATGTGAATGATGTACTATGCCAAACCAAATGATTGCATATTGCGGATAGACCCTTGGCGAAATGAGCGTCAACAAAGCGTCAACCATTTTAGGTCTTGTTAGTCAGGTATTAAACAATTGATGGGGTCATGTTTATACATAATCGAAGTATTGGCCGTCTTTATTAGCAAAAATAACAATGACATGCTCCCTACCGCGTCCTGAAAATGAGCGTCAATGGAGGGTCAATGTTTTATATTGTTGCATCCTGGGTAATCTGACTGGCGATAGGTTGCAGACAGTCATAAAGGAATTATTGGCCGCCTTTATAGGAAAGAGTGATAGCGATACCCTCCCTGCCCCATTTTGAAAATGAGCATCAACAGAGTGCCAACAATTTTTGGTCTTGCATCTTTGGTAATTTGAGCAGCGCTTGATCACAAGCATCCATAAACAAGAACATGGCAGCCTGTATAGGCAGATATGTGAGGGATATTCCCGCAACAGCCTCTGTGAGCGTAACATCTTATTGCATTGACAAAGCTACCAGTAAGCGTTTGTGAGCATTTTAGACTACAAAAACTGTCATAACGATGTATAGAAACAATAATGGTGACATTGTGCTGTGATTAACCATGATGCAATGCCAACAATCGTTAACGTTCCGCGGACACTCATTTTCAAGAGAGGGTAGGAAGTGTTTCACTTTCTGTTTCTCCTATAAAGGCGGCCAAAACTTCATTTATCACTGCCTGCAACCAATCACCACGCAGATTACCCAGGATACACGTCCATCAATTGTTGACGCTCTGTTGAGGCTCACTTTCAGGATGGGGTTCGGAGCATTTCTCTGTTTGTTTTTATCATTGAGGCAGCCAATACATCAAAAAGAGACAGCCACATACCATGTCAATATTTTGCGATTAACATTACCATATCTGAATGTGATGAAGAATAGTGAAACCAGAAACGCAGAACCCGAGATTGGAACGGACAGGTGTAGTCAAACCCGGCATAACCTGTGGGTTGAAGGGTGCGTGCCAAGGTGTGGCCAGCCAAGTGGCAGGGGGCCTGCTATTTCGACGGGTCTGGAACCAAACCGAATCGTCATTGAGGTCCAAACCTCGACTGCTGACAGTTCACCCGACCCAGTTGCTAACACTAGTCAGACTCTGTGTACGTGCACCTGTAAGTGTTTATATTGTGTTGTAGCTACCTGTTTAGCACGGTACATAAATACTTCCATTGTAATCAGAATCTTAAATATGGTTTGATCTGGTACTTGATTCCACTCTCCTGCCAACAGTTTATCAACATTTGCCTGCACAGACTTTAACACATTCTGTTTTTATACAATATGTATTTTCTGGTTAACTCACTGGAATGCATAGGCCAGTCCTTAGAGGGATTGATCATGACATGGCACACTGTGCATTGCCAGGTGCCTTGGGTCGATTAATAGAATGGCTTAGAGAAATGATGAAGGCCAGAATATCAGGGTATCTATGTGAATTGATTGTATAATTGATCCTGCACACTTCCAGCTTTCCGGTCCTCAAGCAGACAGTTCAGTAAGTCAATAACTTATCCTGGATGGAGCTGATGCAATTTGTCAGGCTGGTACAGCCAGTGGATACCGCAGAGAGGGTATTGGCAGAACTGGTTGCAGATTGGGTGAACACACAGAGTGTGAAGGGAATGAATACCAGAATCCTCCAGCTACACCGGGCAAATATGCTAATCTCTTGAGTTTTCAACTGGTTTAACAGTTGAATGCCCCATGGGCGCACCATTTCAAATTTGACACATTGGGCATGAGCCATAAGAGGATTGAGCAGCAATGACATTTTCCTGATAATCCCCAGCCCAGGAAGCCAACCAAGGGTGAAATTGTCACCAAAATCCATCAGTACAATCTAATTTCATGCCAGGAACAGAGATGTCAAGAGGCATAAGTGGGGACAGTATAGTTTCTACTGCAGTATGCCATGCTTAATTACCTGAGTGTAACCATTCAGGAGTCATGGGATCAGTCCGATGAGAACCCACACACACAATTTAGATTTGCAGAAGAAATGTTTTCAAATAATGCCAATGCTGTAATACAGTAGCCGGGCATGCCGGTTGCCAGAATGGTTGCACATATGAGTTCTATCTGGTGCCGAAACAACTGACACAGTCATTGTGCAAGCCCTTTATTGAACATGGAAATTCTACTACCAATTGTACATCTTCATCGTACCATTGTTTTGACAAACCTCAGCGTCAGTGAGACATGATTGTTACAAACCAAGATGTGTCTGAAATAGGAGATAATCTTATAGTAACTGGTTCGATTATAAATATCCCTATCATATATCGTACACGAGATATGTAAGTCATATTCAATCCAACTATCTGTGCTAAGCCTAAAACTGACTGTAGAGAGGAGCTTGTGCTGGGTAGCTGCTGGTTGGAACGGATTGATTGGGAAGATATCTCATCTGCATTTTGGTGACCGATCTAACAACCAGTTAGTTTGCCCTGATGATGAGAAAGTGCCTCGAAAGTGATGAGTGAAGCAATCTGAATGCACAGATTACATTTTTTTCATTACTTTTGATTCTTGTTGTGTTATCCTGTTGGTTTGCAATATACTATCCACCCCACGCATTTCACTCCAATTACCTCTTTATACCGCTTCAACTTGGTTGGATTATGTAGTCATTCTGATCAGGCATCTGGGGGTCAATTGGTTTGTCAACATAAGTATCTTCAGATGCTACTGCATGCGGTGCATCATCTATGGGTGCATCACTTGATGACTGGTCATTGATTACTAGTCAGGTGCAGCTAATGTAGTACATGCATTAAAGCTTGGGGTGATTGCAGCCTTCAAGTGCTAGAACTTTATTGGGTAACAGTTCTTCCTTCATTGATCAGGTTGATGTTGGTTATTTCATTCATCCAGTTGGATTTCATTGCATAATTACTTGTTGCACCTGAAGTATATCACATGTTACTAGCTATTGTTGACAATATTTGAGGAATGGTCAATATTCTGATTAATTTCAATGATGCTTTAGGGGGTGATAGTTATTTGCCAGATTAGAGCCTCAGGGATACTTGTTTGAATGTGAGCTAGCTCAGGTCAGTGTATCACTTTAACAGCTGTATCACACCCAACTCAATGTAAGGAAGGGATAAAACAAAGCTGCTTTATATTCTGATTTCTGCATAAACTACGATATATCTACGAAATGACATACAATAATTCTCCGTATTAGCTACACATCAGCATTGGCCGAGAAGTGAAGGTATCTTTTGTCACTCCATTAAACTTTTAATACTGTTCATCAGGTGCTGCTACTGCAGTGATCACAATTGGCCAAATCATATACGACATCTTTATGGCATTGTTTTTTTTATATCTATACTCATGCCTGGAGCAGTGGATAATCAGAATCCATTGCCTTGATGCAATGAATGGGAAAGTATTCTACTGAACAGTCTTCTCATTCAGGGATCATCCAGAACTGATTAGCTTACAACATGCGTGATTAAATAATGATTTTCACCCGGAAGGTGGATCAAGCAGAGATGACAAAGCTTACACAAGATGCTCATCATGAAGCAAGCGTTGTTGCCGCCTGAGTCACTAGTCTCCTATTGAATGAGCTTGCAGGTCATCAAGGCACATTGTATGTCACAATGTAGCTTGCATGCAAACCTTGAAATATGTTGTAGTTTGTTTTCTGCAGATTGCAAATCACATCACTCATATGAATTTCACAGTCATAAATGGGAAATCAGTCAGATTCTATCCAAGCTCATATGATACCGATTTGAGCATGTAACAGCAAAACACAGATTGTGAGCAATAAATATTTCTATTCCAAAGCTGAGATTCTTTCATCAAAAGTGCAGTAAAATACCAAAGATTGTGACCATATCAAGGGATATGAGTTGCTTTTATGTTGCAGAATATCACTGACACCTTGAATATATGCAACTGTACTCTGGTTTATGCTATATCACAAATTGAATTTATATAGGTTAACCACCTCCTCGTGCTCATAGGATACTGATGATCAGATCTCTGCAGATGACAACCAATATGGCTCCAACTGCAGGGCTGCTTGGCAGCCAACAATCCCCCAGATGACAATTTGGGATTAATAGATAGTATTGTTTGAAATATAGTATTCAATAAGTCTTAATTGGGGCAACTCACAAATCAGTTTCATCTACCACTGGCAAATTTTTGCCTGCCTTTATGTCAAATATTTCCTGGTGCTGGCTATTTCTGTTGCCTTCCCAAAGTATGATAATATCACATTGACAACCAAGCTCGGGTAAAATGCAAGGATTGTTGGGTAATTGGGCACAGTAGCTAGGATTTGAATTTCCACATGGTGGTTATCATGGACCTCAAATTGTCCAACCCCTGTTGTAACAGGCCATGGGCTGTCATCTCCAGGTGCACCTTGAGTGCCTCCAGCATTGCATGACAACAATCCAGTCAGTTGGTTGACATCTTTATCTTCTATTCCACCAGAACATCATTCCCATCAACCATTGAAATCTATTATAAGACACTTAATAATGTGATTTTATCTGGCAGTGGAACTGCACAGATCACATGATACAGAGAGTGCAGATCTAACGTCAATACCTGAGCTTTCTGATCTCAAAGATGACACCATTGATGGACATTATAATCGATTGGACTTGTGTGGTACTGAAGGCGAAGCCCTACTCTGCCGAAAGCAAAATGAATTCTTCATGAAGTAATTTGCAAAAAGGATGGGGCAGCCCAACTTCAGTATATTCAACCAGTAGAAGAGAGTATGAGGTGCTAGGTCTCTGGACAACAAGAATCAGGGCATCGTTTGAGGACTGAACTGATTGAAACAACTTCAAGCTGGGCCCCAGCACTGGGAGACACCAGATGCAATTATTTTGCCAACTTTCAAGAAATAGTTGCTTGGGGAAAATGATGCCAATGCTTAACAGATTTGGCAATGGTGGATCGAGATGTCATTGAAGTGATGTGCATGTGAGGATTGGGAGGTGAGACAGAATGCAAAATGAGGCATCAAGTGACAAGGGATACATTCAGGAAAGTGTGTGGATCTACATGCCACAGGACATCTCTCAGGGTTGCCACATGTAACATTCACAGTTGCGATTCACTGGGTGCTGAATGCTGAGAATGACTGTACATTCCACATGCAACCCAAAGCCTTGTATTCAGATTTGAAGAACAAGGAGGAGCCTATTGTAGTGATTCAAGAAACATGGTGAGCTGAAAGAGCTATACTGTCTGACTGGCACATATAAATGCTGCTTGAAGCAGATAGCGTTCAACGAAGAGTCAGTTGAATCTTTCACACCGAGGTAAATGAGCAATGAGCCCATATATCGTTAGATTCTGTGAAACAGTTATCTTTCTAATATCTTCAAGTTGAACCTGGGACACAATTTGAAACTATGGTTAGTAGAAATAAAGACAGTTACAGGAAAGAAAAATGCAGTGCACATAAGTAGACCAGCCAATGCAATTCCTCCTAGGCTTGTTACAGTTAGATATTCCCCTCTGGACATCAAGATCCTTGGACTTGGATGGATCTGAAAAGAATGAAACAGTGTAGGATAAGCAGGTTGGTGGGCAAGAGAATGGTGGAAGTAATAATGTAAGTTCTGATTGAGAGAAGAAAATTGATCATGCTGCACACATATTTGTTAGTTCCAAATACTTGTAAGTGAAATCCCTAACATTAGTATGAATTTCAGAAGCACAGGAGTGCCTATCAGGACAACATCCCATGAAGAATTTCAAGGAGATCTTCGATAATCAAAAGAAAACCTTGTATTCTTGATGGGAGGATTAAAAGGATGTGGATGCTGAGACGTTTGACCATTCAGATAATGGAAGTTGAGTATTGAGCAGAGTGCTGAACATAATAGACAAAAAATCTGAACATGAGTATTGGGATGTAGCACATCAGCAAAATGGATTGTTGTCACTTGGAGCCTCAGGTAGTGTCTGGGAGTTGTAGGACCAGAATCCCAGGGTGGGCAAATCCCAGCGTTGACTGGATTGTTGCAGTAGCCTTCAGGTGCACCTGGCAGTACCGGCAAAGAATCGGCATGGATATAGAAGGTATTGTGACAACCAGCGGACCACGTCAGAGGGCTGACGACAATGCTTGGAGCAGCGGGGAGCGCTAACGACAAGCCTGGTAGCGCAGCAAACAAGCATACGAGCACCAATGACAAGCCTGGGAGCACCGATAACTAGCCTGGGAGCGCCAACACCAAGCCTGGGGGCATGTCAAATCACAGTAGAGTATTCTGGGAAAAATATCATCTTCTTTGGGATTGCTGCTGGTGCACCTGGAAATCACAGATACAACTTATTGTTCAACAATTTTTAACAGTAATGTATTCAGTTTGTATTCTCATCTATGTATCTATCTACATAGCTACCAATCAACACACAGTATACCTCGACTAGCTGCAGGGGGTGCTTCGGAGCAATTCGAGGTGCAGCTGAAGATGACCATCTGGTGAACTGAGAGATATACCCCAAGGCCATCCCCAAGTGTGTTAGGTGATGCACTTGCAGGCAGGGAGGTAGTGAACTCACAGATGCACTCAGATAATGTGATCGAACGACTATGGAGTTACAGTTGGAGGACATGATTGAGACAGTTTGAAGATGCATATGTAGGCCACGATCATACAATCTTAGCAACCGTAATCATACCAGTTTGGAGATACAGTTGGTTGCCATGATACAGTAAAGTTAGAGATACACTCAGAGGCTGTGATCAAGCGAGTGTGGAGTTGCACTTGGAAACCAAGATTGAGTAAACTCAGAGACGCATTTGGAGGCCGGAATTGAGCGAGGTTGGACATGCACATTGAGACCGTGTTTGTGTGACCTTGGAGGCCCTAACCGAGCCTGTTTGGAGATACACTTGGGGGCGGCGATAAAGAGCGCTCAGAGATGCATGCGGAGGCAATGATCAAGCTAGCTTGGAGATGCACCTCCAGGCTATGATCAGTGAAGATTGAAGCAGTACGTGAACGTGATTGAACTGGAGGCAGTCCATAAGAGGCGTGCTGGGTGGTGAGAGTCAATTCGTCTGTTAGATAACTTGCAACTGTGGGAATGTTACAATGTGACTTTACTGTTGTAGCTCAGAATGAGAGCTGGCCAGTGGCGGTCGATCTGCAGGGAGGCACACCAGAAGCTAAAGCTACAATCAGGGGTCAACTTGCAATTGTGAAAATGAAGTGACCACAGACAATCTTGGCGATGTGCTGTACTTGGAGTAGACTTTACACGATAGATGCTGCACTTGGTCTATGCTCCACTTGGTCTATGCTGCACACGGTGTAATTCTCAACTTGGTGTTCGATTGTGCTCTTGGTATTTTGTGATTGCAAGTGATGACAGCTTTATGTGTTGTGCGATAATGAAAGAGATTGTTGTATGATGGCGGGAACTCGAGTAGTCGAGTGTGTGTGGACGTATGCAAAGGTGTGCCAATTGTGTTGTGTAATGAGTGATGTCGCATTGACATACGGTCAATCGATGACTATTGGTGCTACCTACACAAGAGGCAAGTTCCATGATTGTCCTTGGCATAGTGCTATCCATACTCCCAATCGGCTCAACACTCCCCATGGATGGCTATCACGTCCGTTTCAAACACAAAACACTTAACAAAGGAGAAGACGGGCCAATCAAACATTGCAGATATGCTCGAAACAAATGTGCTCATTCAATTTGTTTTCAGCCGGCATTCCCGATGCCATTTCAAGTGCCAATTCCGGTATCATTTACATGACCATCGCCAACGCCATTTCCGAGACCATTCCCAATTCCATTCCCGAAAGCATTTCGGAGTCCAATCCCGCTCATTCCCATTGCAGCACACTGCTTCAAGAACGCGGGCCTCGGCAGCGGCTTTGTGAAGCAGCTGGCGAGCATCTCTGCAGTCGGTACGTAGCTGAAGTCGATATCTCCATGTCTAGCGATATCTGCTGCAAGATAGTACTCGGTTGCAATGTGTGCAACTGCAGTTCCATTGTGGATTCTGTTCTTGATGCTCGCGATTAGTGTATGTGAATCGGAGAACATGTGAGGAATAATCAGGATGCTGAGCTGGTTCAAGAGATGTGAGATCGGTGTGAGTCTCATGCAGCCTACTCTGAAGGCATAGTAATCGGCATCATTCATGGACTGGACAGTCGACTTCTGTTTTCTCAATCTCCAGTTGACTGCTCCTCCGAAAGTGACCACCAGGCCACTTGTCAATTTATAGTCATCCAGGCATCCAGCATAGTCCGAATTGACATTACATCTAAGTGCGCCATCTCCTCCTCCTCCTCCTACTCCTCCGAGTGCTCCTCCGAAATACAAACTCCAGTCCATCGTGCCATTGAGGTACCGAAACAAGTGCTTGAGGGCTACCCTATGCTCATTTCTCGGGTCCTGATTGTACCGGCTGAGAACTCCGATGGCATATGCCATATCGGGCCAAGTGGCAGTCATCGCCTACATACAGCTTCCGATCATCGATTGGTATATGGTCGGATCGCAGGCTTCTTTGTCGGGCTTCCTCATGTGAAGCTTCATCACCATTAGCGTGGCAACTGGTCTGGACTGAGCTATTCTGAACTTTGCCGAGATCGTCCAAATGTAGCTATGCTAATGGATGTCGCTTGTGTGATGCTCCCGATTGTGTTCGATGTTCATGCTGAGAGAGAAGGAGACACTCCCGAGATCATCCATCCGGAACCTCTTCTTCACCTGATCCTTGATCTGCCCAATCAAGCCCTGGATTGCAATGGCGAGGAGATCATCGACGTACAGAACCACTGCTGCAACGCCTATGCCTTGATTGTTATCAGGGAGCACGAACGGTCCTCTGTAGACGCTTGATGCCACAAACTCAATCTCAATCACGAAGTTCTTGAAAGTGCGGTACCAAATGTGTGAAGACTGCATTAGGGCATAAGAGACTTGCTCAAGTGGAGTACTATGTTCTGCGACGTCTTTGATCTTGGATTTTTGTATCAGCTCCCAGTTTGGAGCAAAAGAAATTATCCCTGTGGTGGATGCATATAGATCTCGTCTTCCAAGTGAACTCCCAAGAAAGCCGTGCATCCGTCCATATGATGGATCTTGAGAGCGTACTTGGCAGCGATCGCCAGTGCCAGTTCAATGTCGCCCAACCGAGCGGTTGCTGCACACACAGCCTGGTAGTCGATGCTTTCGATTTGGTGATTTCCTACACAGACTAGGCTGGCATTGAACCGCTGCACATTGCCTGCTGCATTGTGCTTGATCTTGTATACCCCGTGACTTGGCATTGCCTTTCTCCTTTCCAGAAGCTCCACGAAATCCTCAAAGACTTGATGCTGACCAATTGCATCTAACTCTTCATTCATCGCCATATCCCATATCTGAGTGAGTGGAGACTCGGTTGCTGGTTTGAAAATTTTTGGATCGTCAATCCTATCCGCGTGATCGTCGGAGATTGCAGCTACGCCATATATGGGAAAGATATCATCGAATTCCGCATCTTCGAGAGCCAATTGCGCAGACCCAGCCAACATATCCTTCCTAACATGGTCGCAGTGACTACGTTTGGCCAGCAGCTCCCATGCATCACCACTCGACGTCTCAAGGCCAGCCAGTTCTCGTGACTCCATCTTTGCCTCCGGAGGCTGTGGAGGTGGATCATCATCCAATGACTCCTCCATTTGACATGCAGTTGGTTGCTTCTCCATCGGTCCGGGTTGCACGATGACATTTCTGTTGGAGTGCTTGGTCAGGATCGTATCATCTGCAGCATTTGGTGCTGTGTACCGCTTCGCTTCTCTGAATACCACTTCTCTGGAGTGGTGGAGCGTCTTGGCCAATTGGTCATACAGGAAGCACTGTTTACATCAGCAAAAACTAAATTTCCTTCATTCAATTTATTTATTTCATTGTACCCACAAACTCAACAAAAATGAAATCAAGGTTTCCCAGAAATATGGGAATGCTTTATATTTCCAGAGTATTCTTTGAGTCGTCGCGAAGCTGTTTTCATGCGGTACAACGAGTGAAACCACTATTGCAAATGTGACAATGAGCACATGACGAACAGTTCACACTGCCTGTCGCAATATCACAATTGATCTCTCGGCATACTCCTACATTGCCCAATTCCTTTTATACTTGCGATGATGATAGTACTGGCTCCACACGTTTAATGAAGTGTGTAGTTCTCGTTTTCAATGACCCTCATGGCTTCATTTGACCAATGATAGTTATCATGCAGAAGTGGTTCACAATATTTAATCTGTTGATACAAGATCGTCAGTACCTTGCTGTTGAACCGTTGCAGGAGGGTTATGCATCATCGTGATTATGATTTCATGCATTTGAGAACAGACTTCAGTAAACCATCAGTGATATTAAATTTACTAGTATTATGATTTATCAACGAAACCTAGAATCAAATAGCACACAAAGGAAATCCTAAATCCGATCACTGACACCATTCCTAATCACCAAGTGACATTGCACCCACTACAATTGTACTTGCATCGACTAATCCCATATTCTCGACGCTGGTGATGTTGGTCATGCTGGTCATGTCATTGGTCTTGCTGTTGCTGTTATTGCAGGGGACGGGCTTGCTGCTGATGGTGATGGCAGACCCACCAATAGGCAGAACAGCTGAGAATTGCATGCTCGCTTCAGTAGCAGCAACAGAGCTGCTGAGTCAAATAAATATACTTTCGGGCTGCTCTATCAGCTTCTCCGGGACATATAAAAGGAAGTCCTTATCGAAGCTGCCCTGATCGTTGTGATGTTGTGCCATGGCTGGGTCCATACCAGTTGAGTGGATGCTTCGGTGAATCATGCTGCAGATATTGTCTATCAGTTTGGCTTGAACCTCTGGCGAGGAAGAACAAAAATCAGCATTGTGACGATGAAACACAGCTGTGCATGCTTTATTAACCACATGATTAATGTTGCTTGTATTGCACTCACGTTGTGCTCCACCTCCTGGACCAAACACTGGCGGGACCCTGGACTCGCCCGTTTTCCAGACCGCCTGACACTGGTGGATGGCCGTCACTGTGAGGGCAATGAATGTCGGGTTGATTTTATAAATCACTGATTTATCTTTCATTCCCATATGTCGTATGCCATAGAAGTATGTCCGGTGAATACGATCCACAATTTCAGTCGCTGCAAATAGAAACTTGCACCCCTAAATTGATCGCCAAGGCAACGGTTAAACAAGAAGCGAACTTTGAACTAACCTCATGAACGTTTGTGGGGCATGTAAACCTGTCTCTGTCCAATAACCAGGCTACCATTCTCAGGATCCCTGTAGGCGACTGTGTTCGAGATCCGTACATAAAGTCGATCGAGGTCATGCGGCGGGATTCCATTCCTCTGTGGGAGCAGATACACTTTGCGAGAGCCTGACGCACAATCTCAGCGATGAAAACAATCGTTGAGATGATGCATTTACCACTGAAATGTAGGCACCTGGAGGGTCTGAGTTTCGCTGGGCTGGATCAATCCTGTCCATTTCCTCATACCGCCAAATATGATTCTGGGCGGTCTTCACCGCATTCGTGGCAAAGGGATTGGCAAACATCCCATAATTGATAGCTATAGGCTTCACGCCTGACATGACCATCGCGGGAATGCCTGAAAGGGTTGTCTGGGCGTTGTGTTCTGCACTGACCAGGAGGCCTGTCATGTCGTCAACACAGGGCTCATATCGCCAGAGATTTCCAGCTTTCCATGAAACCAATTGCTCACTGGCTTTGTTTGAATCATTCCGGTAGTACATATATACGTCAGCTGGCAGATTCAATCTTTCAAGCGCTGAATTGGATACCTTCGGGGATGCCAGCGGCGCACGCTGGCATTCATCCGCCTGCAATGAGACAATATTCACCTCCCGACGCTAAGGATGTACGGGTTGCGCCAACATGGGAGTCAATTGAGTTGCTGTGACTCGTTTTGCAAGCAATGACGTGAGGGGATCATTTGATGGCCGCTTGGACATTGCTTTCTGGATGGTCGCTGAAGAGGCTCATCATGGGATTCTGAATTGTCACTTCAAGGATGATTATAATTATCGGGTATTGTGCTGAGAGCGTCATCCACAACCTCGTCATAGGGGAATCGTCTGCTTCTGCTTCTGCTGGAAGGAAAACGAGGAGAAGGAGAAGTGTGGCGCCTTCTTGTCATGATTTGAAAAGTCGGTGAGTGATAAGTAGGAAAAAAATAAAGCAGTGACTAAAGGAAATCTGAATGAACGTAGATTAGATGAATCAAAACTTTGCGTGAAGGACAGAAAGTGTTGATACGATTGAAAGCATCATCGTGATGTGTCTCTTTATCCTGTCGATGATTCCAAGATCTTGGCTTGTCCCACCACCCACACTTCCAACTCCTTGGATGGACGGGAACTCGGAACTAAGAATGGTAGCTGACAAACATGCAGCAGGTTTGTTGATTGGCTTCCTTTGATGAAACTCATTATCGCAATGATCTGAACAGCATTCGCATTTCACTAAACATTTGGGCTAACATCTGCTGGGTAAAGATACTGAACTACCAATTACATGATAGCCATAAACCGACTCCTATTGCTGCCACTATGCCTTTCCCAAACAGAAACATCTCAAACATTATTCCCCACATCGTGAACTCCCAACACAGCCCCTCATGCATGAATATGAATGATGTAATAATAAAATAAACAAAACACCAAAAAGTGACCCAAAACATCACCAAAAAACTCCAAATTATCACCCATCCGTCCACCCTCCAAAGCGCCAGAACCATACCCACCCATGATGGAAATCCATGAACAACTGTCCAGCCAGTGCATTCCATCCTCACAATGACAAATTTGCCACTGGGCTGCTTCTGGTACGCATCCGATTGGCCAAAGAGCCTGTGCTGGGAGGATTCACAAGGTGATCGTGCTCATATAGCCAAGCCACATCCTCCCCAGGGACAAGGCTTTGCTCGTAATGGGCAAAGAGACCAAGAGCACAGTTTCGGATGACTTCAAGGTATTGCTGCTGTCTGATAATCATCTTTTAAAACTTGCTTTCAGTCTTTTGGAAGCCTGTGATTGTTATCGGGAAGCTTCTTGGATTTGGGCGCCATGTCTCACCATCATCATCCGATTCCTCCCTGATATTTGAGATCATATCCTCAGTAGGAGGTGGAAGGATGTCAGCAAGAGGAAGTTAGCTGCGGCCACCATGCATTGCTGTCTGGGCACCAGATGTACCATCAGCTTGTTGGCCACGATGCAGGAGGCAATAAAGCTTTGGGTTGTTCAATTTCATCACCACATTTACCCATCCGGCACCAGTATTTTTATCGGAGATTGGGTTATCATTACGGGCGAAAGAGCCACCATCTTCATTGGGCTCTGGCCAGCAGCCCCAAAGCTCACGGATTTTCTGGCTGGGGTCTGGCAGACCGGCAATTGCAGCATTCATGATTGGCAAAATGGTTGTATCAACGAATGATGTAACTATCCGATGTATTGATTCATCATCCCCAGGCCACTGCCATGAGAATAGCTGAGTACTGTTTTCACCCACCCTCTTCCCAGCAATGTGGGGATCCACATAGGAAATGGTAAAGTGAAAGGACTCAACAAGGGAATCGGTCATGGAGTCGTAACTCACCTTTATCAGTGAGAACCTGTGACCCGAGGTTACTTCCTCGTCATCTCCTGTATCTACACATCATCAGGGCGCACAGCAGATACCTCGGCGAGATGAAATTCATACCATCATGCATGAGTTTCTTCTTTTTAGTCGGGGTTTCGTCGAGCATAATCTCCCTTCAGTGAAGGCCAACCACCGCGAACCCGAACCGTGCTGCCTTGAGTTTCTGACAATAGAGCTTAGTCTGGTCTGTGATGTACCGATTCCGAAGCAGCGTTGTAGATGCCTGATCACTCATTCGAGTGCTGAAATGATCAATTAGGAGATTGTACTGCTTGGGGCCACCGCCTTGCTTGTTGATGATGTTCATGGACTGGGCAATGTCCCAGACATGCTCCCTCACTTTATTATCTATCCGTTGAGTTGTCAAGCCACCTGTATCCTGCCAAATCCCCATGGTTTCTGCTGCCCATTGGCTGACTCCAACACCAACGATCTCGGCCCAGATTCCACCTTGTAAAGTTGGCATCTGAATTGTATTAGCATCTGTGACGACTGATTTCGGCAACCAGCAGGCATCACATCTAGTGTTAGGTGGTTAACAGTGGACAATGTTGGTTGGTAGATATCGAATGCTTGTTACTCAATACAAACATCGGGAGTGTTGACTATATTGTCAAGGGTGATGCTATGTGGTAGCAGAGGTGAGGAGGGTGCGTGGAAGGTTCTGGAGGTTATAAGTAATGTGGGCAGGTAGTGCAAATATACATATGCGCTTGGAGGGTTTTCTTGATCAGGTGACATCATCTTGGCTTCAATTCAGCTAGGAAACAATTTGCTTAGCATCATCTAAGCGCCTGATTCATTGACTGCACACTTAAGTTCATCACAAAGACAACTAAAAGTATGTTCTGCAGTCATATCTCACTCGTTCAACCTTGCTCCAGTTCTTGTACACTGCGATGACGTCGCTGGGTCGGTATCTAAGGAGAATGCATGGTTCATGCAATGTACGAACATAACAAAATGTGACAACCATAAATCAGGAAATGTGCATAGGAGTATCTCGTGAGAGTGCAAAACAATTGCCGTGACGAGCTGAATGCAGATGCGGTATGCTTTTCGAAATCCAAGGGATGTTGAAATTGGGTGAGTGATTAAACAGTTTGCAAACGTGTGAAGGAGGATGAGAGAAATACTACGAGACTGGTAGGACCCCGTTGTGGAAAAAGTACATTCAGGTGCGGCTCTTTCCGAGGACCAGCCAGCTTGTAATGGTATGAGTAGCTAGAAGACCATCGAGACACTTCTTAACCTTGTCGCGACATTTCATTTTGCTAAAGCAACATGGATCTTTGTCCACAGTGTCTTTACTGCTCGAGGACGTACTGCTACATCGGCACTCACATCACTTAACTCAGTCGCGACTGCAAATCCAGGATAGTATACGTATCAGCTGAACAACTGCCACATGTTGTTTTTGCGATGGAGCACGATAGTATTCTACTGCTATTCATTGATGAACCGCATCCAGTCACTTGCCTTCACCCTTCCGACGATGATTCCAGCGATACAGAAGTCGACAGTCAGGATGCATGTATCCATCCAGAACAACCTCCAGTTCGGATGCATATTGAGGGTACTCCCCACTTGGACAACAGTCTAGCTGGCAAGCCTATTTGTGATGAATATTATGATATCTTCGATGCTGAAATGGATCAATGGTCACCATTTTCTTGCGAGGAGGAGTCTCAATTTGCCCACTGGTACGTCAAGCACAACTTGAGCAGAGCTGCTATCAACGAGCTTTTCAGGAACCCCACAATGGCTGCCGTCAGCAACTTCACTTCGTCCCACACTTTATTCAAAAGGTGGTATGAAATGTCATATGCTGTCGACAACAACTGTGGGAAATCCGGCAAAGTGCATTACAATCGCTTGTCCGATCCAAACAAGCTTCGCAACAACGATTTCACACATTGCTTTTAACGCAATCCTGTTGACTGCATTAAGTTCCTCATGCAACAGCCTCTGTTCAGGGGACATATGTTGTATGCTCAAGCAAAGGAATTCGATGATGGTGATGCAATGTATCTATTCACGGGGGAAATCAAGCGACTGGTGGTGGAATGAACGGGTATGTTAGCTGAATTTCATCATAGCTACAATGATATTGACCGCTTCAATAGCTACTGTGACATATTGGACCATGTTCACACTGATGAGGCTGTTGGGTACGGGAAATGTTAATCTCTCTCACCACAAGCTCATAACATATACTGATGAACCACTCAACTTGTGGAACACCTACTCTGAGTCATGTGTTGCCCCAATAGCTGGAGGGAAACCATTGAGCAATGGCCAACTGTTACACTGGTTATACAATATAGCAATATTTGATAGGTCTGATCAGTAGACAATCAAAACCACTGCTGTCTGGGCAATTATGACAAATGGCAGAATCGGATTCAAGCTCCGAATCACAAGAATTATAAGATTCCATTCATTCATTCATTGGTGTTAGCAGACGAGACAGCTGTTGGCAGGTGAGATTGAATACCCAGAGAATAATTCACTGATGGAAAGGCACAGTGTGAACGCATTTTAGACAGTGAGAAAGAGTATGACACATGCCAAACAAGCTGAAGACAACAATGCTGAACAGGATGTGGTGGACCACATTATAGAAATTGCTGATCCTTGGTCTGACAGATGGTGGATTGAATCAAACTTCATGAATCGGCAATGAGTGTGTCAGATTCTGGTGGTGATTCCAACCCATGTTGATTTTGAATGGACTGAGTAAGAGCCGGTTAAACTGAAGATGTTAGTAGAAAGATTCACTCCTGGAGGTGCTGCAGGAGTAAGGAGGGTACATAGATGGTACGTAGCATATATCTCAATAGTGTTGGGAGACAATACGGATCTTAACAACATGTCTGAACAAAGGTATAATGAATAGCCACTTAACAGTGTATGGATTTCAGAATTGTCTGACGGGTGAGAGACAAAGTGCTACTGATGATAGTCAATCAATCAGTAAATTATCCCAAATGTGATGAAGACAACAAATCATGTGAGGTGCTCTTTCCCAATGTGGAATGTAACCAGAATACATTGCCTGGTACACCTCTGGCATAAAGGGAGTGGCAATTGTGTCTTCTACCTGGTGAGGTCCATCATTCAAAGTCACGGCTGACAATGCTTTTTGCCAATCAATTTGACACTTACTACATGTCCACTGAAATGGGCAATGATAAGTGCACAGAAATGCAGTTGAAATTTCAAGTTTTCCCAAATCCCTCTTTGTTTGTAATCTGACTGATTGTGGGGTAGACAGACCTATATCATATAGTGGCATGCCATGCTGTAAGAATATGGAAGTTCTAGGGATTGAATATGTTGCATCAGGTATTGAATGAGAGGTACCAGGTAATTGCCTAGGTTATTTGGCTCGGCCAAAACTGAGAACCACATGCCTGCATACTGAATTTAGGTCCCAGTGGCCATTAAAACTAACTGAGAAAATTTCACCCATAATCTTAAGTGGCACATATGAGAGTCCTGCACTACCTGATGAGCTGACCAAACATCACAACCTCAATGATACACTGTATTCTAGAGTCTTATAACAACCATTCAAAGTGGACTGAAGAGTACAAAGACATCTTGCTGACAGATCGAGAGGAAATAGCATAAACATCTGCAGAGTGTTATCAAGGTACACCTCTTTTGGCATATAAAACAATACAATCTCATCAATTGATGCGATATAGTTAAATCGTTTCAAAGGTAAGACACTTTTGTGAAATAAATCAGTATTTTTTAAAGTTTAGTTCCATTTCATATTAGTTGATTATTTGTGATGAAGATGAGATAAAGTGGATAACAAACAAACATTATGTAAACTGAAACATAGCCTCATTTGAATAATCAACGGTGTGATGAAATGCAAGTGCTCCAGTTAAATGGGGGACAGTATATTGAGATTGCTCTCATGAATTCATTCACTGAGTCAGATTCCAAAGTGCCATAAACTCAGTCTTCTGGCACCATTTTGAAGGTGCAGACTCTCCTCATCTCCTACTGTATGGTAAGTGTGATATTGTGATACCCAAATCAGTGCATAGGATAAGATGTATGCATCAATGGCATATTTCAAGTTGACTACCAATGGCAATGGCACATTGGGGGATATGTTAGTGGCAAATTTCAGATACAGTGGAAATATCGGGAGGGTTTTGAATTAGTTGATAACAGTATATGTTAGGTGTACTGGACACTGGTGTCAGATAAGAATTATAACATCAAATTAATCTGGAAGGTGGAACTTATTGCTGACTATTGGAATGGAGAATTTCTGTCACTTTTCGACTGTTTATTGGATAGATCTGGCACACCATGTCCCAATTATGCTGGGATATAAGAATGTGTTGCCACTATTGAGTTCAAGTGTCATATTCTGACATATGGCTTGCAGATATCTTGTTCACCTGAACAATGAGAGGCTAAGTATATCCAGGCTGATAGTTGAAGTGCAGGAACACATTTGAAAAGTCAAATTTTGTCACTGGTAAACTACAATAAGCCATATCGCTTAATTTAATCTCCCACAATACCGACAACACCCAATAACCTCAAATAACACTAATCACATCAGCAACAACTCTAGTTTCTGTCAGAAACACCCAGGTATTCCAGACGGCTCTGACAGCTCTGACGGAACCTCATACCCACTGATGGAGAATTACACGCTTCCCGTTGCCCAGGCGACCGGTCCCAACTCGCATTGCATACATACCTCTCCCAGAGTTCACTGGAGTGATGTAGTGGCCTTCAGATGCACCTGGGAGCACCTGGGAGCACATTGAATCACTGTAGAGCAGTCTGGGAAAAACATCTTCTTTGGGAATGCTGCTGGTGAGCCTGGAAATCATAGCTACTATGTATCGTTCAATGATTTTCAAAACTTATGCATTCAGTTCGTATTCTCATCTATGTATCTATGTATCAATAGAGCTACCAATCTACAGACGGTATATCTGGACTGGCAGCACGCGGTGATTCAGAGTAATTCGAGGTGCGCCGGATGATGACTATCCAGTGAACTCAGAGATACACTCAGCGGCCGTGATCGAGCGAGTTTGGAGCTGCAATTGGAGACCGAGATTGAGTGAACTCAGAGCTGCACTGGGAGGCTGTGATCGAGCGGGTATGGACATGCACTTGGAGGCCGAGATCGAGGGAACTCAGAGATGCACTCCGAGCTGTGATCGAATGAGTATAGAGATGCACTTGCAGCAGGCTATGATCGAGGGAGATTAGAGGAGTACATGGAGGCGGTCGATCTAGAGGCGGTCGATGGGAGGCGCGCCAGCTGCTGAGACTCTATTGATCGGTTAGTTAACTCGAAACCGTGGGAATGTGATGAGGCGACTGTACCTTTGAAGCTCTTATGAAATCGTGAGAATGAAGGGACGACAGACAATCTTGGGTGTATGCTGTACTCGGTGTATGCTGCACTCGGCGTATGCTGCACTCAGTGTTAACTCATCATGATGGCATGGAGAGATAGAGAGGGATGACTTAACATTGTGTTCTTGCAATGATGGTAGAGTTGTGGACGAGAGAGAGAGAGATGGGGGATGAAGATGAGCACGACATGGAGGATATGAGCGGACCTGAGAAATCAGGGGTACGACTTGCCTGATTGGGTTTAGAAGTCCTCGTATTGTGGTTATTACCCGCCGGATCGGTACTCGTACCTGCCGCATTGGGGATGGTAAATTGACTCGCACACGAAATTCTCTTAAGTCCCAGTTTCTCATGATGATTTCGCCCATCTCCTCTGATCTCTCTCTTTCTTGTGCTCAACTCTACCATCACCTAAGAACACGAAGTTAAGTCATCCATCGCAATCTCTCCATGCCACGATCATGACTTAACACCTTCTACAGCATACATCAAGTGCAGCATCATTCCAGGATCGACAGTCTCCCGATCCCAGCCAGTTTCCCATCTCTCGGCGGATGTTCTTGTACTCAACTCTCTACATTCCCAAAATTACAGGATAACCAATAAATAGAGTCTCAGCTGCCGTCACACCTCCTTCCAAATCGACTGCTTCGAAGTAATCCTCCTATCTCGCTCGATCATACCCTGCAAGTGCATCTCCAAACTTGCACAATCACGGCCTCGCAGTGCATCTCTGAGTTCACTCAATCTCGGTCCCCAAGTGCATCCCTGGGTTCACTCGAACCTGGCCTCCATGTACATCTCTGAGTTCACTCGATCTTGGCCTCCAAGTACATCTCCCAATTCGTTCGATCACGGCCTCCAAGTACATCGTCAATGAGCCACGGTGGGTGTACGGAGATACAAGGGTAACGGAGGTGGACTGAGCGACGGGGAGTACATCCGCAAGAGACCCCAGGGTAGATAGACATCATCTCATTTTCATCTCATCTTATCCTACAACGAAAACACACACTCTATCTTTCCCAACTTTCGGTCTCACTCGCTCTTTTGGAGATGTCGTGGATCCACGCAATTGCGTGGATTCTCATCCCCGGGTAGTCTCATTTCTTCTCATCTTCTTCGTAGGCTCCTCGAGCGAGAACCTCCGATTATGCTCGAGTACCATCCGTGGCCAGATTGACTGTATGTATATATATAGAGATACTCCAATAATGCATGCCATATTATGAGGTAGCGAATCTTGAGACTGTAACAAAGACAAATATAATAGACAAAATGCCTTGTGCTGATGGAACACTGCATGTGGCTTCCGGACCAATTTACATTTTGCTGATGTACCGAATGAACTCATTCCAACATATGGTCACATATGGCCACAACGCCACAGTGTTCAGTTATAATAGGATACCAACAGAGCAAGAAGAAATGGCGAAACTGTGATTGGAGGGTGACATGTAACACACTGTGTTGGATTGGCACCGGGGGCGGTGTAGTCCGCCAGCAGCGTGTCTCTGACGGCGCAGACGGAGGGCGTCCACTCTGACGGAGCCATTCTGCCCAGATGGACATAATTTTTGCTGATGCACAACCGAGCTATTTCTCATAGCTCCCATTAATATGCTAAAACCTTTGCAGCAGGACATCTGTAGTACTTGTGCAGCATACCTCTATTTCACTACTTGTATCCCTGCAAAGTACAGGTGTTTATGGTGTATATGATATATTCTTTACTTGATGAAATACCCTGCAATGTGCAACTCTTACATGTTATAATACTTTTAATATTGCAATTCTGACATGTTTGGTTTTGTAATTTTCACATCCACTGACAACTTTCACATAGTTGCTCTCAGAACAATAACACACTCACTCTGACAGTGCGGACATCTCGCTCTTATAACTCCATCATCCTCACTCCCATCATTCTGTCATGCTCACTCAATCACATCTGACATGCTTAATGTTGAACCTCTGACAAAGTCTGTCTCTGGACTCGGTCATGCTCAATCTCACAACTCTGTCATTCTCACTCCTCCAACTGTGACATGGTCACATTTCCATCTGTGATATTGTCTTTGTCGCAATTCCACAATGCTTGCTATTGCAACTCTTCAATGCTCCCTGTCACGACTCTGTCATGTTTGCTCTCACTAGTCTGACACGCTCACTTTTGGAACTCAATTATGTTCACACGTTCAACATGATAGCTGGCTGTTCATGCTGGCTGGGAGCTTGGATTGAACAAGTAATGTGGAGTTGAATAGGGCAGATGTTATTCAAATGAGGCTTGCTGGGAGTGGGAATTAATCAAGTAAAGCAGAGTTGAACAGTGCAGTCATTGATCATCCAAAGCTGGCTGGTCTCAATCATGCAACCCAGGCACTGAGCTCAAATCAGTCAGGTGAAGTGCCATTGCAGTGGGATGATAATCAAGTGAAGCCGGCTGGGAGCTGGCAATGAAGGTAATAGAATGAAGCGAAGATGGAACGGCTATAGGGTTAATAGAGTAAAATAGACTGAAAGTTGGTGGGTAATAATTGAATGAAGCAGGCAGTCAATGATTGAACTAAGTAGACAGTTGAATATCATGCAATTAATGTGGGTGGATACTCGTAATCATTAATTGAGCGATGATGACAGGTACCGATTGTGCTGAGCAGCAAAACATCTGATAGTTATACATCAAGAGAAGCTTGCTGGTTGTGTTTGCACAAACATAAGTTGAAGGTGGTGAGCACAAAATGTGATGGTTGTGGGCAGGCAGGTAGGAGCTGATAGCTGTTGATCAAGGGAAGGTGGTGGTGATTGAGTAAAGTTGCAATGGAGCTTACAGCTGGTGATGACTTTGATTGAGCACAGAAGGGTAGCAGCTGTGGAGGGTAGCTGGTGATGATTGAGCGAAGCTAGATAGAGACTTAGGGCTGTTGCTCAAGTGATGATGTTAGTAATTGTGAAACAATGCCTAGGAGTCGGCAGCTGTTGATCAAGTTGAGATGCTGGTGTTTGAGAAATGTCAGCGAGGAGCTGGCGGCTGTTGATCAACTGAAGATGGCGGTGATTGAGTGAAGCTGAGTAGGAGCTTGCCGTTGTTGATTGAGCAAAGCTAGCTGGCTGTGATTGAGCAAAGCTTGAAAGGAGCTTGCAAATGAAAATATTGGTGATCATGTAAAGCTGGGTAGAAGCTGGCAGTTGCTGTTTGAGTGAGACTGGGTGGCAAGGATGGAGCAAAGCTAGGTAGGAGCCGGCATGCATGGATGGTGTATATTGAGTGAACCTGTACTGGAGCTTGTGGCGACTGACCAAACAAAGATGGTAGTGATCATGCAAAGCTGGATTACAGATGGAGGCTTCTGACCTGTGTTGGCAATGGATGGGTACCATCACTGTGTGGCCGGGTACGGGTCCAAACTGAATGGTTGCCAACTGGGCTGTCACGGATGTCCATACACCCGAACTGTCAACTCGGGTATGGTAGGATGGTACACTCCCTACCCATCTGAATTGGGCGGGTTGTCAGCAAGTCGCGAAGCGGGTCCATCTATAGATTCATGTAAGGCTCTTGTTTTTGCCGTTTTAAAATAGTATCTTATCGAAATTGTGTTTTCAACAACCAATAATATGTTTTTGCATGGTTCACAGTTTGTGATATCAATTGTTTGGAATTCCTGTTTTTCCTTTAATAGATTGTATTTTTGACTATCAAGGTGGTCAATAATACTGTGATGGGCGGGAAGATCCAAGCGATGCCTTGAATACCAACTATGAACGACCTAAAACTGTTGACGCTGGATTGACGCTCATTTTCAGGATGAGGCAGGGAGCATGTCACTTCTGTTTTTGCGTCTAAAGAGTGCAACTATCTCTTGAATGGATGTCTGCAACCAATCGGAAGATGAATTGCTCACGAGGTAAAGCTAAAAATCGTTGACACTGCGTTGACCCTGATTCCCAGAATCGGGTGGTAACTGTATTGCTGTCTCCTTTGCCTACAAAAGCTGCCAATACGCTGGATATGCATAACAGTGACCAAATCAGTTTTCAATAACCATACTTACAAAACCACAAATCGTTGATGCTCCATTGACAGTCCTTTTAAGTTATTGTCCATTCAACATCTGCTGCCATCGTTAATCGTTTTCATCATAATTTGAACTGATTGGTTGTCTTACTGGCAGATGGAGACTTGGCCATGTGGCAAAGACGAGCGTAGTAATATTCTTGCACTGATCGCTCTCAAACAACTAAAATTTATATATCTTGCCAAACGATTCATTGTGCCTGCTATACATCTGTTTATGAACTGATATTCACAAGCTACTGCTCACCATTCACCCCTAATATATCTCTAACTGAAACTCTCAGTCAAGGTATACAAAGAAGCTGGTGAAACATTGACTCATTCTGTGCTACTTTGTATTGAGTCTCTCATTTCTCCTCGTTTCCATTGCATTCACTGGCACCAACACCTGTTCATTCTGTGTCTTTGACTTCAGTGTTGACTGAATCAATCTGGGAACATTTGGTATGGCAGTCACATCCTGCTGCTCTGGGCATTCCGGATCCTCGATGCCATTGTCATGCTCCAAATCAGATTCAAAGTCTGCCACGCAATCGTCTTCGCTGTCATTTGGATTATCCAAGTCGCCATTCCAGTCAAGCCAATTTTCAGCATCTGATATGCTTGCAGGTGTGCTATCCTCATCACTTTCGACTGCATGATGGTTGATTCGTCGGATTCGGTGGTCATTTAATTGAAGAATTTTTCCTCCAGGGATGTTCTTTGTATACCCAGCTGGTGGCAAAGGAGATCATTCTGACAATTTCAATGCAGCTGCACCATCAGGGTGAAGGAGTGACCAGGACGCTTTGACGATCTCTTCCATGTCGGAAATGTATCCCACAGCAGTCATCTCCATGTTTTGAGCGGGAGAGTCATTCTGTGTAGCACGTAGGTGTTGGCTGCCCTGCCACCTCTCCAAAATGTTGTGGACCTTAGCCATTCTGTGTAGTATTATTTCGTCCACCTTGTTCTTCATTTCCGAGTTGTTTTCTGTGTTCTTACTATTCACGGCGAGGTTATCGCCTGCCAGGATCCCGTCATTGCCTGGAGTGAACTTCCTTTCAACTCCTTTTTTCCGAAGGGTCTCGCCTGTGGTTACTGACTGCCTCCAGCCAATAACATCTCACCCAAGGGAAAAACTGGCCTCCACTCCGACAACATGTGGTACGATAGGGATAATCTTGCGTTACATATCGGAGAAATCGGGGTACTCTGAGTGCGTTTCCTGCTGTTGGCGCCACTTGTCCAGTATGTCCGGTATCCAAAATGTGTTGCTAATCTCCATTTGGTCGGAACGGTAATCATTGAGATTTGGATTACTTTTCCGCAGTTCTTTGGTGACCCAGGGAGTGAATTCAAATAGCTCCTGGTGGCAGTCAATAAACATGCTACACGATCGCTTCGTGCAGATGCGGTTTCAGCGACATTGTTACGCATCCAGTCTTGTTCAACATCGCTGGATGACTCATATGAATCAAAAGATCATTGACCAGATCATGAAGCCATGGAGGATGGAATGAGATTGTTGCTTGGTACGGTTTCGGGTTTTCTGACCCAGCACATGTCTATGTTTCGCACAGTATTCATTCTCCACATACATCAGAAAGGCCTCCTGGAATTGTGTAGTATTGGATGTCTCGTCCTCAGGATTAATATCCATTCCTTTGACCCACTTTCTACACGATTGCAACTTCCGGAAACGATCGAGGATACATGCCGAAACGAGAACCATACCCGTTGTTGGAGTCACTGCAGCATAATAGTTGGGCAGCATCTGTTGCACTAACTTTACAGCAATGAACAAATCTTCCTTCCATTGAGTCTGCTTCTTAGCCAAAGCTCGCATGACGCCATCCATATGATTGAACATGTCCTTGTAGACTGTGATAATGTGATGCAATGTGACTGTATGCCTCTTCAACATCCACCAGGTCCAATACCGGAATGGCCTCAAAACATCCATGGCGTACTTGACAGTGGTCCATTCGTCCTGTGTTGTGAAGAGTGGCCGGTGATCACTGTGTGTTGCATTTTGGAGACACTCACGGATGAATTGTGGTGATCGGGAGGCTCGCTCAAGCAGCTCCAGTGTCGGGTTCCAACGTGCCCTCACTTACATAATAGGTAGTAACGCGATGCTGACTTTGGCTATTTGACAGTCAATGAACTCGTTTCAACATCCAGGAATCAGCGTAATCAATACAGCAAGCGTTATCTGCTATATGAAGGTCAGTCTCAGGACTTTCGAAATATCTTGAAATACATACTTTCTCAATTATCTTTGCTACACCTGGTCTCATGGTCGACACCTTGTTGATTCGAGCATTGCCCTCTTTACGCAGTCTTTGACTCTTCCTAATGTCGATGCTTCCAGTCTCTCCAAATTGCTGATCGTGCTCATGGGCTTCCCAAGACTTGGTGTGGCCCTTTACACCCGGACTACACATGGATGCACCTAAAGCCAGTTGTATGATGTGCGCCATGCATGGTATGTGGTTCCTCAATGCAGGCCACTGTATTCCGGAGGCCTCAAGTGTTAATTGCAGCTCACGAGTCATCAAGGACAGTGAGGAAGAATTATCAGTCGTAATTACTAGCAATTGGCCGTTGGTAAGCTCAACACAATCAAGCATGTCCTTCAAATGTACGCCTGGCGTTGCTTCAGTATATTGACCCTTGTCCTATCATCATTAATTAGCGTTCGAAAACGGTAAAGAATAGGCGATCAACCTCATCAAAAGTGAGTTGTACTTCTAGCAATGCCCAATGTTGATCCAGGTAGTAAGCAATGACCTATATTATGGCTAGTTTGTGTGTTAATGTCCATGCGTCCAATGCTAAACTAACTTTACTTCATGACGGCGATGGCTTCTTAGGTGTATCCATAGTCAGTGTGTGTTCTCTCCGAGACATGTTGCTACGGGTCATGGCGGACTCCATCACTACGTCATGTCGTAATGCATCACATGACCGTTGTCGCTCGAGATTTGAAATAGCGTTCTATGGAACATGAGCCTAACAAAATCCTATCATGACTTAGCAATTCCATGTGCCTTGGTGAAATTCGAAAGTTTCAAAGTCCTCAGCTGCCAGTTTGGAGCGTTTTGTCAGTCATTGCAGTCAATATGGATTAACCTAGATGTCAAATATCATTCTCCTCTGCGAACTTACTACTGTAATTGCTCAACTTCCTTGCCTCGTCAGGATGGCCAAAGCTGAGTCATCGACCGTCGAACTAGTCAATTCAGAAACTTCCGACTCTGTTGAATCATTCAACTTTGCGATGTGAGCTCTTGAAAGCTAGTGTGTCCCCATTGAGCTGGTTCCATGTTCTGATGAATGGCAAAGCACTTGATGACAAATGATACATATGATTCCAGGGCTGCCGGTCTCCTCAATCACGCAGTGCAAATAAAATATCCATGAAGATGGATGTCTACAATTATTCCAAGCAATAGAATACTTGGAGCCTACATTCATGGAAGCCCACCAAGCATCGAAGACGATTTGAAAAACAAGGGTGCTCAAATCACAAAGAATGACACGTTCATTTTCGGAAGAGATCATAACTTCTACCAACAAGGTGTTTTGTGAGAGTGAATCCGACATGGCAGTCGCGATTAGAAAGCTGTGGAATCCGACCGAAGAGACTGCCGAAACTCACGTTCTTGTTAAGCAGAATGCAGGTTCTTAAATATTGACTCTGGAGCTACAAGCACAAAAATCACATCTGTGAGACATTGCATGCATAGTTGTGAAGATGTATACAAGGACATATTGAAAACACTGACCGGGTAAAACTCAGTTTAGCAACAACTCAATGCAGTTCATTGCTGTGTAGCATACTGAGCCCCCACAAAATTGTGGACACTTTGTGGGTGCTCAATTGTAGGAGGAAAATGTGATATCGTCACTGGCATTTTTTCCAATACAGGCTGCCAATCGGTTGATTGTGGGTTCATGCTGTTCTATACCCCTTAGATTCTCCAAGATCGTAGCTCAGAAATCGATGACGCTCTGTTGACGCTCCATGTAAGATCATTATTGGTCGTAGTTACGATGTTGTCGATTGGATATTGCCTTGAAAGGGGTCGATAGTTCGATTATTGATTGATTGGGTCACACCGCCCCTCAATCATCCACAATGCAAGTCCAAAAATTGTTGATGCTCCGTTGATGCTAATTTTTAGAACATAGCAGCAATGTTGTTGCAACCATTGTTACCTTGAAAGGCGGCCGGTAGTTGGATTATTGGTTAATGTTGCCGCATAGCCCTTGCATTATCCAAGATGCATGGCTTATAATTGTTGACACTCCATTTACGCGTATTTTGAGGGCATAGTTACGATGTCATCGAAGGCATTGTTGCCGAGAGAGGCTGCCGATAGTTCAATTACGGATCAATGTGGTTGCAAATCCCCTCCATTATCCAAGATGCAAGGCCTCAAATTGTTGACTCTCCGTTGATGCTCAATTGTAGAACATAGCAGTGATGTTGTCACAAACATTTTTGCCTAGCAAAGTGGCCAATTATTCTATTTTGGGTTGATGTCCCCAAACAGCCCTCGGATTTTCCACGATGCATGGCCAAAAGTCATAGTTACCCCGTTGACCCTCATCTTCAGGACATAGCAGCGATGTCGTTGCAACCATTGTTGACTAGAGAGACGGCCAACAGTTGGATCATGAGTTAATGTCACTGCACAGCCCTTGGATTTTTGATGATGCAAGACCAAAAATTGTTGACGCTCCATTGACTCTCATTGTTTGGATGGGTCAACGACCATGTCATGTCCATTTTGTGCTGGAACACCGACCAATACATTCACTTCGCAGGGATATGATAATGCAGCCCTTTAATTGTTGAATGTGTAAGGCTAAAGATTGTTGCATCTCTGTTGACACTCACATGAATCACGTCGACACAGCCTTCTCACACTCAACAAATGGATCCAACAAATCGTATTCTCATTGTTGACATCGAATATTGCATTTCTAAGTATTATCATTTGCATCCAGGAGCTTTGTGGCCTCTCAATTTCTGATTGACCTCTATCCACATTGTCAAAGTGAGAGATGATGTGGGCCTGTCACATTCCTGCGCTTTCAGCCGGCAATTTACAGCATGTAGATCTTTACACTAGTTTTTGGTAAATATGGCTCGCCTTCCACACCTTTCCTCATCCAGCTCCTTCTCCTCGATTTCCATGATGTACCATACACAATTTGCAATATCTCAACCATGTGCACCAGGTCCGTCCGGAGAGTTATGTAGTTGGATGCATGGATGAATGCAGCATGATGGTTGTCATTCAGACAGATTCGTGTTGATCACTGACCGCTATTGCTATGACATTTATGACAACACTGACTTAAATTTTGTTAGTATATTTCATCACTAATATAGCGTTTGCTTTCTCACTTAACAGTAATTGGCAAACAGAAATCGAACTTATTGGCCGTCTTTTAGCCTGATTTGTATTCTACAACTTTTCCAAGGTGCGTTCAACCCTTACACATGCAGAGATGAATTATCATGTCTTGCAATTTGGTCATTGAAATCTAGAAAATGCAGACACATAGCAAAATTTGTACACAGATTGCTTTTCGCGGAGGCATGACATCAACAATACCAATTTACTTCTGTATTCCACCACTGACACATGAGACGTCACCATGTCTTCGTCCAAATCCGATTTCTATAGGGTGATGTGCTGGCGATGCTATATGCAGGGGTGACTGGTTATGAGTGGAACAGGCATCGCATTCTGAATGAGTGATGAATCGAGCTCTACGGCAGTCACAAGACTGGATATGCTCGTGTTCGACTGCGGCTTCCCACAACCTAGCTGAATATGACTTATTCCTGGTTGAGACGTCCCTTGGGGCATTTGCCATATTCCAGGGACAATGCCACCACACTTCATCATAGGTCCAGATGTTGTCAGTGCAGGTGCAGCTGCAGAATCGTCCGTTTGTGGTTTACCAACTGCTGGTACCCTCGAATCGGATGTGCTGTACTTCTCATCTATTTCACGGAAGTAGTCAGCTGCGTCCTCCTATCCAGGTTGTGTCAATTCGTCAAGCTTCATCTGGTTCTACAAACATCTCTCCATGCGCTGCTGAACCAATTTGGGGATTGTGCCCATCACCCAGCCAGGTTCGTCATCTTTGCTCAGCTTGCCCTGCCGTGACTCTTGATCATCCTCGTTTTCCCCATCCTCGCTATAGTCAGAACTGGCACAATCACTCAAACTGCCTCTGATAGGAACCATCATCGGCTGAAAAGTCTTTTCGGGCGCTCTGTTCGTCAATCGTGCGTTTTCAGGATTCCTTGTTTCTTTCTGCTCTTGCTGAACCGCTGCGTCTGCGTCTCCAACTCCCTTTCTATACCCAGCGGTTTCTCTCTCAACATGATCCTCGATCCATGTTCTTTGTCTTGATTGCTTAAGAAGTGCGTCACTCGTCGTTTTTCGGCCACAAGCATCTTTTTGAATCACAAGCCGCGCAAAGCCCCAAGGGCTCGGACTCATTCTGCTTCCAAGCCTCGCTTGCTTTCATTCGCTTGATGACATCATTGGGTGGACAGCTTTGTCGATTTGCCATATTTGCCAGCTTGAAGTGGCGAAATATTCTTTCTTCGAGCATTGACCATTGTCGTTTGCGTTGACTTTGTTGTCGGGCGAGATGTTGCATGTTGCACAATATGGACAATATGGAGGCAAGATGCGTCTTTCAAGTCAAGGTTGGTATGTTTAATCATCTTGAACCAAGCAAAATCTGCCTTTTGACTTTCAATAAATTGGGAATAGTTAGGCTACCCATACAACATGGCTTGATTGTTAGCGTCAGTTCCATGTAGTATCCTGGGGATTGTTTGAGACAAACATCAGCAGACATCCTTTGCCTCGAACAATGTCCTATTTATATCTGACAATCATGCGATCTCGGCTGTCTTACACCGCAATGTATCACTGTATACACAGAAATAACATCGGACCGAATTATTCCAAATCGCAGGGTGGTGGGAAACCCCTGCAACTTGCATCCATCCGCAGCAGGATTCATGTTGAGTATAACAAACATGTTGGCTGCTACTTATTCCATTCTGACATGACGCTAACTATATAGTCCTCAGGACTTCCCAATTGTGTCCATTATCATCTTCCTCTCCAATTCCACACCAGCAAATTGTGGATACACAACCCCCTCGGCCAGGTGAAAGTGGATACGACTCAACCCGATTGCCGTGTGCTGAATCAAATACCTCGCTCATTGGCCCACAGCAAGAACACAGACACCATGTATTCCACCGCGACTCTGCCAATGCTGCCAAAAAAAGTATGACCCAGGATGCATATTTGAAAATTGTCCGTAAGACCGGAAGCAGCTAGAATCTGAAGCAGCATGCAGTTGGATGTGAGTATATCGATAAGAAGGTAAATGGCCACCAATCAACCGTATAATGTATTGGCGGTATACGTAGAGAACTATGTGATCAAGGAATCACTGCCCGTAACAGGAAACTGCCATGGTTGACCCAGGCATTTGTCCGCACAGTCCGGAAAATCTCACCTGATGATGATGTCAGCTCTCGGATGTTCACAGATGAATTTCTCCATAAGCATCCCCGAGAGTGCACAAAACAGGCTACAATCACCATAGAGGAGGCTACGGAAGTGTATATAGTTGAGGAAATAGCTGAATCTCATCGTTAGAAGCAGTAAATATTTTCTTGAAGGTTTTCAACATGTCTGCTACTATGGCAAGGCGAGGAGGTTGGGTACAGCTGGAACAGTCTGACATGCGCCTGGCCTGAATTATGGCCCAAATAGCCAAAGAATGGTTTTTGCGCGCCAAGATAGAGGAAACGCAATACCTGATCAAGAAACTTCACGCCAAAATCTGAGAAGAGAAGAAGTGGGGTGTCCAGTATCCTGGGCATAGAGTGGTGAAGGCTGCGATACAAATACACATGGATATGCTTTGTCAAAACCTCACAGCCTGATGCCTTTCTTACCAAAATGGCACTGCAGAGAATCCGCAGGCATGCTGGAGACGCAAAGAAACAGGTGCACCTCCACCCGACCAAAGTAGCCAGCCGACTGGAGAGGCGACGCCACCTCTGCCCGGAATGGCATCTGCCCCAACCGGTAACAAATCCAAAGTTCAGTGTCCCGAAATCAACAATTTGCCGGCTCGATATGTGTATTCACATACTTCTCCTCGCTGCGCTGTATTTTTTGCTCTTGATACATATGCCCAGGATAGCATGCACGATACCGACATTGATTCTGATATGCTGGCTGATCACGGAATATCCACTAGTTAGTACTCTATCTGCCGTATCATAATCCAGTCAACATCCATGTAGATGATGAAAGCAGCCTATTGAGCGAACCTGCCAGTGACAACGAGCAGTTATCCAATGGCACGGGATGTGGACATTATTATTATCTACAATTTGCGGACACTGAATAGTACAATTTTAAGGATATATTTATATGTATTATTAAAGAACAATGTAGTAATCAAGGAGAAAGTAAATGAAAACACTAGAAAGGCTGCCAAAACAATGTGAACGATAGACTACGCCAAACCATATGATTCCATATTGTGGATACACCCGTAGCAAAATGAGCATCAACCGAGCGTCAACAATTTCAGGTCATGTAAGTCTGGGAATTGAAAATTAATCTGGTCGTGGTTATACAGAATCGAAGTATTGGCCGCCTCTATTGGCAAAAGGTATTGCAACATGCTCCCTGCCTCATCTTCAAACTGGGCACCAACGGAGTGTCCACGATTTTACGTCGTGCATCCAGGGTAATCAGAACGCCGATAGGTTTCAGACAGTCATAAAGGAATTATTTGCTGCCTTTATAGGTGAAACAGATTGTGATAACCTCCCTGCCCAATCTTCAAAATGCGCGTCAACGGAGTGTCAACGATTGTTGGTCGCGTATCTTAGGTTATTTGGGAGATGACAGGGTGCAGACAGTCATAAACGAAGCAGTGGCCGCCTTGATAGCAATAAGAGGAAGTGAAATGCTCCCAGCCCCATCTTGAAAATGAGCGTCAACGGAGCATCAACGATTGTTGACCTTGCATCAAGCTTAATCACAGTGTGATGTGGCTGTTACGGTCTATATACATCGTTTTGACTGTTTTTGTATGGTAAAAGGCTCAAGAATACTTAGTGGTAGCTCTGTACATGAAATAAGTTGTTACTGTCATGGAGGATGTGGCGGGAATATCCCATACATATCTGCCTATAAAGGCTGCCATATCCTTGTATATGGATGCTTGTGATCCAGTGCCACTTATAATATGGAAGATACAACACCAAAAGTTGTTGATGCTCCGTTGACTCCCATTTTCGAGATGGGGTAGGGAGCGTTTCACTTCCTCTTTTTGCTCTAAAAGTGGCCAATACTTTGTTTAAGAATGTGTGTAACCTGTCGCCCCCCAGATTACCCAAGATACAAGAACAACAATCATTGACACTCCGTTGACGCTCATTTCCAGGATGTGGTAGGGCGCATGTCTATGTTCGTTCTGGGCAGTAAGGCGGCCAATTGGTCGATAACACACCGTGCCGTACCAAAGTGAATATTTTTTGATTAACAGTGGCATATCTGACTGCGACTAAAAATGTGGAACCCGAAATCCAAAACCAGAGATTAGAACTGAATGGTCTTGCCAAACCAGGCAAAACCCACGAGTTGATGAGTACAGGTCCGGCTTTGGCCCGCCAAGAGTGAGTGGGTCAGGTTTATGGACCGGTCTGGAACCAAAAGAACTCATGCTTGGGGTTCGAACCTAGACCCCTGGCAGGTTACCCCCACCCGTTTCAAAGACTACTTGTGATCAAATTAAGCTGGCTTTGATTGATGAAATAATGATTGTGGCTAGTGAGTAAAGATGAGTAGGTAATGGCGGCTGCTAATGAAGCAAAGCTGGCAGCTGGATTGTGAGTATAGTCGTATAGGAGATGGTTAAGAATGTAATATGGTTGCAATTGACCCATGCTAGGTAGATGCTGGTGAGTGAAGATGGTGGTGATTGAGTGAAGATGCGTAGAAGCTGGCAGCTGTTGTCTCAGTGAAGCAGGCTGTTGATAATTGACTGTAGCTAGGTATGTCCTGGTGAGCAAGAATGGTAGTGATCAAGCAAAGCTGGGTAGGAGATGATGGCTGTTGATCAACGGAAGCTGGCTGCTAGTTCTCGTTCAAAGTCAACTTGAAGCTGACAATTACTGAATGAGTTCAGCTAGGTGCCAGCATGCAAGCAAACATAGCAGTGAAGACGGTGTTGATGGTGCTTGTGAGATTGATGGTTCTTCCTGTGGTGATTATTCACAAGATGTTATGTGGTATGAGAAATTTGCATTGAACTGTAAATGGCTATGACATATGGCAATACACGAATAATAGCTCTAAACTACTCCCATAACGATCCAAATTCAAAGTGCATCAGGAAAGGCTTCTGTACTACCTTATCCATCAGCAAAAAATATTTCTGTCCGGGCGGAATGGCTCCGGCAGAGTGGACGTGCTCCGTCAGAGCCGTCAGAGACACGCCGGTGGCGGATTACTCCGCGCGCGGCCTTAATACCACGCGTCGCATTGCATATCGCCCTCCGATCGCTGTTTCACCATTTCTTCTCGCTCTGTCGGTCTCCAATTTTAAACGAACACTCTGGCGGTGAAGGCCAACTGTGAGCATACGTAGGAATGGGTTCATTGGGCACGCGTTTGCATCGGGATCGCAATGCGATGGGTGACGCTGCGAAAACCACTCCACGCGTTCCTTCTACCCGCGCGCAAAATGCAATTCTCTCTTTACTAAATATACACATCATTCCAAGTCGCCAGATCTATGTGGCTATTGACAATCCATCGCTCGTTCCGTCCGTCTCCTGTCAGACTACTAGTAGCTATCTCTGGAATTACCTGCGCGCAGCCGACGATGTTTCCCACGCTGAAAACTTGCAAAGCAACGGCTGCCGGTGCTTTTCTCACTTGTACAAATTTCGAGACGGGATCCAAGTTACCCGAGTTTTCAGGTATTGTGGTGAGCGCCAGGGCTAACCAATACTCAACGAAAGCTCCATCCTCGTTTTGGAGCTTGATCTTGAATAGTCGTTGCAGTTGCCACGGCAGACGCCCATTCAGCGCGCCATAACACCTCCCTGGGCGTTGCTTTACCCACACCCAGTCGTTCCGTCGATCCCCTCCGCGCCAGCTCTGGCTTCCTGTGCATCGACACATCTGAGATATGCGTTCACCTTCTAAACCCTCAACTTGAACCTTAATACCGTGGTAAATACAGAGCTCCATTGCGTGCAGTTGTTCATCCGATATATACGTCTTGTTACGACTCTTATGCTTGATAAACTCCCGCGTGCCGCTGTATATTGCCGCGCGGTGCGTTGCGTCTTGCGTATTGTCAAGTAATGCTCTGAAGTCTTTGATCATAGCGTCAGGATGCTTTCCATCACGGCGGTTTTGGAGCCCCATGAATTCGGGCTTCGCATATGACTGGGAGCTCAGGGGGGCAGCCAGATCAGCACCGGAAGGGAAGACATTGCAGGCGGCAGGGCTGTTCTCCCAACGCTGAGCGAGGGCTTGGAGATTGAGTTCTCTGATTTCGAAGCACAGAATGCGACGCTGAAAGGTGATTACTTGTGGCAGGTCGTGGAGATTGTGATTGGAGGCGTTCCAACCGTCCTTGAGGTTCGTTTTATGTGCTTGTTCATGTCTCTCGGCAGAATACTGTTGCAAGGCTCCGTATCGACGAATCTTTTGGGCCCAATGAGACATCAAGTGGATCTTCGGAAAGTTGAAGTCGGCATCTAACTCCATGGAAATATCTATCTCGTGGCTGATATAATCCCGCCAGGCGTTCATTTCGCGCCGCTTCTTGGACGGCGTCCAAGTTTCAGCATTTGTTTCCTCGTCTACCTTTCGCTTCTTCACGAGTTCCGTTCTCAGGGCATTGGCTTTGGCCTTCGCCTTTTTCCCGGCTCGCCCAAGTAAGAAAACATCTTTGAAGGTGTGAAAACGATGCAAGGCGTCCTCCATGTAGCTCAATGTTGCATCATCGTGAGATGTATATCGAGCATACATATAGAATTCTAACAATGCCCAGGTGCGCTCAATTGCGCGATTGAATATGGGACGCTGAGTGGGGCTTCCGCCTCGTAGAGACTGGGTTACAACTCCAAGCAGGTACCGACTCATTTCCTTCATCTCCTTCCCATTCCATTGAGAAACTTCCTCATATGACTTATTTTTTGGTGTGAGGTCGGGGTAAGCAGGCACGGATAACCAGATTGCATTGTACTTGTCGAGCCGTTCGTGCGTCTTCATGAAGTGGAAAATCCACTTCTGGAGGTGGTCAAGCATGCCGATCTGCATTGCATGGAGGATGTAGGGCTTAGGGAGGTCGCTCACAATACAGGGAATGTGTCGAAACACGTTGAATCCTCGGTGAACATGGCGCGACGAGAGTTCGGCATCGGCTGCCTTGGTGTTGGCATCGCTGAGCGTTTTATAAAGGTTGTGATCCCGCCGGGGGTGTTGCTTGTCAGGATGCACATAATCTCCAAGTTCGTTCTTTGGACACTCACACCAAAAACAGACATGTCGCTCGAGATGATGTAGGTCGCTATACTCTGGGCAATCTGCAAGCCATGCTGATAAAGCCGGTTTGCAACGCCTGAAGTTGCCATCTGCACAGAGAACGTTGTAATACCCGCTCTCGGCGCTGGGATGTTGTTTAAAGGTGAGTGGCTGGAGTACCCGCCGGAGTACTTCGTTCAGCACCTCTCGGTTCGTTTGCCGCTGCTCATCCAGCCGCTTCTGAGGAATATTGCGGTTCTTGATCGGAATCGGTAGGAGAGCGACCATTACGACGCTGTGCGTTGAGGGCGTCTGGCGGATCTTCGACGATAGATTGCCAATTGTCATATATACAGGCCACTCTTTCTTGTCGCCAGCAAAATTCGAGAGATGTGTTCCGTCGGACATGAAGATCAAGGGAACCAGTGTATC